>JFJP01037600.1_pt1 | contig 25386 bp, 22 predicted proteins | sample 431651 | NCBI WGS metagenome assembly JFJP01 (sample SAMN02602958, study PRJNA72255) | Microbial mat metagenome, whole genome shotgun sequencing project. | biome: fresh water; feature: sink hole; material: water; isolation source: purple microbial (photo- and chemosynthetic) mats found in...
CTCACGATCCACCCTGGCAACCAGATCTTGGGCAAGTTTTGTCTGTATCCTCGTTATCTCGACAGCAACTTCTTTATTTTCCGGGTGCAACGGGAAATACTCTTCATAATATGAGAGCGCCTTTTCAGGCAGACCAAGATCAAAGAGATAAATTGAGCCTACCAGCAAGAGATATTCATCCCGCTTTTCATCTTGACTGAGAAGAACCAGAAGATGAGGCAAGGCTGCTTTCTTTTCTCCGAGGATAAGTAAATAATCAACAATCTTTTTCTGAAAAGGCAGATAGTCGGGATGCCGCTGCAAATACTTCTCCCAGCAAACATAGGCTAGAGATGGTCCAGTGTCGATGGCTCCTGAGTTGGAACGGCGAATATTCCTGGCTCCTCCGCCGAAACGATCAAAAAAAGCTGCCGCCTCCAGTAAAACAGAGTCTTCAACGCTCTCTTTAGCAATCAGCTTTTCATAATAAGCTGAGGCCATTTCATGTCGCCCGGATTTGACCGCATGAACAGCCAACTGACGAAGCAGGGTTGTATCATTAGGGCGAAACAGAAAAAGTTGTTCCATCAGAGGGTAGGCCTCTTCACTCTTTCCAGCTCCCTGCAAGGCTGCAATGAGACCAACCAACGCTTCTATCCCTTGCGAATGGGCCTTTTCCTGATTCGCTGAATGCAGGAGGGGTTGCTCCATTCCTGGAGCGATCGACACTGGGCCGTCCTTGGCCTGCGCCTTCAGAGAGGAGCTGGATTTCTGGGTTACACGACGATAATAGGCAGCGGCTCGCCCATACTCTTTCATTTTCAAAGCCACCGAACCAGCGTTTAGGAGGTAATCAGAACGAAGGGGATCAATTTCCAGGAGATTCTCAAGAACAACTGCTGCCTGCTCCCAATGAGATAGAGTGATCAGCACCAGGCTGTACTCCCAGGCGGCCTCTTCAATGTTTTTTTTCACCGCAAGAAGCCTGGCATACCCCTGGGCCGCTTCAGCATATCTCCCTTGTCGTGTCATCTCCCGTGCTATATCCCAGAGCTCTTTCCACTCCGGCTCCCTGCTGGTACCAGTGGTCAGGACATCACGTTCAGGAGCTATGATTCCGGAATTAAGAGGGGACGCAGATAAAATGGAAGGGAAGAAAAAAGCAAACAGCAGAAAAGAGATGAGCAAACCCGACAAAATATCATTCTTATGTGCAGATATTTTAGACAGTTTGACAATTGACAAAAAATACAGGGGAACAACCTTCACCATAACAAATACTCCCAGGCAAAGATCTTTCTTGGTCCAGTCTGAATTACAGGAGAAAAAATCACGACGGTGATAAACTTACTGCCGATAGAATTCAGCTATCTTCTCAACCACATACGCCTGCATATCAGCAGACAGTTCCGGGAAGATGGGAAGAGCAATGGTCTCTGCTGCAGCTCTTTCGGCCTCGGGAAAAGATAACACGGGGTAGTCTGGTCCCAGACATTTCTGTTGATGGAGGGCTAATGGATAGTATATTTCACAGCCAATGTCCTGAGAACGCAACCAGGTTACCAGGGCATCACGACTTTTGACCCTGAGCACATACTGATTATAGATATGAAAATTTTCACCAGCACTATTCAGGCTGCTCTTAAGCTGCTGGCTGGCCTCTTTTTTCGCAAGATACATAGCCTGCGGTAATACCAGAAAATTATTCTGCACAAGACCTGCTTCAACAAAAAGTTTATTATATCGGTCTGCATTCTCTCGTCTGGCCTGATGCCATTGCTCAAGAAATTTAAGTTTCACCGCCAGTACTGCTGCCTGGATGGGATCAAGACGAAAATTTCCTCCAACCTGTCCGTGATAATATTTAGGGGATGCCCCATGATTGAGTAATATTCGAATTTTATCGGCAAAGTCGGTGTTATCGCTCACCACCATTCCACCATCACCAATCCCCCCGAGATTTTTACTGGGAAAAAATGAGAAACATCCGGCAAGCCCCATTGCTCCCGCCCTTCTCCAGGTAACATTTTCACCGTTATCCATGGGATACTCTGCACCAATGGCCTGCGCCGCATCTTCGATCACCGGCAGGTTATACTGGCCGGCAAGCCTCATGATCTCGGACATATCAGCACATTGCCCGTAAAGATGAACGGGCAGGATGGCCTTAATCTTTCGCTCTTGATCACAAGAAAGAACCTCTTCCATGGCCTTTGGATCAATGTTGTAAGAAACAGAATCGATATCAGCAAAGACTGGTGTTGCTCCCAACCGCAGAACTACTCCCATGGTGGCAAAAAAAGAGTATGGTGTAGTCAGGACTTGATCTCCAGGCCCTATCCCTAAAGCCATCAAAGAGACCAGCAGAGCATCGGTGCCACTGGAAACCCCCACTCCGTTTTCTACTCCACAATAGGTCGCAATTTCCTGTTCGAGTCCGGCTACTTGCGGCCCCTGAATATATGTCGTTGAATCAATCACCCTGGTAACAGCCTCCAGCATATCTTTCCGGAGATAACTCAACTGTTGTTTCAAATCAAGCAAAGGTACTTTCATTATTCAAGCCTTATAAATATATATTGACTCACTCTTTGTGTGCGCCGTTATCCATTACAATGATGAAGCTGGTTCTTACCTATTAAAAAGGAGCAAACAACAAAGAAATAGCAGAGAGGAGCGACTACTTCTTAGAGCCGCTCTTAATTACCATATCTTCTCCATCAAAAAAATCTTTAATATCAGGCATTTCTGCCTCAAAAAATTTCTTCATTTTTTTTAGCAGATTCACTTCAATCTGCCTGACCCGCTCACGGGAAATATCGAACTTGTCGGCAATATTCTGCAGAGTCAGGGGCTCGTCAGTAAGCAGTCGTTCCTCCAGAATCATAGTTTCCTTGCTGTTTAATTTTTCTTTCAAAATCAAAAGCATTTCTGCAAGCTTGGCCTTCATCTGACTTCCGGCGACCATCTCCTCAATGCCCGGCCCATCACTTGGCAGAAAACTTTTTTGTTCATCTTCTGAATCAGCACGTACCGGGCTTTCCAGCGAAACATCTCCGCCGCCCATACGTTGACTCATTTCAATAACTTCACTCTCCTTGACATTTAAACGTTGGGCCAGCAATTTAGTTTCAGCCTGAAATCCCTGTGACTCAAGAAGCTTCTTCTCTTTATTCAAACTAAAAAACAACTTTCGCTGCGCTTGGGTTGTACCAATTTTCACCAGACGCCAATTATCCATAATGAATTTAAGGATATAAGCTCGAATCCAATAGGCGGCATAGTATGAAAATTTAACACCACGATAAGGGTCAAACTTTTTAGTTGCCTGAACCAGCCCGACATTTCCCTCTTGAATCAGATCCATGAAATTTTGCATCCAGTATTTCTGGAAATCCATGGCGACCTTCACCACCAGACGCAAATTAGAAGAAACCAACCTGTAAGCAGCTTCCTGATCCCCGTCTTCACGAAATTTAATGGCTAGGTCATCCGCTTCTTCACGGGTCAGCAGTTCATACTGACTGATCTCCTGAAGATAACGATGCAGGGCAGGATTGCTGAGGGCTGGGAGATGTTCTTCATTGGACAGAGCAACAAGGGGATGCTCTGAATAATGGGCCTCTTCCCTGTCAGATTCAGACAGCTCATAGGGATCGGAAGAGTCGGAGTCCGAATCAGAAATTTCAAATGTATTTTTTTGTGAAGTCATAAATAGTATCAGTTGGCCTAGACATTATCGATTGGGTAAACTTGTTATTATTACCCCAGTTCCTTCAAAGTGCAATCATTAAATCTTAGAGAAATATGACCGCATAGAGACGCAATTGTATCGCCACAGAAAGCGTATCTCTAGGAACTTCCCAGAAAATACGGGAAAATTCTATGGAGTTCCTTGTTCATTTATGCTACAAGTCTATTCTTTCATACTCTGCTAGAGTGCTACCCAAAAGCCCTATTCTTGAACATTCTATAACAAATCCCTTTTACATACAATGAAACACATACGAAATTTTTCCATCATCGCCCACATTGATCATGGCAAATCAACCTTGGCTGACCGCATGATCCAATTGTGTAATCAGGTCTCTCTGCGCGACTTCAAGGACCAGTTACTCGACAATATGGACATCGAGCGGGAGCGCGGCATCACCATCAAAAGCCAGACCATCTGCCTTCCTTACACAGCCAAAGATGGCAAGATATATGAGCTGAACCTGGTTGACACCCCTGGTCATGTGGATTTCAGCTACGAGGTCTCTCGAGCTTTGAGCTCCTGTGAAGGCGCCCTGCTCCTCGTCGATGCAGCCCAGGGCGTTGAGGCCCAGACCTTGGCTAATCTTTACCTGGCCATGGAAAACGATCTGGAGATTATCCCGGTCATCAACAAGATCGACCTCCCTTCGGCGGAACCGGAAAAAGTCGCTCATCAGATTGAAGAGGATCTAGGGCTCGATGGGGAGCATATTCAACTCTGTTCAGCCAAAACAGGGAAGGGCGTCGACGAAATCCTTGAAGCCATCGTCAAGTTCCTTCCACCACCAAAAGGCAACCCGGAGGATGAACTGCAGGCCCTGATCTTTGACGCCCACTATGATCCCTTCCGTGGCACCATCATCTCCTGCCGTATCATCAATGGGATTATCCAGGCCGGTGATATGATCAAGTTCATGTCCAATGGCGCCGTCTACAAGGTTGAAGAGGTCGGTTTATTCAGGTTCGGCAAGGAACCGCAGAAACAGCTCTCAGCTGGACAGATCGGATACATTCTAGCTGGGATCAAGACCATCAGTGATACCCGCCCTGGCGACACTATTACCCATAAAGATAAGCCGTGCGCTCAAGCACTGGCAGGCTTCAAGCCGGTTCAGCAAGTGGTCTTTTCCTCTATTTACCCCATCTCCACCGATGATTATGAAAGCCTGGCCACGGCAATTGAAAAGTTACAACTCAACGATGCGGCTCTAACCTTTCAAAAAGACTCTTCCGTGGCTCTGGGATTTGGTTTTCGCTGTGGATTTCTTGGCCTTTTACACCTTGAAGTTATTCAAGAACGGTTAGAGCGAGAATTTGATATCTCACTCATACTCACCGTCCCGTCGGTCAAATATAATTTCTATCTTAACGATGACTCAATGGTGGAAGTGGACAATCCTGCTCATTTTCCCGATCCTTCCAAAGTCAACCGAGTTGAAGAGCCCTATATCAAAGCCACTATCCTTATGCCAGAAAAATATATGGGGGTAGTCATGGCATTATGCATGGAGCGGCGAGGCGAAAATACCCATTATCATTATCCAACTCCCGGTCGGATTGAGCTTACCTGCGAACTGCCTTTGGCTGAGGTGATCTATGATTTCTATGATAAATTGAAATCCGCTACGCAAGGCTATGGCTCCTTTGACTATGCCCTCTACGATTATCGTAAAAGTGATCTGGTCAAACTGGACATTCTAGTTAATGGCGAACTTGTGGACGCTCTGTCCCAGCTGGTGCATCGTGCAAACGCGCGAGCTCGAGGCCTGCATGCCTGCGAGCAGCTCCAGCATGAAATCCCCAGGCAGATGTTTAAAATCGCTATCCAGGCTGCCATTGGCGGGACGATAGTGGCCAGATCAACAATTTCAGCTCTACGAAAAGATGTTATCTCAAAATGTTATGGCGGCGACATTTCCAGGAAAAGAAAACTCCTGGAAAAACAAAAGGCGGGCAAAAAAAGAATGAAAACCGTTGGCAATGTGGAGATTCCACAAAAGGCATTTTTAGCAGTATTGAAATCTGAGCAATAAATTTAACCACTTAGGCTCGTTGATCAATGAACGGCGACCCAACCTATCTCATCGATCTATCAAACGAATCCTGCTCTTTTGACAAGGCTCCCTGTAATTATCTTTCGGCTAGATTCCCGAACGAAGTACACCTACAGGAGGGTCGACCTTCAATCATATTAAGGCCCTTCTGAGCCATGATGCTCAAAAGCTCTTTTCTTTTTAATGGGCTATTTTTCTGGTGGCTAATATAAACCAGGCAATCGCTACAAATGTGAAAAGAACGACAATCTCTTTCCTCAATTATTTCCCAACACATCTTGTCTGACTGCTCTTTAACGATGCACTTGTTGTTGGCATCACACTTAATGATTTCCCAGCATGGCCATTTAGATCGATGCAACATGATGTTGTTCTCCCCCCTTTTTTTAACTTTCGCTGATGGTTACAGCCTGTAAAGTCGAATAAAGAAACAATCTCTGCACACAATTAAAAATAGAATATCATCTAGCCTGATAAAAAATCAATATACTTTAGAAAAAGATGCCAAGGTTTTCTCTAGCTCATCTTTCCCCATGCCGGTTAAAGCTGAGAATAAAATTCTCTGGTCCTGGGCAATAGAATGGCCAGCATCCAGGATTCTGGCATTTTTCACTCGTTCATTTCCTGACAATTTATCCGCCTTGGTATAAACAGCCAAAAACGGAATATGTTTTCCCCGCAGCCATCCAAAAAGCTGGGCATCATGTTCTTTGACGCCATGTCGAAGGTCAAGGATAACCACCACACATGCCAGCGTCTCCCTGGTCTCTAGATAAGAGGTTATAAGCGACTGCCAGTGCTCCTGCATCCCCTTGGCAACCTTGGCGTACCCATACCCGGGCAAATCGACAAGATAGACAGTCTCAGCCACTTCAAAGAAATTTAGTCCCTGGGTTTTTCCTGGCCGCCTACTTATCTTTACCAGATTTTTTCTACCCATCAGGGTATTCATTAAACTAGATTTTCCAACATTTGAGCGCCCGGCGAAGGCAATCTCCGGCAAAGTCATCCCAGGCAGTTGAGACAGTTCATGAACGCTTAAGAGGAAGTTAACGTCGAGAAATTTCATACCAAAGCCTTACACAAATCAAATCACCTTATTCAGGGCATACTCAATGATCCCCTCAGCGCCACTCTTTTTTAATTGAGGAATAAGATCTCGGACAGCATCCTCCGAGACAACCGTTTCAACGGAATACCAATCTTTCTGATAGAGGCCTGCCACTGTGGGTGCATTCAGGCAGGGCAGGAGGCTTATGACTTGCTCCAATCGCGCATGGGCAACATTCATTTTCAGGCCGACAATCCGATCTGCATTCAATGCGCCCTGCAAAAGCATTGCGATATTTTCAATTTTCTCCCTTTTCCAAGGATCGTCCCAAGCCTTTTTATTGGCAATAAACTGGGTGTTGGACTTCATCAGTTCATGGATAATACGCAAACCATGGGCTCTGATGGTGCTTTCGGTCTCGGTCACCTCTACCACTGCATCAGCAAGCCCAGAGACAACTTTTGCCTCAGTGGCACCCCACGAAAACTCAATGGTAACATTGATATTTCGCTGCGCAAAAAACTCCCTGGTCACACCGACTAATTCAGTAGAAATCTTTTTGCCTTCCAGATCTTCAAGAGTATAAATATCAGAATCACCTGCCACTGCGATCACCCAGCGAGTAGGCTTCCTGCTCACCTTGGAGTAAACCAGATCACAGACAATCACCACATCTGATTTATTTTCCATGGTCCAATCTTTGCCTGTGATTCCGGCATCAAGCATACCACTCTCGACATATCGAGACATTTCCTGGGGCCTGCAAATAGAACATGCCAACTCATGGTCATCAATCTCGGGGAAATAATTCCGGGACTGTGGCTTGATTAACCAACCTGCCTTCTCAAATAATTCTATGGTTGCTTTTTCCAGGCTTCCTTTGGGAAGCCCAAGCTTCAACTGCCGTGTTGTTTCCATCATTAAATCTCCACTCATTCTATACTATGCCTGAAAATAGCTCTTTTATTAGACTACTTATACACTACTTCTTTCCATATACTGATTCCGGATCAAAGACTTTCGTACCAATAACTAAGAGTTCACCATCCTCAATTCGACGAAAAAAACAAGATCGATGACCAGTATGACAAGCAGCCCCACCAAGCTGTTCAATCTTGAAAACCACTGTGTCGTCATCACAATCAATCAGAATCTCTCGAACAAGCTGGACATGACCGGAGGACTCACCTTTTAGCCATAATTTGCTTCTGGAACGGCTCCAATAGTGGACTTTTCCTGTCTGTAATGTTTTTTCCCATGATTCAAGATTGATATAGGCAAGCATCAGAATCTCACCCGTCTTATAATCTTGGGCAATTGCTGGGAGTAAGCCATTTTCTGACTTATCAAAACGTAACTGAACCATATTTCCCTTTAATGTTTACCCTGAATGCAAGTATGTTACTCAATTAAGAGGTCGACAATCCTATCTCTTATTGCTTTTAACTTTTATTTCAGAAAAAGTTCCTGCTGAAACTCAGTCATAGACATTTAGTTGTCAAATGAGAATATAAAAAATAATTTCTATCAAAATTCTCTATAATTTTTTCAAAAAATCAGCATTTTCAGAGAAACTCAGATGTGAAATTCTAAAGTAAACAAATTCTCTAAATCATAAGAATAAACAAAATTCGGGATTTTATGCTGATCACCCTGCTTTGTCAAGCTTCACTTTTTCTCAACAATTCCATTCAAAACGCCCCGTCTCATAGACTGTCAAAAATATACTGTTAAAAAAAGAACGGTTACACCTCTGTATGCTACAAGGATCCAGGTAACATTTATTGCAAAACAGAAAATTATAAGATAACATGGCTGTTAGTTTTCTCCAAAAGGAGACCCCTCCTTGCAAATGTAGGGCATTAAAGGCTTGAGTCTTTTCATGGTTTTACTATCGCTGCTCTACTTATTTCAACCTAAACTAGCGATTCTTTTTTGTTAATAGCTGGTCATTTTTATTTATATTAGGACAATATTTCTATGCAAAAAGCACAATTCAACGATAAGGTTTCAATTAAATATACCGGAAAATTAGAAAACGGCACAACTTTCCAAGTAATTACTGAAGCTGATCCCTTAATTTTAACTATTGGCTGCCATGACATCCCCCCCACCCTTGAAGAGGCCTTGATAGGCATGTCCATCGGCGAACAAAAGCTTGTCCGTCTTGAACCCGATGAAGGGTACGGAATTCGAAGAAAAGATCTGTTGCAGACACTCAACAAGGAGAGTTTCGGAAAGATGGCAAATTTGCAAAGAGGTACGGTTCTCTCGCTCAGCATAGAGAAAGATGGCCACACTCATAAAATTCCAGCCACAATTGTTGAGACAAACCAGGATACCATTGTTGTTGACTACAATCATCCACTGGCCGGCCACAATCTTTTCTATGATGTTACCTTGATTGCCATTGAAACTGCAGAACCACGTTCACTTTAAGTTGGCGACGATTAACCTTTTATTTTTCAATTTCTCTCTGAAGGAGTGCTAAAAATGCAAATTGAAGATGACGAAATACTCCAGGGTTTTATCGAAGAATCCCTTGAACATCTAGCCGACATAGAGACAGATCTTCTGGCGATTGAAAAAGCAGGGGCCAATATTGACGAAAATCTGGTGAACAAGGTCTTCCGGGCTGCCCATTCCATCAAAGGTGGGGCTGGATTCATGGGACTTACCGTGATTCAAGAACTGTCTCACGCCATGGAAAATATTCTGGGCATGATTCGCAGCAGAAAACTGGTGCCTAACCCAGAGATCGTTAATGTCCTCCTCCAGGGTTCTGATAAACTGGAATACATGATCAATAATATTCAAACCAGTAATGAGGAAGACATTACTGAACATCTCATCCCTTTGAACGCCATCGCAGAAGGGAACAGCGTTCCGGCTGCACCAGCACCACCGCAATCGCCACCTGAACCAGTGGCCGCAGAGCCTGTAACACAATCTTTTGTTGTACAGGACATTCCTGCACAACAAACAGTCACGACTCCTGGTATCCAACAACCAGATCCTGTATCAACTTCTGCTTCACTCCCTTCTGCGCCGCTCACGGTAAATCCGCCATCCATTGAAACGACTTCAAGTTCTCCAATAAAAGCAGATACGAGTCTCAGAGTTCACGTTAGCCTCCTTGACTCCCTTATGACCCTAGCGGGAGAGCTTGTTCTCAGTCGTAATCAACTGTTGCAGACCATCAGCACGAATGACTTACGCAATGCCGAAGCTGTTGGACAGAGGATTGATTTAATCACCTCTGAATTGCAAGAAGCCATCATGCTGACTCGGATGCAGCCCATTGGTAACGTGTTCAGCAAATTTCCCAGAGTGGTACGAGATCTCTCTAAGCAACTCAATAAAACCATTGACCTGACCATAGTCGGCAACGAAGTCGAACTGGACAAGACTATTATTGAATCCATAAACGACCCCCTGACCCATTTGATTCGTAACTCAGTGGATCATGGTGTGGAAATGCCTTCTGACAGAAAACGTGCCGGCAAGGCCGAAAAAGGCCTTATTATTCTTAAGGCTTATCATGAGGCAGGACAAGTGGTCATCCAAATTAGCGATGACGGCAAAGGTCTTGACGGTGAGGCCCTGGCAGTAAGCGCCATCAGCAAAGGTCTGATTACGGTCGAGCAGGCCCAGATCATGTCTGATAAAGAAAAGATCAACCTTATCTTCCTGCCCGGTTTTTCCATGGCTAAGAAAGTCACCGATGTCTCTGGACGTGGCGTTGGCATGGATGTTGTTAAAACCAACCTGGATAAACTTGGCGGTCAGGTAGAAATTGTTTCTGAGGTTGGAAAAGGAACCACCATTTCCATTAAGCTTCCCCTAACCCTTGCAATTATTCCCTGTCAAATTATTACCACCAGTGGTGAAAGATACGCCATTCCCCAGGTAAATCTTGAGGAGCTTCTTCGTATTCCCGCTAATCAGGTAAAAAAAAGAGTAGAGAAGGTTGGAAACGCCGAAGTCGTGCGCCTCCGTGGCAATCTCTTACCTTTAATCAGGCTCTCTGATGTTATTGAGGCAGATCGGAGCTACTGGGACCCAACAGAGGATGCACAAAAGGCTGATAGACGAGACAGTATTGCCGATCGTCGCGGCAAACACTCCCCTCTTTTTAAGAATGCCGAAAACAGCCCAGAAGAATTACAGAATCTGGAAAGCGACAATCGCGCAACCAGTGATCGCCGCTATAGCACAGCCAGCGCTCTGAATATTGTAGTGGTTTCCACCAACTCTATGAAATATGGCCTTATCGTAGACCGCCTCCAGGATTCAGAGGAGATTGTAATCAAACCCCTGGGCAGGCATCTCCAGCAGTGTAAAGGCTATGCCGGTGCCACAATCATGGGAGATGGCCGCATTGCCTTAATCCTTGATGTCACCAATCTGGCCCGAATGGCACACCTGACCTCCATTGACGGCACAGATAGAGCCAATGAAGTAGCCTTGGCTGCGGAAGAACTCATTCGCACCCAGAAAGACCGCCAGGCCTTGCTTATTTTCCGCAGTTCCGAACATGAGCAGTTTGCCGTTCCCCTCAATCAGGTCGAACGCATAGAAAAAATAAAACGTGCAGAAATCGAAGATATGGGTGGTAAGCGTGTCATGCAATACCGGGGCGGAAGCCTGGCACTGTTTACCGTCGACGATATATCCACTGTTCATCCCCTCGCGGACCACGACGACCTGCTGGTTATCGTCTTTAATATCTGTTCAAAACCTATCGGACTGCTGGCGATTGGTCCCATTGACGCGGTTGAAATATCCTCAGAGATTGACGGATTAACCCTGAAGCAACCAGGGATCATGGGGTCAATTATCATAGATGGCCAAACCACGATGCTCATCGATGTCTTTGAAATCGTCCAGACCCTCTTTCCGGATTGGTTCGCCGAAAAACCGGTTTTTGAAGTTAATAAAGTCACTGGAATCACACCAACGATTCTGATCGCTGAAGATTCAAACTTTTTTCGCAATCAGGTTAAAGGCTACATGACAGAATCCGGTTACAACGTTCTGGAAGGTGCGGACGGTGCCATTGCCTGGGATCTGCTACAAAAACATGCTGACGAGATTTCCATGGTCGTGACCGATATAGAAATGCCCAATATGAATGGTTTTGAACTGACCGAAACAATCAGAAAGAATCCATCATACAATAAGATTCCCATTATTGCTTTGACCACACTGGCTGCCGACGAGGATATAGCGAAAGGCAAGGCCGTGGGCATTGATGAATATCATATCAAGCTGGACAAAGAAAAATTAATGACCTGTGTCCATGACTACATAAAGCGTCTCTATTAAGTCTCTATTTTTAAGCAAGAGGACAAAATGAACGAAACAAAAGCAACGAGCAAGATGCATGTGGAACTGGCCACGTTCTTTGTTGGGGACGCCTTGTGCGGCATGGATATTCTGAATATCCAGGAGATCAACAAGTTGATGGATATGACAAAGGTTCCCCAGGCACCTTCTTACGTCATTGGAATCCTTAATCTCCGCGGTCAAATTGTAACGATTATTGATCTGGGGAGGAAACTAGGTCTCGGGTCCACTGAGGCCACATCAAGCTCACGTAACATTATTGTCAATTCACCTGGTGAACATGTCGGCCTACTCGTAACCCAGCTCAGTGATGTTGTCTCAGCAAAAATGGATAAAGTGGAACGCGCCCCTGCTAATATGGGTGGGATCCAAGGGGAATTTTTTTCTGGAGTCTATAAAACCGAAGATAAACTTATTGGAATTCTCGACATCAATAAAGTTTTACGTCTTGAAGACCAAGGGCATTAAGAATGCTTCTAAAAAAATTACGCGTTTTAGTCGTTGACGACACCATTGTCTACCGCAAGGCGGTCAGTGATATACTGGCAGAAATCCCTGGAATTGAGGTAGTTGGGATCGCTCATAATGGCAAAATTGCCATGTCTAAAATTGCCACGTTAAAACCCGATCTACTCACTCTTGATATTGAAATGCCTGAGATGAATGGACTGGAGGTGCTTGCCGAAATTCAGAAAAATCATACCGGAATTGGCGCCATCATGCTTTCAACCCTTACTGCTGATGGCAGTGACATGACGTTGAAGGCCCTCGAACTTGGCGCTTTTGACTTTATCCTCAAACCCCAAAGCGCGACTCTGCAAGAGGGAAAGAATCAAATCAAGGCTGCTCTGCGGCCAATACTTGAAGCTTTTCGCCAATCACACACTGCATCCTCATTACTCTCTGCCAAGGGAGTGTTTACCAAGCCTCAACCTTCTTTAGCCACCAAAGCAGCAACTTCCGCATCCACACTGCGGCCTCAGCCAACCTCTGCAGCCAGCATCACAACCCAAGCTTCAAAGCGTCGAGGGAAATCTGAGATTATTGCCATCGGCATCTCAACAGGGGGACCAAACGCTCTCAGCCAAATGCTGCCCCTACTTCCTGGAGATCTTGGCGTTCCTGTGGTTATTGTGCAGCATATGCCACCAGTTTTCACAAAATCTCTAGCCGCAAGCCTCAATGCCAAATGTGCCCTTACTGTTAAGGAGGCACAAGAAGCTGAAGCTATTCAACCCAACACCGTCTACATAGCGCCGGGTGGAAAACAGATGAAGCTCGCAGCCAGCGCCGATGGAAAAAATAGAATTATTCGGATTACCGATGATCCACCGGAAAACTCCTGTCGACCATCTGTCGATTATCTCTTTCGTTCAGTTGGCGACTATTATGTCGGTCGAACCACTGCTGTTATTATGACTGGAATGGGTTCAGATGGAACCAAGGCGCTGCAAACCCTGAAGCAACAGAAAGGAGCCTATGTCATCGCCCAGAATGAGATGACCTGCGTGGTCTATGGAATGCCCAAAGCCCCAATAGAACAAGGACTAGCCGATGTCGTCGCCCCTTTAAACAAAATTGCTGATGAAATTACCAAAAGTGTCAGATAATGCACTTCACGGAAATGCCTTTCACCTTTTCAATGTGATCACACTTTTGCGAGCATGCTAAAAATATCACCGGAAGAACTGAAGCTTGTTGCTCAATATATCTATGATGTCTCAGGGATATATCTTGATCAAAGTAAATCCTATCTCTTTGAGACGCGCCTTGGAGCCATTGCAACGGAACACAACTGCAATACCTACAGAGAGCTCTATCAAAAAGCTAAATCCGACCCCAGTAAAATTTTTGAACGAAAAATCATTGATGCGATCTCCACGAACGAAACCCTCTTCTTTCGCGACAAAGGTCCTTTTGAACTCTTGCAGCACAAACTGCTCCCTGAACTGATCGATGCCCGTACACCAAGTTCTCCAACCCTGAAAACCAATATCAAGATATGGAGTGCAGCCTCTTCAACAGGCCAAGAACTTTACTCAATAGCCATAATCATTAAAGAGCTTCTGCCAAATAGCAGTAAATATTCTATCCAGCTTCTCGGCACTGATATTTCTGATGGTGCAGTCGCCCAGGCCAGTCGAGGAAAATATAATAAATTTGAAATGGAACGAGGCCTTCCGGGAGATAAGCTGCAACGTTATTTTACCATGTTTGGTGATTCCTGGACGATTAAGGATGAAATTCGGGCGATGGTGCAATTCAAGAAATTTAACCTCATGATGCCTTTTACCGGACTTGGCAAATTTGATATTATCTTTTGTCGAAATGTAGCCATTTACTTCACCCTTCCTGATCGCCAGAAACTTTTCAACAAAATAGCAGACAGTCTGGCTGACGACGGTTACCTTATCATAGGATCTACGGAATCTCTCACCGGCATCTGTCCTCGCTTTATTCCTAAAAGACATCTACGATCTATTTTTTATCAGAAAACTAAATGAGAAATCTTTCATGAAAAATATGACCATACTTATTGTTGACGATGATCCTGTTGTTAGAAAGATGTTGGAAAAACGTCTTGAGAAGGCAGGATATGAGGTACTGATTGCTGAGGATGGCTATCAAGCCCAGAAGATTCTTCCTCAACAGCATGTTGATGTGGTCTTAACTGATCTTATGATGCCAGGAACAATAGGTGGGATTGAAGTGCTGGAGATTGCAAAAAAACTCAACTCCAGTATTGAAGTGATTCTTATCACGGCCCATTCATCCGTTGACACCGCCGTGGCAGCAATGAAAAAAGGGGCCACTGACTACCTGGAAAAACCGATTAATTTTGACGAGCTCTTTCTTCGACTTGAAAAAATAGCAAACGTTCAATCCCTTCTACGAAACGCCATGGATATCAGTGAAGCAATGGATACGACAGAGAGCGTTGCCTCTGAAACCATTCAAAACCTTGAGATCCGAACCGCAGAACTGCAGGGTAGACTGAACACCCTTGAGGAAATCCTTCGAGATGAAAAAAATGGCTCATATGACCGAATTTACAAGGCACTCGACCTATTGGTAAAATTCAAATAAGCCCTGCTATATTATAAAAAAGGGGTCACCCCGCTGGGATGACCCTTTAAAAAAAGTCCTTTTTTCTAGTTCGTTATTTCACTTGTATCCCATTGTATCAGAGATCTGTGCATCTTCAAGAAGAGCGCCCTCCAGTTTAGCTCCGCTCAAGTCAGCCATGGAAAGATTCGCCTTATAAAAATCTGCATTTTTCAATTTTGCATTTCTCAGATCAGCCTTTACCAGGATAGCCCCTTTCAAATTTGCATTTTCAAGATTGGCTTCTGCTAACTTGCTCCCAGTTAAATCAGCCCCTTCAAGATCTGCGCCGGACAGATTTTTACCAGTCAGATCAACGCCTGCGAGATTACAATCATAGCATTTCTTGGTTTCCAGAAGACGTAGTTTGTTCTTTTCTATTTCTGCCGTAGAATCGAATACCGTTTTTTCCTTTAGTACAGCAACGACATCCGTTGACTTCTCCTCTGAAGCCATTTTTTTTGTAGAATGAATGACCTCTTTTGTTTCCTCAACCATATCATCCTCATCGGGCTCTACAACAATCTCCTCATCAACGACAATGGGCGATGCTACAGGGTTAGACACTTTATCGGTAGTAACTACGCTGGACGCATTAGATTTTGCCGTTTCTGCATTACTCTCTGAAATGTCTGAATTTCTGGAAGTCTCCTTTTCAGGCCTTTGAGACAAATCTCCTTTTTCACTCTCCATGGCGTCTTCTTCACTTTGATCAGAGCCAAATATCAACCCCATCATCCCCCCCCAAGTTCTTCGCAGAAACCCGTTTTTTTCAGCAGGTACTGATTTCTCCTCTTTACCAACAACTGCTGATATTGCAGGCGTAACAGGGGGAGTCGATTCAACAACGGCATGTTCAGTGTTTGGTTTCAGTAAGTTTTTACGATCAAATTTTATACCAACAAGATAGGCGTCAGTAAAATTAGTTCCCCGTAAGTCGGCTCCCCTTAGATCTGCATCAGCCAGGTTAGCACCGTTCAATTCAGTATTTTTTAGAATGGAATTCTGTAGATTAGCCTTGGTGAGTGTTGCAAGATGCAATTGAGCATAAGCTAGATTAGCGCCTTGCAGATTGGCTCCTGGCAAATTTGCCCGGTTAAGATCTGCCCCGGAGAGATCACATCCAGGACAACTATTTGTTTCAATCAATCGTTTTTTGTTATCTTCAACATTCCCTTGCGCTGCATGCACACCGCTTACAAAACAAACCTCACTTAGTATAAAGAAAAACAGCAGGGTCTTTGAACCTATTCTATTGAAATACATTCTTCTCTCCTGAAAATGAAACTTATTTTGTAAACAAAATTGCAAAGCTAATTAGGATGAACATTATTTTAAACACAAAAATTGAAGATGAGGATACTCCAATAAAAGTCAACCTGTCAAGAAACTAACAACATAAAAGCAGGTCGCCAGCCGTCGAAAAAAATTCTTTATTTCATAATACAGTAAGTTAAAGCAGTATGCCGCTTACCATAGAAACGGAAAGAGTTGAAACAATATTCTTTTTTTCAATGATTATGAATATTCCGAATTATTCAAATTATTATTTTGAAAAATCATTAATATTTATTTGAAATTACTATTTTTTTGTTGCTGTAATAAGGGAAATTTATATAATGTAACATCCAAACTTAAAAGTGTAGCAATAGTGTAGCAAAACCTTTAGGTCTCTGGAAATTACGGGACTCTTTCAAAGAAAATTCCTTTTTATTTGAATTTTACAATAATATAATTGTCAACTTGTATGCTTTAACTTTATAGGAATAAAGTAGACTATTCTCTATATTTAAAATAATTACAGACTAAGTTTAAATAATATCTAATAAGAAAACTCTATAGACTGAAGCAATAGGATTGTTTTTCTTTTCCTTCAGTTTATTTCAAAACATTTTTTCATTGTATCAAGTTTAAGGAGGCTCAGAATGAATATCGAGGACTTGGAAAAAGAAACAAATGAAGGCATTAACAACTTGCCTTTACAGGAGCGGCGCAAATTCCTTAAAATGGGACTAGCCGTTACTGGTGTTTTTCTTGGAGGATCTGTCCTTTCATTGACGTCAGTATCACATGCCAGCAATCAAAAAAATGCTGACATGGATATTCCGTTGGAAGGACAATATCCCTACCCTAAACACTACGGCATGATCATGCGGCAGAATCGCTGTGTCGGATGTGAGTTATGCGTTGAGGCATGTAAGCAGACAAATCATGTTCCAAATGATCATGGCGCCTGGAGAACAGCCATCCAAGAAAAAATAACGTCTGAAAACGGATCTGAAAAACGAGAATTCAGGCCGGTACTCTGCAATCAATGCAATCGCCCTCCCTGTGTCCGTGTCTGTCCGACAAAGGCAACCTACAAAGATCCAGAGACTGGTATCGTCGTCATGGATTACAAAAAATGTATTGGCTGCAAAACTTGCATGGCTGCCTGCCCCTATAATGCCAGATATTTTAATGAAGAAAAATATGCCATTGATAAATGTAATTTCTGCATAGATACTCGGCTTGCCGAAGGGGAAAAAGAAACAGCCTGCGCGGCAGCCTGTCCCGCAAGAGTAAGAATTTTTGGAGATCTTAAAGACAAATCCACTGAGATTTATCGTTTACTCCACACCCCTGACTCTAAGATATGGGTTTTACGTCCTGATACCGGGGCGCTGCCTAATGTGTTTTATATGAATGCCTGATGCAATCGATATCAGATATCAAAATTATTGGAGTGGAACAGACTACCTGGAGAATATCAAGCAAAATATCACAAATGCCAGCTAGCTTTTCCCCGATTATTCGACGCTTTGCAGGAGAAGAAAAATGATTCAACACAACATAAAATCAATTGGAGCCATGCTGTTGGCAGTATCCTTTTTACTTGCCCCTCCCCTTGCCTCCAAGTCATCTGCGGCAGATACTTCTGCTGCTGCTGACGCCACCACGATCAAAGGCAATCCCTATAAATTTCTGTACGATGAACAAACAAGGAAAAACTATGGGCCCAAGGCGGATATTGTCTGGGACAAGCCGACCGAGGTAACGTTCAGTCATAAAATACACACAATGGATGCGGGCCTCACTTGCACATCCTGCCACAAAGGAATTTTTAGCATGAAGGCAGGAGCAGTCCTAACTAGTGGAAAGATGACCATGGCGACCATGGCGGAAGGGCAATTCTGCGGTACCTGTCATGACGGAAGCACTGCATTTGCCACGAATACACAATGCGCCTCATGCCATACAAAGGTGAACGAATTGCTTCCGCCCGACCCTATCGTCTGGACAAAACCAGTCAAGGCAGTGCTTTTTTACCATAAACCCCATACAGAAGATTACGGCTTGGCATGTGAAGACTGTCACGACAGTCTTTTTGCTATGGAGAAAGGCGCGGCTGAAAAGGCTGACGATTTTACCATGAAGTCACTTTATGAAGGAAAATACTGCGGTAAATGTCACGATGGTGCCACGGCCTTTGCCTCCGACACCCGTTGTAACACCTGCCATATAGGGGTAAAAGGGTACAATCGAATATCGGGAGACAATGGTTCTCATAACACAATAAACCAGAAAGGTCCTCATGCTGGCCATTAAACCTGATACACAAACATCTAGAGGGCTAAATAGCTTTTAATCCACTCACCCTTGTTAAAAAATAACTAATCTTCGGAGTAAAAAATGTCAAACAACTCATTATCAGCCATTTTTGCCGAGACAGCAGAGCCACGCCTGGCCACGCCTGGCATGAACAGGGCTACAATTTTCTTCCTGATCGTAACCGTAGTCGGACTTAGTTGTGGGGTTCTTGCCTTTATTTTTGGCCATCATACTATTTACAATAATACCCGTGAAATGCCGTGGGGCATGCTTATTTCTACATACGCCTTCTGGGCTATCACTTCCACTGGTCTCTGTATGTATGCAGCCATGAGCCATGTTTTTGGTGGAACAAGAATGGGAATAATCAGTAACCGTATGGTATGGATGTCCATTATCTGTATCATGGGGGCCTTTGCCACCATTGGCGTTGAAATAGCAAGCCCACACAGAATGTTGCTCTACAATATCATTTCACCCAACCCTCTGTCCAATATCTGGTGGATGGGTACTCTGTACGGTTTGGCTGTAGGATGTATGATTATTGAATTTGCGGGGATTGTTACCGGACTAGGTAAACTTGCACTGATCATGGGAGTCTTTGGCGCTCTAGCCGAGGTTTTAGCAAACAGCTGTCTCGGTGGCGTTTTTGCAACCCTTCCAGCCAGACCATATTGGTACGGTGCGCAGTTACCCATCTATTTTCTCACCTCCGCTTTTCTGAGTGGAGCAGCTGCATCAGTTCTTTTTAATTATCTTGCATACAGAATCCGAGATGAAAAAATGTCTACAGCCGTGCATCTTGCTGTAAAAAGTGCCGGCAAGGCCATGACCCTGGTCCTTATTCTTTACACCGTCGCCACCTTTTGGCGTCTGGTTAGTTTTTATGTAGGTGGACCTGAACTGGGAAGAATTGCAGCAGATGCTCTTATCAGTGGTCCACTCGCCTTCAACTTCTGGGTTCTGGAAGTTGGCATAGGCCTCATCATCCCTATTCTTTTGATTATTTTGTCTCGCCTTGAAAATATGAGCATGCTCGCTTTTGCCGGTTTTCTCATTCTTGTTGGTCAGTTTGTGGCCCGTTACGATCTGGTAGTCGCAGGTCAAAATGTTCCCCAGAATTTAGGATGGGACAACCTGCCCACCCATTTTAGCTACATCCCCTCCTTCTTTGAATTTGGAGTGATTGCTGGGAGTATTGGCGTTGTAGCTTTTGGATTTTTAATGGGGGAGCGAGTATTCGGTAAAACCTTTACACAAAAAGAACATCATTAATTTTCGTTTCATAAAAAAAGCCGCTCATACGAGCGGCTTTTTTTATGAAAAATTCAATTTTCAATTTCAGTTACAAGACGTTGTAGAGAAGGAATCTCACTCCTTCTCTTTCCACACTGTGGCACCTAAAGCCGTCAATTTCTCCACCATACGCTCATACCCACGCTCAAGATGATAGATTCGAGAGATCTCGGTTCTTCCCTGCGCAGCAAGACCGGCTATTACCAATGATGAACTCGCCCGCAGATCGGTCGCCATAACCGGAGCACCCTTAAAGCCACTCCTCCCTATCCCTTTAATCACTGAAGTATGGCCATCAATCGTGATATCCGCTCCCATCCGATGCAACTCGGCTACATGCATGAATCTGTTTTCAAAGATGGTCTCATGAACCATTGAGACCCCTTCGCTCAAGGCCATCAATGCCATAAACTGGGCCTGAAGGTCGGTTGGATACCCAGGATAAGGCATGGTGGTGATATCAACACTTTTAATTTGACACCCTCCTGTGGCATCAAGGGCAATAGCATTCTCCATTTCCGTAATCTCCACGCCGGTTGCCCGTAACTTATCAAGGAGAGATGGGAGGTGTCGAGGATTGCAATGAGTTACCGTCCCTGCACCGGCAGTGGCAGCAATCGCGATAAGATAAGTACCAGCCTCTATTCGATCAGGGATAATCTTATTTTCAGCAGCATGCAATCGTTCGACTCCATGAATCGTTAAGCAATCCGTTCCACGCCCTTCAATATATGCTCCCATGCTAATTAACATATCAACAAGATTTCCAATTTCTGGCTCACGGGCCGCATTTTTAATCGTTGTTGTGCCTTGTGCCAAGGTCGCGGCCATAAGTAGATTTTCAGTACCGGTAACAGAGGGGACATCAAAACAAATGGCACACCCTTGCATGCGACCATCAATTTCAGCATCAACATATCCCTGCTCCAGACGACAGGTCACCCCCAACTGTTCAAATCCCTTAATATGAAAATTGATGGGCCGAGCGCCTATGGCGCAACCTCCAGGCAAAGAGACCTTTGCCTTTCCCAATCGCGCCAAAAGCGGCCCTAAAACCAGAACCGATGCTCGCATGGTTTTAACCAACTCATACGAGGCCTCAGAATAGGTCACATTGGTTGAATCAATTTTCAGGGTTGCCCCTTGCCTTTCCCAGGTAATCCCTAAGGATTCAAGAAGTCGAAGGATCGTCCGTGTATCACGCAGATCAGGAACATTGGTCAGGGTATGGACCCCATCAGTAAGCAAAGTTGCGGCGATAAGGGGCAAAGCCGCATTCTTAGCGCCACTGATCTGCACAGTTCCAAACAAAGGTTTTCGGCCCTCAATAATAAGTTTTTCCATCTACCTGCTCTTATATTTTTTATTGCACAATCATTCTGGCATGTAAGACACGGTCACGACCAGTATAATCAGGCAACACTTCGGCCTGATCAAAGACTGCCAATCCATTTTCACCGGCAAACAGCTCTAAAACCGCAGGGCCTTGATCTGCACCGATCTCCATAAAAAAATCTCCACCAGGCTTTAATAATCGAGGCAACATTTCTCGTATTCGATGAATTATATCAAGGCCGTCCTCCCCCCCATCCAAGGCCAGCCAAGGCTCAAAATCTCTCACTTCTGGTTGCACACTAGCTTGTAACTCATGTATCCCCACATAGGGAGGATTGGAAACAACCAGTGAAAATATCGGGTCCGGAATGAAGGCGTTGAATAAATCGGCTTGGAGTAGAACAAGGCGATCAGAAACCTGATGCCTAATGGCGTTTTTGCGAGCCACTTGTAAAGCAGTAGCAGAAAGATCAACTGCAATCAAAGTTTTTTCAGTCTCCAAAGCCAGAACTATACCAATAACCCCGCTGCCACAACAGAGATCAAGAGCCAGGCCAGATTGCGCTGGTCTGCCTTTGATAACGCCAAGGATTGTTTCCAAAAGAAATTCAGTTTCGGGCCTAGGAATAAGGACATCGGGGGTAACAAGAAAAGGAAGAGACCAGAATTCCGTTTCTCCAAGGATATAGGCAGTGGGCTCATGGCCTGCTCGTCGACGCAACAAGGTTAAAAACTCACATTCGCGCCTAGCATCAACTTCCATGGTAGCTGTGAGAAACAAGCCTGATCTGTTCTTTTTAAGACAGAAGCCCAGGAGTAAGTCAACCTCAAGAGCTGCCTGATCAATACCAGCTAATTCTAGCTGTTCTATTCCAAAATGAACAAGATCAATAACACGCATGGAGATAAATGAACACAGAAGATAGTCTGTTATCAGACAAGAGAAACAGCAAATAACTGCCATTAATGAAGAGTCATTTGACGACGATCTATTCTATTTCTTTTAATTTTTCTGCCTGATCATGGTTGATCAAGGGATCAATCACCTCATCCAATTTACCATCCATGATTGAATCAAGGCGATAGATGGTAAGATTAATCCGATGGTCGGTTAATCGCCCCTGAGGAAAATTATAAGTCCGGATTCGCTCACTCCGATCTCCACTGCCAACCTGGGTTTTTCGATCAAGCGAAATCTTGTCATGGTGTTCCTGCTGCACTTGATCAAATAATCTGGCCCGCAAAACAGTCAACGCTTTCGCCTTATTTTTATGCTGAGACTTCTCATCCTGACAAATAACCACAAGTCCTGTTGGTAAATGGGTCACCCGAACGGCTGAATCAGTGGTATTAACACTCTGTCCACCAGGACCGGAAGAACGGAAGACATCAAATTTCAGCTCATTCATCTTAATGTCCACCTCAACTTCATCAGCCTCTGGCAAGATAGCAACAGTTACCGCTGAGGTGTGAATACGTCCCTGGGTCTCAGTCTCTGGAACACGCTGCACTCGATGCGTACCACTCTCATATTTCATTCGAGAGTAAACCTGCTCACCACTGATGAGTGCGATGATCTCCTTGAAGCCTCCGGTTCCAAGGGGACTGGAGGCCATTACTTCAATCCTCCACCCCTGAGACTCAGCATAACGGGAATACATTCGATAAAGGTCACCGACAAAGAGTGCCGCTTCATCTCCCCCAGTCCCTGCCCGTATTTCAAGAAAAGTATTTCTTTCATCATTAGGATCTTTAGGCAGCAATAAAAGACGAATGGCTCCCTGCAGTTCACCTTCTTTTTCCTTCAACTCATCGATCTCTGCCCTGGCTAGTTCTTGAATATCTACATCTTCGTCCAGTTGAAGAAGTTGCCTATTCTCTTCGATATCCACCTCGACCTGTTGATACTGGGAATATAGAGCATGAAGTTTAGACAGATGGGCATGTTCTCTGGCCACTTTCTGATAGGCCTTCTGATCATTCATAAGTGACGGATCAGAAAGCCGGCCTTCAAGATGTGCGATCTTTTCTTGAAGATCGTCAAACTTATCAAACATGGAATTTAAAAGACAGGAAAGATGAAACGTTAAAAAAATAAAAGTCCACAGCAATATCAACCATTACTGTGGACCTGAGATAACTTTAAAAAGGACAAAACAGGAAATTGATTACGCAGACCATTCTTCTCAAATTGCGAATCTAGCCCCTAACAAATTATGCTTTTTTATTCTCGAAATGTTTAGCATAGCGTTTATTAAATTTATCGATACGTCCAGCTGTATCGAGAACCTTTTGCTTGCCTGTGAAAAAAGGGTGACATGCAGCACAAATCTCAACCTTTAACTCTTTAAAGACCGATCCAATTTCCATTTCATTACCACAAGCACAAACTGCCTTGATTGTATAATACTCAGGATGAATATCTTTTTTCATGATTTTTTTCTCCAAAAAATACCTAAAAAATTCAGGTTTATATTTAATGATACCTAGCACTACTTCATAAAGTATAAAATAGTTCTCCAAAAAACAATTATCACACTATAAAATACAAGAAAATTAATATAATAAATAACAATAAAACTTCAACATAAAACTTAAACAGCCACCGTCAACTATTCATAGATTCGAAAAATTCCTTATTTGTTTTATGATGTTTCATCCTGTCCAAAAGAAACTCAACACCATCGGCAGGATTCATTGAACTCAATAATTTTCGCAGGATCCATACCCGATTAAGGGTATCCGCGTCCATGAGCAAATCCTCTTTTCGAGTGCCAGAACGTTTAACATCAATGGCCGGAAAGATTCTTTTTTCAGACATTTTTCGGTCAAGCACCAACTCCATGTTCCCCGTCCCTTTAAATTCCTCAAAAATGACCTCATCCATCCGGCTTCCGGTTTCAACCAGTGCCGAGGCTATAATTGTGAGACTCCCCCCCTCCTCAATGTTTCGTGCGGCCCCGAAAAAGCGTTTAGGTTTTTGCAGTGCATTGGCCTCCACACCACCGGAGAGAATTTTCCCACTGGAGGGTGTTACCGTATTGTAGGCTCTTGCTAATCTGGTAATACTATCCAGAAGAATAACGACATCTTTTTTGTGTTCAACTAAACGAATTGCCTTCTCCAACACCATCTCAGCAACCTGAATATGACGCTGGGGAGGTTCATCAAAGGTGGAACTGACCACCTCAGCTGACTGAACCGATCGAGCCATCTCTGTAACCTCTTCAGGACGTTCATCAATAAGAAGAACAATCAGATAGACATCAGGATGATTTTTTACAATAGAATTAGCCATCTTCTGCATCAAGACAGTCTTTCCAGTACGGGGAGGCGCCACGATGAGTCCTCGTTGCCCCTTTCCAATGGGAGCCATCATATCAATAAGACGCATTGAATAATTATCCGGCTGCCATTCAAGATTTAATTTTTCATCCGGGTGCAAAGGGGTTAGATTAGCGAACAACGTCTTGGTTTTAGCAGCCTCAGGGGGATCGAAATTGACCGTTTCGACCTTCAGAAGAGCAAAATAACGTTCCCCTTCCTTGGGTGCACGCACCAAACCATCAATGGTATCACCAGTTCGTAAATTCAACCGTCGGATTTGAGAGGGAGAGACATAGATATCGTCTGGGCCTGGAAGATAATTATAATCTGGCGCCCTGAGGAAGCCAAACCCGTCTGGCAAAATTTCCAAAACACCACTGCCGCGAAGCTTACCATCTTCATCAGCCTGGGCCTGTAGAATGGCAAAAATTAGTTCCTGTTTTCGTAATGAGCTTACATCCTCAATCTTTAATGTTCGACCAAGCTTGACTAACTCATCAATTTTTTTCAGCTTTAATTCCGCCAGATTCATCAATCATTTTC
>JFJP01000015.1_pt1 | contig 25381 bp, 25 predicted proteins | sample 431651 | NCBI WGS metagenome assembly JFJP01 (sample SAMN02602958, study PRJNA72255) | Microbial mat metagenome, whole genome shotgun sequencing project. | biome: fresh water; feature: sink hole; material: water; isolation source: purple microbial (photo- and chemosynthetic) mats found in...
GCCGCCGATACGAAAGCGCCCTGGCCGTGGCGGAGGATCTTCGGCGTTGGCGGGAAGGCCAGCCGATCCTTGCTCGCAAACCCACGCTGCCCTATCGCATGGGGAAATGGGCCCGGCGCCACAGGCTGCTGGTTGGAGTCTCTGCGTCGGCTCTGGTGGCCCTTTTGGCGATGGGCAGCTACACGGGGTGGTTGTCCTGGACGTCGGCGGATCGGGCTCGGTACGCCCAGCAGTTTGGCCAGGAGGCGGAGCGCATCGAGGCCCTCATCCGGTATGCCCACCTCGCACCCAGGCACGATGTTCGGCCCGAATTGGACCAGGCGCGAACTCGAATGGGCCGCCTGGAAGCCGAGGCTGTGCGCATTGGCGCCCTGGCTGCGGGTCCGGCGGCCTATGCTCTGGGGCGCAGCCATCTGGCCCTGGGGAATCCCGAAAAGGCCCGGCACCTGCTGGAGAAGGCTTGGTCGACAGGATTGCACACCCCGGAGGTGTCCCTGGCCTTGGGGCGTGCCCTCGCCGCCAACTACCAGCGGGCCCTGCATCTCGCGCGGGCTCTGCCCACCAAGGAATTGCGGGAGGCCCGGGAACGTGAACTGGCCCGCGAGTTGCGCGATCCTGCCTTGGGTCGCCTACGGGAGGGTGCTCCCGCCTCCCTGGAGTCTTACGCCTACCACGAGGCCCTGCTGGCCTTCATGGGGGGGCAGTGGGACAAGGCCCAGGCCAAGGCCCGGGAGGCCCTCGGCGCCACCCCCTGGCTCTTCGAGGCCAAGCGCCTTGAGGGCGACGTCCTCTTGGAGCGCGCCCGGGTGATTGCGGACGCCTCGTTGGCCCTGATGACCCTCAGCGAGGCCGAGTCATGCTTTCAGATGGCCCGGGACCTGGGCCCCAGCGATCCCGCCACGGCCCTCGGGGAGGTGCGTGCGCTGGCGGAGCGGATCCAGCGGGAGCTATCCTCTGGCCGCCAAGCCGAGGCCACCCTGGCCCGGTGCCGGGAAGCTGTGGCTCGGGTGCGGCTCCTGCGTCCGGAGGACGGTGAAGCCCAGGCTCTCTTGGCCCGGGCCATCGGGGCCTGGGCCGAATTGCGGCCCACGGAGGACTCCACCACCAGGGCCGCCATTGAGGAGGCCCTGGCGTTGTCCCGGGAGGCGGTGGTCCGGGAGCCCGAAAACCCTACCGTACTTACCCTTCGGGCGACCCTCCTTCTGATTGCGGGACGCCTTCACTGGCAATCCGAAGGCGGCCCCATGCCGCATTTCCAGGAGGCCCTGGAACTGGCCCGGAATGCCCAGCGGCGCTTTCCCCAGGATCCTACTTTCGGCTCCCTCATTGCCAATGCCTGCATGAGGAAGATGACCCGGGAGATCAATACGGGCATTCCGCCCTGGGCCAGCTTCGAGGAGGGCTTGGCCCAGGCCCTAGCCCTGCGGAACCGTTTCCCGGACCTACTCGGGTGCTACCGGGGGCTGGCCGCCCTGTGGGTGGAGCGGGCAGAATTCGAGCGGGGCCATGGCCTGGACCCCAGGCCCTCGGTGGTGGCGGCTCTGGAGGCCGCGGCCGACGCCGAGGCTCGGGGGCTTCGGCTCGCAAGCTTTGGGTGGGCCAAGGGCGATGCCCACCTCATCCAGGGGGAGTATCTTCTGGCGCTGGAGGGGGGCGGGGAGGAGGATTTCCGATTGGCAGCAGAAGGTTACCGGGAGGCCTACCGGGCTAATTCCAACCTAAAGGTGGCTCTGGTCCAGGCGGCAAGTGCCCTCCTCGGCCTAGCCCAGAGCCGCCTGGAACGGGGTCTGGATCTGGGTTCCCTCCTGGCCGAGGCGGAGGCAGAGCTGGATCGGGGGGGAGCCCCCACTTCCGAACAAGCTCATTCCCACTACATTCGTGGGCGGTTGGCGCTCCTGCGGGGCCGCCAGTATTTGGCTTCTGGGAGGAGCCCCAACGCGGAGTGGGGCCGAGCCGAGGTTCGGGCTCGGGCCTATCGCCGGTCGGGCCGTTCCCTCGATGGGCTTCAGGCCATGCAGGCCGCCCAGGAGGCCCTGAAGTCAGACCCCCTGCGGGCTGAGGCCTGGCTCTGGATCGCCGCGGTGGAGCAAGAGCGGGTTCGGCGTGGCCAAGATGATGCCGAACCCCGCGCCCGGGCGGCCATGGCCAAAGCGTTGGCCCTTGATGGCAACCTCAGGCGCCGGGCACGAGAACTCGGGCGGCCTTGAAACTCAGGGCCATTCGGTGGGCAAGCATGTTTCGGTTTTCAGCGCGATGATCGGTAATCCACCGGGATCACCATCGCAGAGCGCAGTCCCCTTCCGGGGCTTAGCCTTGGGACACTTGCGTTCTCGGACCTCCTTTTCCGTCTTGGGATCCTTCTTCACGTCTTTGTAAAAGTCCGCCAGCACATCCCAGCCTTCCTGGTTCCAGAACAGGCAGCAGTCCCTCTTGAGATCCACGTCGAAGGTGTGTTTCTTGGTTCCGTCGCTTACGGTGACGACGATGGATACGATTTTGTTCATGACACCTCCAGAATGAGCCCGAATGGGCGGGTGGTGAAAGGCGCATATTTGAATGATAAATCGGATCGAGAATAGTCCTGAAGTGGCGTTTTATTAGTATTTATTTGTAGATATCGGAACAGGCCTGGGTCAGGATCTCCCCCATTCCGCCACAGGTGCGCCGTGGCCTAGCACTCGCGATGGATGGGCTCTTCGCCGAATTAGGGGCGAGCCATGGCTCCCAGGAGGCCCCGGATCACTTCATCGGTGTTAATGCCATCAGCCTCGGCTTCGTAGGTCAGCAGGAGCCGGTGCCGCAGCACATCGGGCGCTAGGCTCACCACATCGTCGGGCAGCACATGATCCCGACCGCTGATCAGTGCCATGGCCTTGGAGGCATTTTGTAGGGCCAAGGAGGCGCGAGGACTGGCGCCACAGCGCAGCAATTCGCGGCCCTTCCAGGCCTTGCCGTGGCCGGGACGCGTGGCCTGCACGAGGCGCACAATGTAATCCCGGATGGCATCATCCAGGCGCACCTGGGAAGCCAGTCGGGCCGCCTGCTGCACCATGACATCGTCCATGACCGGCATGACTGCTTCTTCGTGACCATCGGCGCGGCGAAGCACTTCGATCTCTTCGCTTTGGGAGGGGTAATCGATCTTCAGTTTGAAGAGGAAGCGATCCATCTGGGCCTCGGGCAGGGCGAAGGTCCCTTCCTGTTCCAGTGGATTCTGGGTGGCTAAGACCAGGAACGGATCCGGGAGCTTAAAGCTTTCTTCACCCAGAGTCACCTGACGCTCTTCCATGGCTTCGAGCAGTGCCGCTTGCACCTTGCTGGGGGCGCGGTTGATCTCGTCGGCCAGCAGCAGATTGGCAAAGATGGGGCCCTTTTTCGGGGTGAAGGTGAGATTGCGCGGATCGAAAACCAGCGTGCCCACCACATCCGAAGGCAGGAGATCAGGCGTGAACTGAATGCGCCGGAATTCCATATGGCTGGCGGCGGCCAGCGTCTTGATGGTACGCGTCTTGGCCAGCCCAGGCAGGCCTTCTAGCAGCACATGGCCGCGACAAATCAAGGCCAGAAGTAAGCGGTTAAGCAGGTGCGGCTGCCCCACAATGACCTTGCGGCATTCATGAAGCAGGGCCTGGAGAGGTGGGGCTTGAGTCGCATTGGGCATGATGAGATCCGTTGAAATCATGATGCCGGAATTCGGGGGCCACCGTCAGAAGGGATTTTCGTGGCACTCGAATTTGGATCAGTATTCCGCGGGCAATTCGTTGAGCTGGGCCAGGGTGTACACGGGGCCGTCTTTGCAGACGTAGCTGCTGCCGGTATTGCAACGGCCGCATTTTCCCAGGCCACACTTCATTCGATTTTCCAGGGTGGTGTAGATCTGATCAGGCGCGAAGCCGAGCTTTTCCAACACGGGCAGCGTGAGCTTGATCATGATGGGCGGTCCGCAGACGATGGCCACGGTGTTCTCGGCCGAAAGGCCCAGTTGCTCGACCACGGGTGGAACGAAACCCACTTTGCCGGTCCAATCAGGAGTTTCGCCGCCAGGATCCACCGTGGTGACGAGCTTGATATCGGGCCGTTCAGTCCACTCCTTCAGTTCGTGCTTGTAGACCAGATCCGCCACGCTGCGGGCGCCATAAACCACGGTGATGTCCTTGAACCAATCGCGGAGATCCAGGCAGTTCCAGATGACACTGCGAAGCGGCGGCAAGGCGATGCCACCGGCGATGAAGACTAGGTTCTTGCCCTTCCAGGCTTCCAGTGGAAACACGTTGCCGTAGGGCCCACGGAAACCTACGATATCGCCCACTTCCTTGTCGGCCAACGCGGCGGTGACGCGACCCACTTCGCGGAAGGTGCATTCGATATAGCCCTTGCGTGTGGGGCTCGACGCGATGCAGAAGGTCGACTCACCTTCGCCGAAGGCGCTGTACAGGCCGAATTGACCCGTCTTGAAATCGAAATTCTGGGCCGCCACTTCGTCCACGAACTCCAGGCGAAAGGTCTTCACCGCCGGGGATTCTTCGGTGATTTTGGTGATCCGCATAAGGTAGGGCAGGTAGATGTTTTTCTCGGTCATTTGGACACCATTAGAAATAAAAAACGATCCACGGATGAACACAGATAAACACGGATAAAAGCAAAAAAATCAAGAATGGAATGTGGCCTGGAGTGAGGTGAGGACCTGGTTTTTCTATCTTTTTATCCGTGTCCATCCGTGGACTAATCTTTTTAGACGTTGGCTGCTTCCACGAGGTGTTCGCGCAGGTTCATATCCACGGGGCAGGCGCGGGTGCACTTGCCGCAGCCAACGCAGCCGAGCATCTGGTAGCGCTCGGGATAGGTGCTGAACTTGTGGTAGATGCGCTGACGCCAGCGGGCACTCTGGGTTTCGCGTGGATTGTGGCCCGAGGCGTGGAGCGTGAACATCGAGAAACCGCAGCTATCCCAGCAGCGCAGTCGCTGACCCTGCTTGGGGTCGGCTTCTTCCTGGATATCGAAGCAAACGCAGGTGGGGCAAACGTAGGCGCAGGCGCCGCAACCGATGCAGCGGAGAGCTTGGTCTTCCCAAAGCTCATTCTCGAACATGCCGGGGAGCTTGGCGGTGAGGGCGGGCTGGTCAAAGGCCTGTTCGAGCTTGGCGGCGATGGCCGCCTTGTCGACCCCGTTGCCGGGCGTGAAAAGGTTTGGTGCGAGGGCCTGGATGGCCTTGCCCTTTACGGTGAGGACTTCCGCTAAATAGCCACTCTCGATGGGGGTCAGCAGGATATCGCTGCCCGCCGTATCGGCGGGGCCGCCGCCCAGACTCGTGCAAAAACAGGCGTCATCGGCCTTGAGGCAGGACACGCCGATGACAGCCATTTTCTCCAAACGCGCGTTGAAGAACTTGTCGCGGTAATCCCAATTGAACACCGCATCGAGGGCGCCAAAGGCCTTGGCTTCGCAGGGGCGCACGCCGAAGAGCACCGTTGGCAGAGCCTTGGGCTCGGCATCATGCAATTCCACCGTGCCGGGGGCCGTGGTGTAGGAGAGTAAGCGCTCCACCTTGGGGAAGACCACGTCCTTGGCGGACATGATGGTCTGGATGTAACCCTTGGCGACTTGGCTGGGCTTTTCCACTTCGTTGAGTTCGGTGCGGCCATCGCCGTCCACCGGGGCCAGTATTCGGCGGCCATCTTTGCGCAGAGCCGCGAAGAGGCTATCGAGGTTTTCATGGGTGAGTTTGAAAGTGTCTGCCATGGCCGCCTACCGGATGAAGGTCTCTTTGTCGTCGGGTTTGAAGGTGGACAGTGCATAGTCCAGCTTTGCGGTATGTCCGGCTCGTTGCCCAAACTGCTTGGCGGTGCTTTCTTCCGCAAAGAAGGTGAGCAGGTGAACGGGAATACCCACAGGGCAGGCGCGGCCGCATTCGCCGCACTCCACGCAGCGCCCCGCCAAATGCATGGCACGGACCATGTGGTATTCCAGATTGCCCAGCGCGTGGCTGGCCACCGGCACCCATTGGGGGCGGTTGCAATCCATGGTGCAGTGTTCGCAATAGCACATGGGGCAGCTGTTCCGGCAGGCGTAGCACTTTACACAGCGGGAAAGCTCCTGCTGCCAATAGGCCCAGCGCTGTTCGCGGGTCATGGCCATGAGCTTTTCGATCATGGCTTTGTCGGCGGCGGGCATGGCATCCGTCTTGAGCGCCAGATGCTGTTCCACCTCAGCGCCGCTGGACAAGGTTTTCACCTCGCCTCCGTCGACGGCCAACAGGCAGATGGCGTCATCCCGCAGTTGTCGTTCCGCGACCAATTGCAATAGGGCGCGCTGCGTGGCTGGAAGCGCCACCACGGCCACTTTCCCGAGGTGTTTGACTTCGTGTTTCGTGAGGTAGGTGGCTAGGTTCTGGGTGCATTTTTCATCCAACACCAGGGCATCCACCTGCTTAGGATTGCGGGCGAAATGGGGCCGCCGGACACCAGCGGTGCCCACCGCATAGCCAAGCACAGCCTTCACGTCGCCATTCTGGAGGAGTTCCTTGGCCTTTTGTTTCAGGGCTTCCATTCGGGCCTCCTTACTCGATGCCCGCGACGGCGAGTTCTTTGTACTCGGCGTAGGGCCCCAGGTTGCGGATGTTATCGGTCACTTCGTTCACCAGCTGTGCCCACCGGGCACCTTCGGCGGCGGAGACCCAGGAGAAGGTGACGCGGTTGGTATCCACGCCCATGAAATCCATCAGATCCTTGTAGACCATCCAGCGGCGGCGTGCATGGTAATTACCCGACGTATAGTGGCAGTCGTTGGGATGGCAGCCCGACACGATCACACCGTCGGTGCCCTTCTGGAAGGCCTTCATGAGCAGCATGAAATCGATGCGACCCGTGCAGGGAACACGCAGCACACGCACATTGGACTGGTACTTGATGCGCGAAGTTCCCGTCAGATCGGCGCCCGCATAGGTGCACCAATTGCAGACGAAAGCGGTGATTTTCGGTTCAAACTTTTCAGTCATGGTTGTCTCCGCGCTCACAGCGTCATGATTTCGGCGTAGAGCTGCTCGTTGCTAAAGCCCTGGAGGTCGATGGCCTTGGTGCGGCAGGTGGCCACGCAGGTGCCGCAACCCTGGCAAAGGCCTGGGTTGATGCGGGCAATGGTCTTGATGACATCGCCGTTGCGGGCCGTGATGTGCTCCTGTTCGATGGCCTGGTAGGGACAAGCGGTTTGGCACAGGAAACAGCCCACGCAGTAGCTGAAGGTCGGGCCCGCTTGGCGGTTCACCACGGCCACAATGGGCTCGCGGGTGAGTTGATCCTGGCTGAAGAGACCCAGCACCTTGGCGGCGGCGGCGCTGGCCTGGGCCACGCTTTCGGGGATATCCCTGGGCGCCTGGCAAGCACCGGCCAGGAAGATGCCGCCGGTGTTGGTTTCCACAGGCCGCAACTTCGGGTGAGCTTCCGCGAAGAAGCCGTAAGTGTCGTAGCTGACGTGGAGCGTCTGGGCCAATTCCTCGCTGCGATCGTTGGATTGCACGGCAGTCGCTAGCACCACCATATCGGCTTTGATCTCGACCTGCTCACCGCCCATGAGCGTATCGGCGCCCTTGACGATGAGCTTGCCGTCCTCTTCGTAGATTTTGGATACGCGACCGCGGATGTATTTGACGTCATCTTCCTCGATGGCGCGCCGCACGAATTCATCGTAATCCTTGCCGGAGGCACGGATATCCATGTAGAAAACGTAGGCTTTGCCGCTATGCACTTTGTGTTTGTAGAGCATGGCGTGTTTGGCCGTATACATGCAGCAGACCTTGGAGCAGTAGGGCACACCCTTGCTGCGATCACGGCTGCCGGAGCAGGCGATGAAGACCACGGTTTCCGGTTCCTTGCCATCGGAGGGGCGCTTCATCACACCCGCTGTGGGGCCTGAGGCGGAAGCCAAGCGCTCGAACTGCATGCCGTCGATGATGTCCTTGTGCTTGCCATAGCCGTATTCGGGGAAGGCTTCGGTCTTCATGAGCTTGAAGCCCGTGGCCAGTACGATGGCGCCGATATCGAGGGTGACGAGTTCGTCTTCCTGCTCGAATCGAATGGCATTGGTGGGGCAGACCTTTTCGCAGACTTTGCATTTGCCGGTTTTGTAAAAGGTGCAGTTAAGGGTGTCGATCACTGGTTTGTTGGGCACGGCCTGGGGGAAGGGAACGTAAATGGCGGTGCGGGTTCCAAGGCCCTCGTTGAATTCGTCGGAGATTTTCTTGTTGGGGCATTTCTGGATGCAGAGGCCGCAACCGGTGCAGAGCTTTTCATCGAGCTTGCGGGCCTTCTTGCGCACGGTGACCTTGAAGTTGCCGATGAAACCATCGACCTTCTCTACTTCGCTGTAGGTCATCAGCGTGATGTTGGGATGCTGGGCCGCCTCCACCATGCGAGGCGTGAGGATGCACTGGGAGCAATCGAGGGTGGGGAAGGTCTCCGAGAGCTGGCTCATGTGGCCACCGATGCTCGGGGACTTCTCAACCAGGATCACCTTGTGGCCACCGTTGGCGATATCGAGCGCCACCTGAATGCCTGCGACACCGCCGCCCACGACCATGGCGGTCTTGGTGACGGGCACCTTGATGGGGAAGAGCGGTGTGTTGTGCTTGACCTTTTCCACTAGCACTCGGATGAGATCCGCCGCCTTTTGCGTGGTGGCTTCACTCTTCTCGTGCACCCAGGAGCAATGCTCGCGTAGGTTGGCCATTTCGCACATGTAGGGATTTACCCCCGCATTGCTGACCGCGCGACGGAAGGTTGGCTCGTGCATGCGGGGCGAGCAGGCCGCCACCACCACGCCATCCAGGCTGTGTTCCTTGATTGCCTCTTGCATCATGCGTTGGCCGGGATCGGAGCACATGTATTTGTAGTCCACGCTGTGAACTACGCCGGGTATGTGCTGGCACATTTCCGAAACCTTGGCGCAATCGACAGTGGCGCCGATGTTTTCGCCGCAATGACAGGTGAATACGCCGATTCGAGACATGGATACTCCTTTACCGATTCACCACGGAGACACGGAGAGCACGGAGAAAAACGTACAGAGGGAAAGCAGACATGGATTCTGATCGGGTTGTGAGTTTTGCTGTTTTCCTTCTCATCTTTTTTCTCCGTAATTTTCTCTGTGTTCTCCGTGTCTCCGTGGTGAACAAATTTTTGCTAAACATTCACGGGCACCATATGGCGCTGAAGACCCAGCGTCACAGGATCTAACCCCAGGGCTAAGCCGATGACCTGGGTGATGAACATGGCTGGAATGCCGTGTTTTTTACCTAGGTATTCGTTGATCTCATTTCGACGCAGATCCAGGTTCGAGTGGCACATGGGGCAGGCCACCACGATGACTTCGGCACCGCGATTGACGGCATCTTTCACCAGCTTGCCACTGAGTTTCGCCACGATATCCGTGCGGGTCACGCTGAAAGCCGCGCCACAGCATTCGGTCTTGAAGGGCCATTCCACAGGGGTTGCGCCCACGGCTTTCACCATGAGATCCATACTTTGGGGATCTTCGGGGCGATCGAAGTTGACCACGCGGGGTGGTCGGACCAGCAGGCAGCCATAGTAGTTGGCGACTTTTTTCGTGAAGGGTTTGGTGGTTTTGGCGGCGATTTGATCCTTGAGCCGATCCAGCACTTCCAGAATGTTCACGATCTTGGCTGTGCCTTTGTACGGCATGCCAATGGCCGCTTCGACTTCAGCGATCATCTCGGGGTGCTTTGCTAATTCTTGCTGAGCCGAGAGCAACCGGTTGGAGCAGGCGGCGCAGGGCGCCAGGATTTCCGTGATGCCCGCCTGTTCGGCCAAGGCCAGGATGCGCGCAGGCAGGGCCAAGGAAAGCTCATGGTTCAGCACATGGGCGCTGGAGGCACCGCAGCAGTTCCAGTCCGAGACCTCCGCTAATTCCACGCCCAAAGCCGCAAGCACGGCCCGAGTGGATTCATCGAATTCCCTGGAGGAACCCAGCAGGGAGCAGCCGGGATAGTAGCCGATCTTCATCGTGTCACCCCTTTCCCACGGTGCGTTTGAACAGCGTCTTCATGCCGCTGCGATTTTTGATCAAGTGCGGGAAGAGACCGAGCTTGCCCTTGAGATACATCTTCGGGGCCAGCATGACGTCCTTCAGCAAGTGGCGGCTGCGCATCTTGTAATCGGCCACTAGTCCCACTTCATACAAACGGCCCGTGTATTCGATGGAATCCAGGAAGGCGCGGTGGAAGGAAAGGATGTCTTTGGATTTGGGGTGGGCGATGCCGCGCTTAAGGGCTTCACCACGAATGAAATCCATCACCTTGGGTATTTCCACTTCCTGGGGGCAGCGACTGGAACAGGTTTCGCAGGCCAGGCAAAGCCAGATGCCTTCGCTGCGCAGCACCTTCTCATCGAGTTCGGGAAAGCCCAACTGAAGCAGACGGAAAACCTGGCAGGGCGGCAAATCCATTTCGTCACCGACAGGGCATCCGGCTGCACATTTGCCGCACTGGTAGCAGTGGGCCAGTTTTACGCCCGTGCCAGCCTCAATGCGTCCCGCTAGGGTTTCCAGGTTTGGATGGTGGCTACCGCTGCTCATGGTGGTTCTCCCAAATGGGCGGGATTCGCGGGGTCAGTGCGCATTTTTGAACACCAGCTCCCCCTTGGCACTTCGTCCCGTGGAGCTTTGCACTACCTAGAAAGGTAGGCCCAACCCGCTGTGACAAACATCAAGACGCGGGTAAGAAATCTAGTGGTGGAGCAAATTGTGGAGATTTGCACAATGTCGACCTCAGGGCATCTCTCTTCACAATTCAGCCACCTCCCTGAGTCAGTTACTGGAAGCACTGGAACACGAAATCAAAGAACAACCCCCGCCAGCTCAGCCTTGAGCGTGCGGGGGTTGCCAGGACGAGGAAGTCTTAACGGAAGAAAATGAACGTGATCAGGATGAAGGTCGGAATCAGGATCGCGCCGCTATAGGCCATGTAACCAAAGAAGGAGGGCATTTTGACGCCACGATCTTCGGCAATGCTCTTGACCAGGAAGTTGGGGCCGTTGCCGATGTAGGTGTTGGCGCCCATGAAGACCGAGCCGAGCGCGATGGCCTTAAGCAGTGGGACGGAAATCTGACTTCCGCCTGGGAGGGACAGCATCTCTACACCAGGAACAAGGGGCAGCGTCTTGGCTGTTTCGAAGAACACAACATAGGTCGGGGCATTATCCAAGAAGCTGGAAAGAGTCCCCGAGGCCCAGAAGAAGTGGGCCGGCATATTGAGGCCAAGCGCGGGCCCCTTGATATGCAGCAACTCGATGGGAACCTGCATGGTGATGAAGATGCCGATAAAGAGACAGGCCACTTCCCCGATGGCGGTGAAATTGAACTGGTTATCCGCGCGAATCTGCTTGGAGGTCAACACCATGGAGAGTCCGCAGAGGCCGAGCTGAATAATTTCACGCAAGTAGTTCGGCACCACAAACGAGGTGCCCGGGAAGGCGCGGCCAGGGACCAGAATGCCCACGGCGACGACCACACCAGCCAAGAGGAGCAAATTGATCTTGCCCTGTAGGCGCATGGGTTCGATGGTGGTTTCGTCGAGTTTCAAGGAGGCTTGGTCTTCTTTTTTGTGGAAGTAGGAATCCAGGAACCAATACAGCGCCAACAGGATGCCGACCGCAGTGATCCAGACGGGCCAAAGCTGGAGGGTCCAAAGGAAAGGAACGCCCTTGAGGTAGCCCAGGAAAAGGGGCGGATCGCCCACGGGCAGCAAGGAACCGCCCACATTGCTCACCAGGAAGATGAAGAAAACCACCGTGTGCTTGACGTGTTTACGCTCACTGTTGATCTGGAGCAAGGGCCGGATCAACACCATGGAGGCGCCGGTGGTGCCGATGAAACTGGCGAGCATGGCGCCGATGAAGAGGATCGTCACGTTGGTGATGGGATGGGCGGGCACGTCACCGGTCAGGCGGATGCCGCCGCTGATCGTGAAGAGGCTGAAGAGCAGCACAATGAAGGGGATGTAATCGCCGATGACCGAGTGATTCAGCATGGTCAGCACCGAGGCCACGCCGGGTTCGGCATGGAAACCGTTGCTCCGCATGGCGTAGTAGGCGCAGACCAGGAGAGCCAGGGAACCCGAAACGATGAGCTTGCTGCGGTTGTGTTCCCACCAATGGGCCGTGGCGTGGATCAGCGGCAGCAGTGCAATGCAAAGCAGGATGAGGACGAAGGGCATGGACCAAAGGATCAGGGAACCCACACTTGGGGCAGCTTCATGGGCAACGGGTGCGGTGGCCCAGGCCGGAGAACTTCCAAGGCCCAAAAATAGTCCCAGGAGCAACACCCACGAACGGGAGAGCCGTTGCCGCAGGCCCGCGGGTCGCAGGCTCCTGAGCAGGGAAGCGAAAAGATTTAGGGGAACCATTTTGGGCATCCTTTCATGGCAGTTAGGCAGGACGAACAATGCCGAATCGGGGTTTACTCGATACCCACGGAGTGGCGCATGAACTGCACGCGTTCGTAGGCGGCGGGATTATGGCTCTCGGACTGACGCAAGTGGCCTTGGAAATCCGCGATCCGCTGATGGCCGTGCTGTTCCATCCAGGAACGAATTTCGTTGTTCATGGTGCCGAGGTGGGCGATGTCTTTGTCGTAGAGGGCCGATACGACCTGAACGCTTGAGGCACCGGCCAGGAGCATCTTCACGGCGGTCTTGCCATCATGCACTCCGGTGGAGGCGCACAGATCGCAGCCTGCGCGGCCCGAAACCATCGAGATCCACCGCAAGGGCATCAGGTATTCCTGGGTGCCGGAGATGGCGCGGCCTGCCATCAGTTCCATTTTGTCGATATCAAAATCGGGGAAGAACGGTCGATTGAAGAGCACCAGACCCTTGATGCCACTATGGCTCAACCGAAAGAGCACCGCTGCCATGGAAGAGAAGTGGTAGCCGATTTTCAGAGACACGGGGATGGTGGTTACTTTCCGCAGCGTTTCGGCCAACGTGAAATACGTGCTTTCCATTTCGGCGCCCGTGAGGCGGGTATCGCTGGAAAGCACGTTGACGTTGAGTTCGATGGCATCGGCACCGGCCTTTTGTAGTCGCGTGATGAATTCAATCCAACTGCCAGGCGTCAGGCAATGCACACTGGCGATCACGGGAATTTTTACGGATTTCTTGGTTTCCCGCACTAGGTCGAGGAAGCGGGACACAGCGCTTTCATGCCCGTAATCCCGGATGTATTCATAGGCTTCGGTGTGCCAGAGGCTACCCTCTCCCTCGGGAACCAAGCCGTCGCTATCGGCGACGATCTGTTCCTCGAAAATCGATTTAAGCACCACCGCCCCGGCGCCAGCTTCCTCGCACTGCTGGATGCCCTTGAGCGAGTTGGTGAGACCACAGGAGCCGACAATGAGCGGTGAAGGAAGGGTAAGGCCCAGATACTTCGTTGAGAGATCAATCATGGTGCGTCTCCTGTGAGTCTTTGAGCTCATTTCCGGGCGTTGGATTCAGCATCAGGCCCCAGATCCGAAAGCCTTTGGGAAGGACTGTCGTGGGGTCCGCGCCCCGCGCCGCAATGACCGCGCAGGCGGTGGACCAGGCATCGGCCTCGGTGGCCGTGGGGCCCTGGATGGTGACGGAAGCCGTTCGGTCAGCGGGTTGGCCGGTCGCGGGGTCGAGGATGTGAGAATATTTGCGCCCGCCAATTTCCACAAAGCGGTAATACCCACCGGAGGTGGCTACGGCGCCTTGGGTCAAGGCTATGTGCCGGTCCGTCTTGCCGGTTCGGGGATCCAGGATGGCGATGGAAAAGGGAACGGGTTGGCTGCGATCGTCGTAGACCGCCACTTCGCCGCTGCAGTTGACCAAACCGCGCTGGATACCGTGTCTGCGGAGGATAGCCAGGCCTTCATCTGCGAACCACCCTTGGGCGATGCCTCCCAGATCGAGCCCCATGCCCGGCGTGATCCCTACCGTGCCCTGATTCAGGAGGATCGCTAGGTAGGACACCTTGGAACGAGTGGAGGCAATCCGTTCCGGTGTCGGAAACCGGTTCTCCTTGCCCGCTTGCTTCCAGAGCTGAATCACCGGCAGGATCGAAACATCGAAGGCGCCACCGGAGGCTTTCGAGATCCTCACAGCGGTTTGCAGAATCTGGTAGGTGGCGGGATCCACCGGCACGGGGGCCGTGGAACCGAGTTCATTGATGCGCGTGATATCGCTTCCGGCCTTGAAGCGGCTCATGCGATCTTCCAGCACAATCAGGCGCTGCTTGATTTCCTCGAAGGCTTTCTTGAAGGTCTGCGGATTGGTGTCGTAGCCTTTCACTTCGATCTCAACGCCACCCATGGCATGCAGCGTGGCCGAGAGTTCGTAGTAGCTGCGGACGGTCCGTCCATAGGCAAAGAAAGCCACCAGCAGGAGGGCCGCAGACACCAGGAAGAGGACCCTCGCCTTCACGCGATCAGCCCTTGACCAACCCAGCAAAGCCCATGAAGGCCATGCCAATGAGAGCGGCGGTCACGAGGGCGATGGGGAGGCCCTTAAAGGCTTCTGGAATATCGGCGGTCTCAATGCGTTCGCGGATGCTGGCGAAAATCACGATGGCCAGCAGATAACCAGCTCCGGTGGCGATCGAATAGATCAGCATGCTCACGAAGGTGAACTTGAACTGCACCACGTAGAGCGCCACGTAAAGAATCGTGCAGTTGGTGGTGATCAACGGCAGGTAGATGCCCAGGGCTCGGTACAAGGAGGGCATCGACTTCTTCATGAAGAATTCCACAAATTGCACGAGGGCAGCGATCACGAGAATGAAGATGATCGTTTGCAGAAATTCCAATTTCATCGGACGCAAAATGGTTTCCTGAATCACCCAGGAAATTGCTGCCGATAAGGTCATCACAAAGACAACGGCCATGCCCATGCCACTGGCGGTTTCCACCTTGCGGGACACGCCCAGGTAGGGGCAGATGCCCAGAAAGCGGGCGAACACAATATTACTGACCAGCATTGTGTTCACAGACATCAGGATCAGTTCGGTGATAGTCATGCTTGCCTCCCTATTTCCTGGCCATCTTTTTGTTGATGAACACGGTGAGCGCCATCAAGCCGCCCATGGTGAGGAAGGCGCCCGGGGGCAGAATCATGCCGAGCATGGGGACATATTTGCTCCCAAAGATGGGCACGTTGAAGAGGGTGCCATTGCCCAGGGACTCACGGAAAAATGCCATGGCCATCAGCGCGAGGGTGAAGCCGATGCCCATGGAGAAGCCGTCCACGAGCGAAGGCAGGATGCCCTTCTTGTAGGCATAGCCCTCGGCGCGTCCCAGGATGATGCAGTTGACGACGATGAGGGGAATGAACAAGCCCAGGCTCTTGCTGAGGGCAGGCGTGTAGGCCTTCATGCAGAGATCCACGATGGTGACGAAGGAGGCGATGACCACGATGAAGCAGGGGATGCGCATCTTGTCGGGAATGATCTTTCGAAGGATCGAGATGAAGACATTGGACATGATGAGAACGAAGGTGGCCGCTACGCCCATTCCAAATCCGTCCATCATGCTGCTTGAAACGGCAAGGGTCGGACAGGTTCCGAGCAGAAGCCCGAAGACCGGATTGCTGGACCAGAGCCCTGCGATCAGGACTTCCTTGAGAGATTCTTTCGACTCTGCCATGGCTTACCTCTTCTCGAGATGCGCCGCAAGGGCGTTCAGGCCGAGATCCACTTGGTTGGTGACGGCACGGGAGGTGATGGTGGCGGCAGTGATGGCATCCGCGTCTCCGCCGTCTTTTTTGACCTTGAATTTGAAATTATCCTGCCCCTTGCCCAGGAACTGACCCCACCAGGTCTGGCTTTTCGCCTTCGTGCCAAGGCCTGGGGTTTCGTTCTGGGCCAGGATATAAAGCCCGGTGACGTGTCGATCCTTGTCCACGCCAACCATGAACTTGATGGTGCCGGCGTAGCCCTTCTTGGTTTCAAGCTCCAGAACAGCGCCGCTAAATGTGCCGTTCGCGCTATCCAAGACAGCGGGAATTTTGAGCCCGTCCTTGTCGATGATCACTTCGGTCGCAGCCGCACTGAGGGTCGGAAGAACGGCCTTCAGAGCATTGGTGCGCTCGAGCTTCTCCGTGGCGGCAATCTGCTCGCGAGTCATGCCATAGACACCGCTCAAGGCTCCGCCAGCAATCACGGCAAACAAAACCAGAATGATGATGTCGCGGTATTCCTTCATGCCACCACCCCCTGGGTGCCGAATTTTCGGGTCTTGGTGTATTTGTCGATGGTGGGTACGAGGGCGTTCATGATCAGGATGGCGAAGGAAACGCCCTCGGGGAAGCCGCCGAACAACCGAATGAGGCCCGTGAGAAGGCCGATGCCCACACCGAAGATCAACATGCCCTTGGGCGTGACCGGCGAGGTGACCATATCGGTGGCCATGAAGAAGGCACCGATGATGGCGCCGCCGGTGAGCAGATGAAACAGGGGGTCCGCGAATTTTTGGGGATTCACCACCCAGAAGATCCCGGTGAAGACCGCTAGGGAAGCCAGCATGGCGAAGGGAATCTCCCAGGAAATCACCTTGCGATAGAGCAGGAAGGCTCCACCGAGAAGCAGGGCCAGGGCCGACATCTCACCCAGGCTGCCGCCGGTGTTGCCCAGGAAGAAATCCATATTGGTCCAGGCGCCGTGCACCTTGGCCAGGCCTTCGGTCTTTAAGACACCCAAGGGCGTGGCCGCGGTGACGGTCTCGGCCATCCGTGGCGCGATCCAAGCGGTCATGTGAACCGGGTAGGAGATCAGTAAAAAGACGCGGGCAATGAGGGCGGGATTGAAAACGTTGAAACCCAGTCCGCCAAAGAGATGCTTGGCCACCACGATGGCGATGAAACTGCCCACCGCTGTCATCCAGAGCGGCAGGGTGGGAGGCACGTTGAGGGCGAGCAGAATGCCCGTGATCATGGCGCTGCCATCGAAAACGGTGGCCTTGATATCCGTTTTGCCACGCATGTAGAGCACACCGGCTTCAAAGAGCATGGCGGCCACGGTGGCGGTAAGGATTACCGCAAAGGAACGCAAGCCGAACAGGTACATGCTCACGGCGCAGGCTGGAAGCAGCGCGATGACAACGTCGTACATGACGCTCTTGAGATCCTGGGTGGCATGCAGGTGGGGTGATGACGTCAGCGTCAGCTTCATGCCTTGCTCCTTTGATGATGCCGATGCAGCGACTTCCCGATGCGGATCCAGTGAACGAGCTTCCGTCGCGTGGGGCAGATGTAGCTGCAGCAACCGCATTCCATGCAGTCGAGGGAATCCGTCAACTGCTCGGCTTGGTCGAACTGGGCACTCACGGCGAGTTCGGTGGGCATCAGGCCCATGGGGCAAACCGCGATGCAGCGCCCGCAACGGATGCAGGGACCTTCTTTTTCGTAGAAGAAATCATGCTCCGACATCACCACGATGCCCGAAGTACCCTTCATGACCGTGACATCGAGTTCGCGAATGGACTTCCCCATCATGGGGCCGCCGTGGATGACCGAGCGGACCTTGCTCTCGTCGATAAAGCCACCGGCTGCCGCGATTGCATCCTGAAAGCTGGTGCCCATGCGCATGCGGAAATTGCCAGGAGTTTTGACAAAACCCGAAACCGTGACAACCCGCTCGAACACGGGCTTACCGAACCAGACGGCCTCGTAGGCCGCGAAGGCAGTGGCGATGTTTTGCACCACGACGCCCACCTCGAACGGCAGTTTTCCGGAGGGAACTTCCCGGCCCAGCACCGCCCAGATTAACTGTTTCTCGCCACCCTGGGGGTAGCGCGTCTTCACGGCGGCCACCGAGAAACCTGATAGTTTCAGGGTTTGGATTCTCTCTTGGAGCCGTTGGATGGCATCAGGCTTGTTTTCTTCGATGCCGATTATCACGGAAGCGACATTCAAGATTTTCTGGAAGACCCTGGCGCCCAACAAGACGGCGTCGGGTTGTTCGAGCATCAGTTGATGATCCGCAGTGAGGAAGGGCTCGCATTCCGCTCCGTTCAGCAATAGGGTGTCCACCTGCTTGTCGGCGGGCGGCGTCAGCTTGACGTGGGTCGGAAAGGTCGCACCGCCCTTGCCGACAATGCCCGCTGCCTTCACGGCGGCTAGCAGTGCTTCGGGCGTCATCGCATCGAAGTCGATGGCGCATTTCTGCTGATAGGCCTTGTCGTCCTCGAGGGTTTGCTCGGCATTGACCTCGATAACCACCGCGGTTTCTTGGGCTCCTGAGGCCGATAGTCTTCGCTCGATTTTTTTCACTACCCCGGAAACGGGTGAGTGCACCACTGCAGAAATCATGCCCTCCGCCTGCCCCAAGAGATCGCCGACCTTAACCTGATCCTTGGGGTTGACCTGTGGTTTCGCGGGTCGGCCAAGGTGCTGGTTCATGTGAACCACGACCTCGGCTGGCAGGGGCAGAGCCATAATTGGTTTTTGGCTGGAGAGTTCCTTGTGTTCCGGCGGATGAACCCCCCCGCGATTAAACGTGAGCTGCGTCATGGGCGGACTCCTCCTTGCTCTCGGTAATCCGGCTCTGGCGGATAGTGTTGGGTTTGCAGGCAACGATGCACTTCAGGCATTCCGTGCACTCGGTTGGTTTAGCCACGGCCAGTGCGGCATCGCAGGTGATCGCATCAAAGACGCAGGCCTTGACGCAGGCCTTGCAGCCGATGCAGCCCACCGAGCAATACTTTCTTACGACCGCACCAGGGTCGGGGGATTTGCAGGCCACATACACCGTGGTGGCGTAGGGTGTCATTTCGATGAGGGCGCGTGGGCACGCCACAATACATTTTGAGCAGGCGGTGCACTTGTCATCGTCCACCACGGCCACGCCGTCCACCATGTGAATCGCATCGAAGGGGCAGGCCTTAACGCAGTCGGCGAGCCCAAGGCAGCCATAGGTGCAAACAAGATCGGCAGAGTTGTTGATCGCCATGGCAGCGCAGCTTTCGATGCCTTGGTATTCGCCCACCTTCACGGCATTGCTACCACCGTTGCAGTAGACCCTGGCCACCATCTTTTCCGAAAAGGCGGCTTCGAGTCCGAGAGCCCCTGCGATTTCGGTCGCAAGCACCGATCCACCCACGGGGCAGTAGTATTTCAAATCCTTGGTCTCTGCGATTTTCTCGGCAAAGGCGTGGCAGCCCGCCTGACCGCAGCCACCGCAATTGACGCCAGGGAGCAGTGCTTCGATATCCCCAATCAATGGATCTTCAAAAACGGCGAATTTTTTGGCGGCAAGGTACAGGACCACGCCTGCAACCAGCGCAATCCCACCCATGCTGAGGACGGTCTTGATGATGAGCATGAAATCCATTCAGCACCTCGTGATTTGAATTTGCTTTTGAGCCGTTAGGCTGCGATTCAGAGCCCAGGTAAGGAGCAGGCCCGCCAGAAGCCCCGCAAAACCAGCCGCGATGGCCCAGCCTTCCCCCTTGATGGCACCGAGCAGCGCTCCCGCGAGCATCAGGAGCAAGGGCAGGATGAACACCGAAAAGGAAAGCCAGACGCGAGAAGCAGGCGAGAGTTCGACCTCGACGGCATCGCCAGGGCGGATACCGGTGGGCAAATTCTCAGGTGCGATTTCCATGATGTCCGTGGCCGGGATCTTACAGATACCTTTGGCGGAGCAACCTTCGCACTCACCGCTCTGGGTATCCAACACGATGGGATACTGTCCGTGATCATTTAGGGCCCCAACGATTCCCTTCATGATTCCCACCCATCGATTCCGGCGGAATGAAGCGACCCCGCTTGGCGCTCGGGCACGCACAGGGGATCCGCTTCGAAAACCACCGCAAATTGCCCGCGAGCCAAACTGAGATGGCCCTGGGTTTCAGCTTGTTTGCGTTGAAAAGCCACGGGATCCTTGGCGAGGTGCAACCACGAGAGCGTTTCCTCTCGGTTGCTGATGGGAAGTGAAAGTGAAACGAGATTCTGGAGCAGCAATGTTCAGCAGCAAAAAGGCAGAAATCCCATTGGCTATGAGCATTGTGTGGTGCTGCGGAACTGTTGTGCGGGATGTCTCCATCATACCTCTGGACAAGGAGCCCCAGGTGCCCCTTCTGGATCCGTTTGTGCCTTTTGTCACCCCATGAGCACATCAAACAAATCCCCGAAAAACGTATCCCGACGCGCGAAAGCCCTACTCCTGTTGGGTGGTGTTGCGTCCACCGTGCTACTTTGGGGCACTATGTCTGGCTGGCCTCTCTCCCTCCATTTGCTTCGCTTCTATCCCAAGAAATTGGGATCTTCCTTCATCGGCTGGGTGGCGGGGCGTTCCATACCCCAAGGGCTGCGCCTTTCTGTGCTGGGAAAATTCGCCCAAAGCTATGGCGTAGATCTGGCCGAGGCGGAAAAACCGCTGGGAGAATACCCCAGCCTGCAGGCTTTCTTTACGCGTCGCCTCAAGCCCGGCTTGCGGCCCCAGGAGGTTGCCGTTCCCGGCTTCGTGAATAGTCCGGTGGATGCTCGGATCATCGCGGGTGGACCCATCGAGAAAGACAGCATTCTTCAGGCCAAAGGCTTGCCCTACCGAGTCACGGAACTGCTCAAAAATTTACCGAATCCTGGACATTTTGAGGGTGGCCACTACCTGACGCTGTACCTCAGCCCGAAGGATTACCACCGCATCCATGTGCCCATCGAAGGCACCGTGACTGCCGTAGCGCGGGTCGAGGGCGAACTCTGGCCCGTAAACAATGCCAGCACCACTCACGTGCCACGCCTTTATGAACGCAATCGGCGCGCCGCCTGGTTGGCCCACGGTACGGGCGCCGATGAAGGTCTCGAAGTGGCAGCGGTTTGCGTGGGAGCTACCCATGTGGGCGGCGTGATCGTGGACGAACGCTGGCTGGAAGGTCGAAAGCTACCCAAGGATGGTGGGCTGTCGGTGAGCAATCTTCCATGTGCGCCGGGCGATGACTTGGCCACCTTCCAGTTCGGCAGCACCGTGGTGTTGATCATTGGCGGGCCTAAGGCGAAAGACTGGGTCGCCCAGCGCGCGGAAGGCACCGTGAAGGTTGGGCAACGCCTAGGGGCCTTTCGGTAGCACCAACGGGCCACTTTTTAGAACGAGTAGACGAATCCTTCGTGTCTTGTCCCAGCGCTGCTATGCTCAGCCCGCTTTCGCTCTATGAGGGACGAATCGTGGGTCGCCGCTGGGACACATTGAAGGCAAGGGTTTTTCCTTCGGAAGATCTGCCGCTTGAGCACCAGTTTTTTCAGGGCCTCTGCCTTGTGGGTGGGCTGCTGGCGCTTTTTGTTGTCATGCCCGTTAACAAGTTGCAAAGCCTTGATCCCATGGTGAACTGGGTGGTTTTTGCCATTGGTTTGCTTTGCTTAACGGCCTATTGGGCAACCCGGCATGGCTACTTTCTGGCTAAGGCAGTGTTTTTCAGCTTAATGGTTTGCCTGGACCTGGCGTGGTTTGCCAACGGCGGTTCCCAGGGCAGCATCGGGCTCTTCTATTTCGCCGCGATCCTGTTCATGGTGGTCATTTTCCACGGCATCTTTCGTTGGGTCGCGGTGGTCCTGCTCATCATCAACGTGGTGGGCCTGCATTGGGCAGAGTGGGTTTGGCCTCACCTCTCGCGGCCCTTTTTGCATCCCGCGGACCGGCTGCTGGACCTGATAACGGGTTATGTCCTTAGCTTTATGACCTGCGTGTTGATGCTGTGGGTGGTCTTGAAGGGCTTTTTCCGGGAACGGCGAAAACTGCAGGACTCCCTGGGCGCATTGCAGACCAGCGAAGAAAAGTTTGAGCGGATCTTTCACGGAAGCCCGGATGGCTTGGTCATCCTGGAATCCGCAACCGGGAACATTCTGGAAGCCAGTGAAGGTTTTGATCGCCTAACGGGCTTTTCGCGAGAGATGGCGCTGGGCCATACATTCGAAAACCTGAACCTTTGGCAATCACCCTCGGATCAGCAGCGACTGCACGCCATGTCAGATCGCAGCGAATCCTTTAGGGGTTTCGAAGCCTGCTTTCTAAGGGAAGGCGGAACCTCTTTCTGGGGTGAGATTTCTCATGCTCCTTTGCGGTTCGAGGGGAAGGACTGTGTGCTTGTCACCCTTCGCGATATTACGGAACGCCGAAAGGCCGAAGAGGCATTGCGAAAGGCGTCCGCCGCGGTGGAGCAGAGCCCCGTGGCGATTGTCATCACCGATTTGACCGCCACCATCGAGTATGTGAATGCAGCCTTCACGCGGACCACGGGCTACACCGCCAAGGAAGCCCTGGGTCAGAACACCCGCATGCTTCGGTCCGGTGAGCATCCGGAGGCCTTTTACGAAGAACTCTGGCGCGTCCTGCTGGCTGGCCAGACCTGGGAGGGCAAGTTCCACAATCGGGCCAAGGATGGATCGCTCTACTGGGAACGAACCACCATCTCGCCGGTTTTTTCGAGCGAAGGGAAAATCACCAATTTTGTTGCCACCAAGGAAAACATTACGGAATCGCTGACCATCGAGGAGGAACGACGGCGATTGGAGAGCATGGTCCAACAGGCGCAAAAAATGGAAAGCCTTGGCAGCTTGGCGGGTGGCGTGGCCCATGACTTTAACAACATGCTGGGCGGCATCATGGGCTATGCGGATCTACTTTTGGCCGACGAAAGGGACCCCAAGCGTCGACGCTATTTGGAAGCCGTGCTTGCCGCCGCTTCTCGCTCCGGCGAACTCACCCGCAAGCTGTTGGCCTTTGGGCGAAGGGGCAAAAACCTTGCGGAATCCGTCAGTCTCGAAGGTGCCATCCACGAATGCCTGGCCCTGTTGAAGCCCAGCCTCATTCCTCAGATAAGCGTGGAAACGGTGCTCGAACCGGATTTACGCATCGATGGGGATCCTTCCCAGATCCACCAAGTGATCGTGAATCTTTGCATCAACGCCCTGGATGCCATGGCGGAGCAAGGCACCCTGCGGATTTCTTCTCGGCTACATGAAATCGGCGAGCATGAGGCTCGCGCACTCCAATTGGCGCAGGGACTCTATGCCGATATTCGAGTTTCGGATACGGGTGTGGGCATGAGCGAGGAGGTGCGACAGCGCATTTTTGAGCCATTCTTCACAACCAAGGCCAGCGAGGGGAGCTCTGGAACCGGTCTTGGCCTCTCCACGGTGTATGGCATCGTGCATGGGCATGGCGGCGCCATCGAAGTAGCCAGTACTCGAGGGCGTGGGACGACATTCCGGGTAATTTTCCCCCAAGGCAAGTTGGCCCCTGCCATTCGGAGCCATGAAGCGATTCCCGCCCAAGGTGCGGGCCGAGTACTCGTGGTGGAGGACGAACCACTCCTGCGGGAGTTGGCAGGCAACGCGCTGGAAGGCCTGGGGTTTTCCGTTTCCAGCGCCCAAGATGGCGCCGAAGGGGTGAAGCTCTTCAGCGAATTCCACGGGGAATTGCGAGCCGTACTGCTGGATCTCAAAATGCCGGGCATGGGCGGCGCAGAGGCCTTCCGTGCCATGCATGACATCGATTCGAATGTCCCCGTCATCATCTGCACGGGCTATGGGGAAAACGAAGAGGTCCAACAGATCCTTCACTCCGGTGCGGCAGGGATGCTTTCTAAGCCCTATCGCATCGCCGATCTCAGTCAGGTTTTGGAACGCCTGGCCCGGAAGTAAACGATCGTTGGTTATGCCGGGATGGCACGGGAAAAGGCTATGCTGGTTCGGGCCCCCAAAAATCATTCCGCCCCAGCCTGTGTAGGTTCCAGTTCCATGACCGACGATTTGCCGATTCAGTCCTCCTTCCTCGACGAAGAACCCTTATGGGAAGAGGGTGGAGATTTACCCGGTGCCCTGGAAGCTTTGTTCGTGGCCACGGGTGAAGTGTTGGATCTACCCCGGCTTCAGGAACTAACCGGCATCCATGAAGGTCCCTTGCGCCAAGCCATCGAGAAATTGGGCGAACGCCTGACCGCGCCTCGGGGCATTCGTCTCATTGAGGTGGGTGGCGGCTGGCGGCTGGCCACGGCGCCCCATTACGCCAATCTCGTAGCCAAGCTGGTCACCACACTGCGCAGTGGGCGACTCACCCCCGCTCAGATCGAAACCCTGGCCATCGTGGCCTATCGGCAGCCCGTCACCGTCCCCGAGATCAACGAACTGCGGGGCGTGACCAGCGCTGCCAACCAAGTCAAGAGCCTGCTGGAACGCGAATTGATCATTCCCGCGGGGCGCAAGCCGGTGGTGGGTCGCCCCATGACCTATGTCACCACCCAGAAATTTCTACTTCACTTCGGCCTTCGGAACTTGCAGGATCTGCCTCGGCTGGCCGATTTCGGCGAAGGCAATATCGAAGCCCAGGCCTTGGCCCAACTGGAACCCGCCCTGCCCGAGGGCAGCATGTTCGAAGGGCTGGATGACGTTGTGGAAGACGTCCCGGATGACAAACAAGGGCTGGACTCGTAGGCTTGGTTTGAATCCCTAAAACCTAAGGTTTCCCCGGAGTTGCCCATGCCCCGTTTCATATCCCTGCTCACCACATCGTTTCTTCTGGCCGGTTCCCTGGCGGCTGCCCCGCCGCGCAATTCGTCCAAGAATCGGGCTCATCGCTCGGACCCAAGGATCGAAAAAGATGCCACCGTGCTGAGTGCCCGAGCCGCCGAAGCGAAGGCTACCGCCGATGTGGAGAAGGCCGAGGCGCACGTGAAACAGGTTCGCAAGGCCCAGGCCGAGGCCCGCGCCCAGGCTCGCGAGGCCGAACGAAAGGCCTCGGAAGCCCTGCGCGCCACGGATTCCGCTCAGAAAGCCCAGGAGCAAGTTCAGAAATCCCAAACCGAAGCCCGGGAGGCCCGAAAAGGAGCCCGTGTCGCCGCCGAAGCCGCCCAGAAGGCGGCTGGCGTGCATCCGGTGAAAGCCAAGGCCAAGGCCGAGCCCGTGAAAACAGAGACGCCGAAGGCCGAAACGCCGGAAAAAAAGTAGCTTCACGCTAATGCTGGGATTGGCCGAAGAAAAAAAATGGCCACAAAGAACACAAAGAACACAAAGAAATTGCAATTAAAACAGACATCAATTCAAATTCATTTTTTGCGCTCTTTGTGTTCTTTGCGGCTATTTTTTTGCTTTAAAGGCGCGCACCTTTTAACCCCGGATCGGCACCGTCCCATTCGCGGCTCGTGCGTATTGGCCGGGCCAGGGGGTTTTGACGCCGAGTTCTTCGGCGGCGCGTAGGGGCCAGCGCGGGTCGCGAAGGAGTTCGCGGCCCAACAGCACGAGGTCTGCCTGACCTTGATTGAGGATGGCTTCGGCTTGTTTGGGCTGAGTGATCAGGCCCACGGCTCCGGTGGGAAGGCCCACCTCGGCTCGGATGCGCTGGGCAAAGGGCACCTGATAGCCGGGTGCGAT
>JFJP01024058.1_pt1 | contig 25373 bp, 22 predicted proteins | sample 431651 | NCBI WGS metagenome assembly JFJP01 (sample SAMN02602958, study PRJNA72255) | Microbial mat metagenome, whole genome shotgun sequencing project. | biome: fresh water; feature: sink hole; material: water; isolation source: purple microbial (photo- and chemosynthetic) mats found in...
ATGAAAAATCCACACCACTTTTATCAGATTTGCGATGCTGTGGTTTTGGCTTCTAAAAGGGAAACCTTCGGGCTGGTGCTCATCGAAGCGATGCAAGTCGGCACTGCAGTTGTTGGAGCAAACAGCGGCGGCGTAGTTGAGATAATTGACGATGAAAAAACGGGACTGCTTTTTGAAGTACACAATAGTGAGAGCTTGGCTGGTGCAGTTGAGAAGTTCATTCATGATAAGGAACTATTGGCAACTATTGCCAAAGCTGGGCAAAAAAAGTGCGAAGAGATGTTCTCAAACCAAAAGCAGTTTGAAAAACTTGCTGAGATTTTAAAAGAGCTAGTATGAAAGTAAGTATCATCATTGCTGTTTACAAAGATATTATGGCACTCAACCTTATAATAGAAGCGCTCAAAACTCAAACATATAAAAACTTTGAGGTTATTGTAGCTGAAGATAACAATAGCCAAGAGATGAAAAATTATGTGGCATCCATACAAGATTTGGATGTCAAACATACCTCTCAAGAGGATATCGGTGTTCGCAAATCAAGGTCTCAAAACAATGGAATTTTAAAAAGCTGCGGAGAATATCTTATATTTTTGGATGGTGATATTATTCCCTACTCTACTTTTGTTGCTGGACATGTGAGTTTAGCAAAGAGAGGTCTCGTTTTAGCTGGAAGAAGAGTCAACCTCAATGCCGAGCTTACGAAGAAATTTAGGGATGCAATTTTGTTGCCACTTAGACTTGAGAAGTTTTATTTTATTCTTGGCTTTAAACTTATGTTTGATAGAAATGCAAGGTTTGAACAGGGTGTTTATACCGCTCCAAACTCCTTTTTTTATAATGCCTTTCTCGCAAACAGAAAAAGAAATACGAGTTTAATTGGATGTAACTTTTCTTGTTTTAAAGAAGATATGGTGGCGATAAACGGTTTTGATGAGAGCTATGGCGAGTCCTCACTTCCTGATGACATGGACTTAGATTGGAGATTTAGAGCGTATGGGCTTCAACTGCACTCATGTAATAATGTGGCAAATGCCTTTCATCTTTATCATAAAAAGCAGAATAATCCAACAACAAACGAGCAATGGGCAAAATTTCAAAAAAACAAAGAAGCAAAAAAGTATATCTGCGAAATGGGCTTGAGTCATCATGCAAAATAAAGCTATTTTTTTGATGAAAAAATATGCTTTAAATAAAGATAATTTAACACTATGGATGAACAATCTTTTAGTCCTTTATGCTTTTTTTCTCCCCATCTCTCCAGATATCAAGGCAAGTGTTTTTACCTTTATGGTGGTGCTGTTTTTTGTAAGGGGAGAGGCTTTAAAACACATCAAGGCTTCTTTGCAAAACAAAGTTGTACAGTCATTTTTATATCTATTTCTTATCTATGTAGTCGGACTGTTTTGGAGTGAAGATCTTCTCTCTGGGATAAATGCTGTTAAGAGTATAAAATATGGTTTATATCTTATTATTTTTTATAGTATTATCGATGGGCGTTATGTTGATAAAGTGATCGCAGCGTTTATACTTGGCATGCTTGTGAGCGAACTGACTTCCTATGGGATATTGTTTGGAGTGATGCCATGGAGACTTGAAATCGGACCGATTCTTTTTTATGAGGCTTTTAGCCCTCATGACCCATCTCCGTTTTTACACCATATACATTATGGAGTAGCCCTTACTTTTGTGGTCGTTTTGATGGGGCAAAAAATCGTCTTTAGCGATGATAGGTTTTATATAAAGGTTCTTATGAGCTTTTTTGTTCTCACAGCAACTGCCAATATTTTTGTTATCGGTGGGAGGACAGGATACTTGACTTTCATCCTTTTGATGCTCATTGTATCTATTTTTTATCTCAAAAAATATGCCATAGGTTTGTTTGTAGCACTCCTAATCATCCTCAGTATTGCTTATACGAGTAGCCCAATTTTTCAAACAAAGTTTATTGAAACAAAGCAAAGTATTGAGCAGCTCTTTAAAGAAGAGCCAAACTTTAACACATCACTTGGCTCAAGAGCAGCAACGTACTATTATGGATTTGAAATCATCAAAGACAATCTTATTTTTGGAGTCGGAACAGGGGATTCCATGAATGAAATCCACAAAGCAGCACCTCAAAAGTGGAGTGTCCTTCAAGCACAGCCCCATGAGCATAACCAATATTTAAGTACATTTTTAAAATTGGGTTTCGTAGGCTTGTTTATATTTTTAAATATTTTTTATCAGATATTTACCTATAAACAAGAAGAGAAAGATTTACGCTTTATTCAAATATTTGTAACTTTAGCGATTGGTCTGGGAATCATGACAACACAGTTTAATCTTCGCTTTTTTCTCCCTCTTTTGGTTGTGATGCTGAGTATTACACTGATAAATCGCAGCCGTGTAACAATACAAAACATAGAGCTTAGTGACAAAAAACAAGCTTTTCAAATCATAGGAGTCGGGATAGTTTTTAGTTTAGCAAGCTTGCTTAATCAGCTGATATAAACATTACATTTCTTCCAAAACTCAAAACTAAGCGAACGATTCTGCGGTGTAAGCGAAGCCTTAGTGAGTGTGTTTTGAGTTTTGCAAGAAATTTATTTGCTAAACAAGAAGTTCTAAATACTCCTTTGCTTCTCTTTGGGGGGCAAAAATAATTTTGGCTTTTGCAATATTTTCTTTGGCTAACTCTTTTTCTTTTTGCAGATTGTTTGCGATGTTGTGCAAGCGCTCTTTTAAAGCATCCAGATTTTGGTCTTCTACTAAATGTATATGAAATCCCATCTCACCAAAATTGCTGATGGCGGTGTTATCAAACGCTAGGACAATAATGCCATGAGAGATCGATTCCATCATCACATTGCCATACCCCTCATCGGGTGTTGGAAATAAAAAAATATCATGGTTCATATATTCATCATAAATTTTGTCGGTAAAACCATTGATATATATATGGTTTTTATAGTTGATATTTGAGAGTAATTCTTCGAGTTTAAGAGCGTATTTGGGATCTTTTGGACCAAAGTTGTCAAATCTAAAATCGATGGCGTTCTCATCTAAGATGGCACATGCCAAGATGGCTTTGTCTATCCCTTTACCTGAAGTGACACGACCCGCATGTAAAATTTGCAGAGTCTTTGAGGAAGTTCTCTCTTTGTTGGAGAGTTTATTGGCGAGGGAGGGAACTATGACTTTAAGTTTTGTTCTTTTGCCAAAGGGGATGATTTTTTTTACATTACCCGACATATATTTTGAAATGGCAACATGTGTGTTGACGTCTGAGTAAACAAGTCTATGAAAGAGCCCTTTTTTTGGGGTAGATTTAATCGTTCCATGTCTGACTATCAGATTGATATCAAGCCCCAAAAATGCGAAATATAAAGATTTCATCTCAGAAGCACCGACAAAAATCACATTTTTAATTCCATTTTTTTGGATGATTTTTCTCACAGACAGTATCATGGAGGGGCTCATGAAAGTTGTACTGAAGTTGATCGTTTCATAATGAAGAGCTTTGTAGTCCTCATTTTCCCTACACTCTTTGTGGATGAAAGTGTTCTCTTTTATGATGTATGTCAAATCAATGTGCGTGCTTAGAACTTTCGCCAATTTTGTGGCTGCGAGTTCCATGCCACCGATGTGGTGCGATAAACAGATAAGTGCAGTGGGTGCTTTGTGGCTCATATATTTGCCTTTTTGTTGCTGATTTTTTTGAGATACCACTCAATCGTTTTAACAATGCCCGTGTCAAAGTTTTCATCTGCCCTCCACCCGAGTTCATTTTCTAACTTACTGGCATCTATGGCGTAGCGTCTGTCATGTCCTGCGCGGTCTTCTACAAAGGTGATGAGCTCTTTGTAGGAAGAGATAGATTGCTTCGTTTCACTCGCAATGACGGAGGGTGGAACTTTTTCGTTCAATATACTGCAAATAGCATCAACTATTTGCAGGTTTGTTCGCTCATTGCGTCCGCCGATGTTATAAACCTCTCCGCTTTTGCCTGTGTGGTAAACGAGGTCGATTCCTTTGCAGTGGTCAAGCACATATAACCAGTCACGGATGTTTTTGCCGTCTCCATAAATTGGAATGCGCTCGCCCGCAAGGGCTTTTCTGATGATAGTCGGGATGAGTTTTTCGTTATGCTGTTTTGGTCCGTAGTTGTTGGAGCAGTTTGTGATGACGGTGTTCATTCCGTAAGTTTCATGATAAGCTCGAACTATCATGTCACTGCTTGCTTTACTCGCTGAGTAAGGAGAGTTTGGCATGTAAGGCGTGGTTTCTGTGAAAAAACCTGTTTCTCCTAACGTTCCGTATACTTCGTCAGTGCTGATGTGGTGAAAGCGAGGGAAGAGATGGCTTCGTTCCTCGCCATGACGGAAACTTGCTCTTGGATGTGTGACTTTAGTCTCACCTTGAGATTCATCGACATTACTTGGTACGACTAAAGTCGTACTTCCGAAGCCTTGTTTGTAGTGAAATGGTTTTTCCATCCAATGTTTGTAGGCAACATCAAGAAGCGTAAAAGTTCCATTGACATTGGTTTGTATAAACACCTCTGGATTTTTGATAGAGTTGTCCACATGAGACTCTGCTGCGAAGTGAATGACACCTTGAATATCATATTCGGTGAAGAGAAACTCCACAAGCTCACGATTGCAGATGTCCCCTTTTATGAACTTATAGTGAGGATTTCCTTCACACTCTTTGAGGTTTTCTAAGTTGCCTGCATAGGTTAAAAGGTCTAAGTTCACCAAGTTGTAAGCAGGGTATTTTTCTAAAAAGTAAGGGACAAAGTTTGAGCCTATGAAGCCTGCTGTTCCTGTGAGTAAAATTGTCTTACGATTTGGCATTGTGCGCCCCATTGTAGTGAATTTTAGTTCTTGTCATTATTTTCTCTCCCCCATTTTCTTCAAACACGCATCAAGTGAATCTTTCCAATACGGTACAACTAACTCAAACTCTTTTTTTATTTTAGCCTTATTGAGCAAAGAGTAATGCGGTCTCTTTGCAGGAGTAGGATATTCTCTTGTCTCAATCGGATTGATTTGGCAACTCAGTTTTGCCATTCGCATAATCTCTTTTGCAAAGTCGTACCAACTCGTTACACCCTCATTTGAATAGTGATACATTTGAACATTAGTAGATTGCTTCATTTCATTCGCAATGACGGTAGCCGCATTTGAATAGTGATACATTTGAACATTAGTAGATTGCTCCATTTCATTCGCAATGACCGAAATTTCGTCATTGCGAGGAACGAAGCAATCTACTATGTGCAGTATAGCTTGTGCCAAATCTCTCGCATACGTCGGTGTTCCTACTTGGTCGTAAATCACTCCTAAACTCTCTTTTTCTTTGCCAAGCCTGAGCATTGTTTTTACAAAGTTCGCGCCATAAGAGGAGTAAACCCAAGACGTTCGAATGATTATGGAGTTTGATGGATTTATTTCTTGCATGGCTTTTTCGCCCTCGAGTTTCGTTTTTCCGTACACTGATTGGGGATTGGTTGGGTCATTTTCGGTGTAGGGCAAGTGCGCTTTGCCGTCAAACACATAATCGGTTGAAATGTGGATGAGTTGTATATTTTTCTCTTTTGAAATTTGTGCTAAATATTTGAGTGCCAAATGGTTTATTTTATCAGCCATTTCTATGTCTGACTCCGCTTTGTCTACGGCTGTGTAAGCGGCACAGTTGATGATGGTGTTGATGCTGTTTTTTTCTATGAAATCGTTTATGGCATGTGGATTTGTGATGTCTAGAGTATCTTTATCGGTGAAGAAAAACTTGTTTTGTGCTCTAGGATGTGTGGCTTCAAAAATATCTGGCAATGACATTTTCACACGAGCCTCACTCAGTTCTTTTATTTCGCTTCCTAGTTGTCCGTTTGCACCTGTTACTAAAATGTTAAGCATAAGAATCCACGCACCTGTTTAGAGATTGCTTCGTTCCTCGCAATGACGAAATCGTTGTCATTGCGAGCAAAGCGCGGCAATCTGGGTTACTCATAGTAATCCACTCCATAAAGAAATAAGTCATTTGTCTCATATAACTTAGGCTGCATTTTATCTTTGGCAGATAAATTGAGCTCATCATGTGCAACTATCCACTCAATACCTAAAGCCGCATCATCAAAAGCGATACCTCTGTCATTCTCTGGTGAATAGTAGTTGTCAACTTTATAGGCAAAAACCGTATCATCTTCAAGCACGACAAAGCCATGCGCAAAACCACGAGGCACTAGCATTTGTTTTTTGTTTTGTCCGCTAAGTTCAACCGCTACATGTTTTCCAAAAGTTGGACTCCCTTTTCTGATGTCAACTGCGACATCCAAAACTCTCCCTTGAATGACACGGACAAGTTTTGTCTGTGCATCATGAGGGAGTTGGTAGTGCAAACCGCGTAAAACGCCTCTGTTTGATTTCGACTCGTTGTCTTGACAAAAGTTGAGTTTGAAGCCCAAAAATGCTTCGAGTTTATCGCACCTGAAAGTCTCTACAAAATAGCCGCGAGAGTCTCCATGGACCTTTGGTTCGATGATGATGACATCGGGGATTTGGGTTCTTATAAATTGCATATTACTTGAGTCCTCTTGGCTGAGCGGCTCTTTTTATGAGATACTGCCCATACTGGTTTTTACTCAGAGGTGCTGCAAGTTCTAGGAGTTTTTCTTTGTTGATGTAGCCCATCTCATAGGCTATCTCTTCAATACAAGCCACTTTGAGCGACTGGCGGTTTTCTATGGTCTGGATAAACTGACTTGCTTCTAAAAGAGATTCATGTGTCCCCGTATCAAGCCATGCGTAGCCTCTGCCCATGAGTTCTACTTTGAGATTTCCTTGATGAAGATAAGTTTGATTGACAGTTGTGATTTCAAGTTCCCCACGAGCGGATGGTTTTACTTCTTTGGCAATTTTTACCACATCATTTGGGTAAAAATACAAGCCAACTACTGCATAGTTTGATTGTGGGTCTGTCGGTTTTTCCTCTATGGAGAGGGCATTGTAATGTTCGTCAAATGCAACTACGCCATATCGTTTTGGGTCGCTGACGTAGTAGCCAAAAACAGTCGCTTTATTCTCTTGAGTAACATTTTTTACACTTTGTGCCAAGAGATTTGTAAGCCCTTGCCCATAAAAAATATTATCCCCTAAAATAAGACAAACACTCTCATGCCCTATAAATGTCTCCCCTAAGATGAACGCCTGAGCAAGTCCATCGGGGGAGGGTTGCGCAACATAAGAAAACTTCATTCCAATGTCGCCTCCATCCCCTAAAAGGTCTTGAAACCTTGGTAAATCATGAGGGGTAGAGATGATAAGAACCTCTGTAATGCCTGCTAGCATGAGCACTGAAAGCGGATAATAAATCATCGGTTTGTCGTAGATTGGCATAAGCTGTTTGCTCACACCTTTGGTTAAAGGGTAAAGTCTCGTTCCGCTTCCGCCGGCTAGGATGATTCCTTTCATAGACTTACTCCCAATTTTTAGCTCTCATCTCTTCTATGTATGTCTGGATGTTTCTTGTTGGTTTCCATCCAAGCGCCTCAGTTTTAGCACTGATGACATCCGCTGTCATTCTGTTGCCTTTTCTCTCTGGGAGCATCTCTATCTTGCCGCCGAACATTTCGGCTATCTCTTTTATGCTGTATGCTTCGGGTGAGCCTATGCCAAACTCGTCGCCGTAGCCATTTTCACCTACTAAAATGAGACCGTTTATAATGTCGTCTATATGTGTGAAGTTTCTTTTTTGCGCACCAGGGCTTACTATGGTTAGCGGTTCTTTGTTTTTCATTTTTTCTTTAAAGAGGGCTATAAGTGTTGCATATTTTCCAGTTTGAATCTCTCTAGGACCATACACATTATAAAAGTAAGTAATGGCATACGGCACGTTAAACCATGCTCCGTAGTTCATCACAAGCTCGGTATTTGTGGCTTTTGTCCATGCGTATGGAGAGGCACTTCTCCCTAGCCCGCCATCGCCAAATTTGGTACTGCTTCCCGCATAAAGTATCTTGCAGCCAGCTTTACGGACAAATTCTAAAACAGCAAAAATACCGTCTTTGTTGAACTTCCAAACTTTTTCGATGTCATCGTCGGGAGCAAAGGGAACAAGCTTGTCAATGTCTGCTGTAAGCCCTTCTATGTAAGTAACATGAGCTACATGGTTGGCTTTGGAACCCGTAAAATAGTTATCTAAGCTGTAGACTTCATAATTGGAATTTTGCGCCAATTTTTCACATAAATGTGAGCCTACAAAGCCAGCTCCACCTGTTACTAAGATTTTTTTCTTCATCATACACAGCCTTTAAAATTATTTATTTGAAATATCTTGTAAAAGAGTCTCTTTATTTGCATGGGTCCATTTGCCGCGTGGTTTGTCAATATACTGAAAATATTCGTTTGTGAAACTTCCCTGAATACATGTGAGGCGATAAAATCGGTGATGCACTTGTTTCTCGCCAATGGCAAGGTTGAGTGTTGTTGGTCCTGTGAGGTCATACACACCACCTCCTATATTTTTCTTTTGTATATTGTCTACGATAATCTCAATGCACTTGCCCAAGATTGGATTGCCACTTTGAGAAGCGATAAAATAGTTACTGAAATGTTGTTTTGTAAGGAGGAAAACTTCTGTATCCTCGGGCTGAATCATTTTACTAAGCGGCCAAACAAAGTGGGCATCAATATCAAGATAAATGCCACCGATATGAAACAATACAAACATTCTCCACAAATCAGCCTGCGCTGCTCCATCTGTGAGCTGCTTGTAGGCATCGATGATTTCTTTTGAAGCATTTGCTTCTATAAAAGTCAAACGCTCCTCTGTGCTGACATAGTGATACTCATAATCTAGGGACATAAGTCGGTTAAAGAGATAGTTTAAATAGACGGGCAAACTTACCTTGTTTGTGTAATTTGTTTGCCAAATAATCTTAGGGATGGCACTCTCTTTTTTTGAACGACAAAATGGTTGTTTGATGATAGGGATAGTGAAACGTTTTTTAGGGAAAAAATAATGAAAAAGATAAGAAAAAGTTTTACCGATAGTTCCAATTATTTTGATGCTACGATTTGCAGCTACGATGGGAAAAGACATTTTTGCTCCTGAGTGATATGGTAAAAAAGTTGCTTTAGCAGTGCGTAAATTTTCAAGATAATAGCAAAAAAATGTTTTTGTTATCTTGAACCCGAATTATGCAATAAGATGGATATATACATGGTTATGATTTTCTTAATTTTATTAGTGTATTATGCCTTTATGTTATATTTTTAACCAATCATTGGAAAAGCCCTTGAGAGAAATTTTTAGAAGATATATCCCTTACGTAAAAGATTATAAAACACAGTATATTTTTGTCCTTGTTGGAATCCTTTTAACCGTGGCAGCAACAACAGCAACAGCACACATCATGAAGCCTTTGATGGATGATATGTTTATTGCCAAAAAAGAGGAAATGCTCTATTTTATCCCCTTGGCTCTTATGGCTATCTACCTTTTAAAAGCCATTGGACGCTATATTCAGTCTGTGTATATGAGCTATATCGGGCAGCATATTGTCACAAGGTTTCGTGAGCTTTTACTTGAAAAAATCATCCATCTCGATATGACTTTTTTGTATGTAAACCGCAGCGGCGAGCTTATTTCGCGGGTAACAAACGATATAAACCGCATTCAGTATTTTGTCTCGAACATGCTCCCTGAGCTTTTTCGTGAGAGTCTCACTGTATTGGCTCTTGTGGGGTATGTGATTTATCTCAATGCGACTTTGGCTTTTTACTCCCTTATCGTTGTCCCTTTGGTAATTTATCCTCTTTTACTCATCGCTAAAAAGCTTAAAAAATATTCTCACCGCTCCCAAGCAAAAAACGCTGATGTCGTGACACGATTGACGGAGGTTTTTAACAACTCTGAAATCATCAAAGCCAATGCGACGGAAAAATATGAAGTAGAGCGGTTTTCAGTCCAAAACTGGCAGTTTTTTAGGATAAATATGAAGTCGGTTTATGTGGGGGAAATCGTCTCTCCTATGATGGAAATTATTGGTGCAGCAGGACTTGCGGCGGTTATATTTGTCGGTGGCAAAGAGGTGTATGAGGGGAAAATCAGTGTTGGAGAATTTACTGCATTTTTGACCGCTGTCGGGCTTGTTTTTCAGCCAATTCGACGTATTGGGTCGATTTATTCGAAGATTCAAGATGCGGTGGCTGCGAGTGAGCGCGTTTTTGAGATACTTGACACGCAAAGTCGCATTATTGATGGCACAAAACTTTTGCAAGAAGATATCCAGCAGGTGGAGTTTAGAAACGTTACCCTCAAATATCTCGATGCCTTTGCGCTCAATAATGTCAGCATCACGATAAATAAAGGCGAAAACATCGCACTTGTGGGCGACAGCGGAGGCGGAAAATCAACTTTTATCAACATGCTTTTACGCTTTTATGACCCTCATGAGGGTGAAGTTCTCATCAATGGAGTCAATATAAAAGAGTTCAATGAAATCTCTTTAAAGCACCATATCGCAATCGTTTCTCAACGCGTATATATTTTTCAAGACAGCTTGGCGGCCAATGTCGCTTATGGGCAGGTCATTCATGAGGCAAGAGTCCATGAAGCGCTCAGGCTTGCCGATGCTACGAGTTTTGTTGCCTCACTTGAAGAGGGGATAAACACTCTTTTAAGTGAAGCAGGGACAAATCTCTCAGGGGGACAGAGACAACGCATTGCGATAGCACGTGCGATTTACAAACACTCTTCGCTTTTACTCTTTGATGAAGCCACTTCTGCACTTGATAATGAGAGTGAAAAACGGATACAAAAAGCGCTGGATGCCTACACAAAAGATAAAATCACCATCACAATCGCCCATCGACTCAGCACCATAGAGCATGCCGATAAAATTTTAGTCATGCAAAAAGGGAAGATTGTGGCATGTGCGAATCATACCGAGCTCTTAAAGAGCTGTGAGGTTTATCAAAGATTAGCCGGAGAGTTTGAAAAATAAATTAATCGCTTTATTAGTTATGTTTAGAGATAATCGCGACAAATAAGCTTTTTAGACAACTGTGGATGTGTGACTTTAGCCTCACTTAAATTAGGTACGACTGAAGTCGTACTTCCGAAGGTAGTATCAATATTTGTGAATACACTCCTGTAGATATGTGGCTTTAGCCTCGCTTAAATTAGGTATGACTGAAGTCGTACTTGCAAGGCGATGTAAAATTTCAAATAAATGGATTAAAAAATATGTTAGATTTTGCAAAATTTACAAAATATTCAAGGCCTGGTCCTCGCTATACGAGTTACCCTACGGCTTTAGAGTTTAGCGATTCTTATACCTACGATACTTATATAAAAAATGTCCAAAATCAGGATGCTTCTCGCCCTTTAAGCCTTTACTTTCACCTCCCTTTTTGTCGCAGCGCTTGTTATTTTTGCGGTTGCAATGTTGTTTTTACTTCTAAAGATGACAAAAAAGTTCGTTATATGGATTACTTAAAAAGAGAACTTGAGATACTCTCTAAACATTTAGACACCAAGCGTAAAGTGATTCAGATGCACTTTGGCGGCGGAACGCCTACGTACTTTAGTGCCCAGCAGTTACAAGAGATCATTGCAGAGATAAAAGCATACTTTCCAAACTTTATAAGAGATGCCGAAGTGAGTTGTGAGATTGACCCTCGCCACATCAACGAAGAACAAATGCAGACTTTAAGCCAAGCAGGATTTAACCGTGTAAGTTTTGGCTTGCAAGATTTTAATGAAAAAGTACAAGTCGCCGTTCACCGCATTCAGCCTTACACCATCACAAAAGAGGCGATGGATTTGGCACGCAAATACAAAATGCAATCAGTGAATGTTGACCTTATTTACGGCTTGCCTTTTCAGACACTTGAGACGTTTAAAGAGACACTTGCTCTTGCCCTTACACTTGAGCCTGATAGGTTTGCGGTGTTTAACTACGCCCATGTTCCTTGGCTGAAAAAAACCATGCGCAAGATTGATGAAACGACGCTTCCACTCCCAGATGAAAAGCTGCAAATTATGCAATACACCATAGATTTTTTGACCGCAAACGGCTATAAAATGATAGGCATGGATCACTTCGCAAAACCTGAGGATGAGCTTTTTAAAGCGATAGAAAAAGGGGAACTTCATAGAAATTTTCAAGGCTACACAACAAAAGGTGGCGCAGATTTAATCGGCATCGGACTCACTTCCATAGGCGAGGGTATCGGCAGCTATAACCAAAACTTCAAAGATATGGCTTTGTATGAAGAGGCTATTGATGGAGGAAAACTCCCATTTGAGCGGGGTGTCGTTTTAAATGAGGACGACCGAATTCGTCAGTATGTCATCATGGAACTTATGAGCAACTTCAAGCTTGATATAAAAAGATTTGAAAAGCTTTATAACATCAACTTTAAAGAATATTTTGCCGATGCTATAGAAGCATTGAAACCCTTCGAAGAAGATGCCCTTTTAGTGATGGAAGAGGGCAAAATAGAGTGCTCTGAGACGGGGACGCTTCTCATTCGAAATATAGCCATGCCCTTTGATGCTTATATGAAAAATCATGCGGCAAGTCAAAAAACATTTTCAAAAACGGTGTAATCATGAGCAAACAACCAGATGAAATTTTTAATTTTAGTGAAACCTCCGATGCCTGTATAAAGTGCGGGAAGTGTATTCCCGTTTGTACTATTCATAATGTCAACCCCGATGAGGTTACTTCTCCTCGTGGTTTTATTGACCTGCTCGGAGCCTATCAAAGAGGCAAATTAGACTTAGACAAAAATGCCAAAGATATTTTTGAGAGCTGTTTTTTATGTACCAACTGCGTCGATGTTTGCCCAAAATCACTTCCAGTGGACATGATAATAGAACAAGTTCGTTCAGATTTGGGCAAAAAGTTTGGCATTGCTTGGTACAAAAGAGCGTTTTTTCTACTCCTTCGCCACCGATGGCTCAATGACCTAGCTTTTAAACTCGGTTGGACTTTTCAAACCTGCGGCTTTAAAATAAGAGCCGAAATAGACTCCATGAACAGCCGTTTTAACCTCCCCATGATTAAGAGTGATAGACTGCTTCCAAGCCTGAGAAAAACATCTTTTTTAAATGCACATGCCGAGAATATTACCAATGGCGGCAAACGTAAAGTTGCGATTTTTATAGGGTGTTTGGCAAATTATAACTATGTTGACATTGGAAATGGACTTTTAGAAATTCTCAAAGCGCTTGAAATCGACGCATTTTTAGCAAAAGACCAAAAGTGTTGCAGTGCACCTGCCTATTTTACAGGTGATTTTGATACGGTCGATGCAAATGCCAAACATAATATTGAGTATTTTGAGAGTTTCGGCGAAGATATAGAAGCTATCATTGTCCCTGAAGCGACATGTTCTGCCATGCTTAAAATCGACTACGAACACTTTTTTCACGACCAGCCAGAGTGGCAAGAGCGTGCTAAAAAACTTAAAGGCAAAATTTTTATGGCGACAGAGTGGTTGCAAAATCACACCCATTTAGAGCAACTTTTAGCTTCAAAGAAAAAAGATATGCGCATCGTTACCTATCATGATCCCTGCCATGCGAGAAAAATGCAAGGGGTTCATAAAGAGCCAAGAAATCTCATACGACAAAATTATAAAATAGTAGAGATGAGCGACCCAAATGCCTGTTGCGGTTTTGGCGGTATCACGATGCAGACGGAGAAATTTCACTTTGCAAAAGCCGCAGGCGTTCCAAAGGCTGCCATGATACAAAAAACAGGAGCAGATGTAGTCAGTGCAGAGTGTAGTGCTTGCCGCATGCAGATAAACACTTCCATGAATTATGCGGATGTCAAAACGGTTTTTAAAAACCCTATTGAGCTCATAGCCGAAGCCTTAAGGAGATAAGCACCATGAACAGTTGGAACCACATTTACGACACGTTTAATCCTGTCGCCTTTAGCGTATTTTCAATACCAGTTCATTGGTATGGCATCATGTATGTTTTAGCGCTTGTGAGTGCGCTGTATATTGGAAAGTACTTTATCAAAAAAGATAAGCTTGATTTTGAAAAAGGGCAACTTGATATTTATTTCATATATGTAGAAATCGGCGTTATTTTGGGTGCGAGACTTGGCTATATTTTGTTTTATGATACGCAGACTTTTTACTATCTCGCACACCCTTGGCAAATCTTTAACCCATTCGTAAACGGGGAGTTTATCGGTATTCGTGGCATGAGTTACCACGGAGCAGTTTTAGGATTTTTGCTTGGAACGTATCTTTTTTGCAAAAAACATAAAGTTGCATTTGGAAAGATTATGGACCTTGTTGCCATCAGTATCCCTTTAGCGTATGTATTTGGACGCATAGGAAACTTTTTAAATCAAGAGCTAATCGGTCGCGTTACTGATGTTTCATGGGGCATTTATGTTGATGGCGTTCTTCGTCATCCTTCTCAGCTTTATGAGGCGATTTTAGAGGGTTTTGGAGTCTTTTTTGTCGTGTATGCTTACAAAAAATTTCAAAAATTCAGCGGAGAGTTGATTTTGGTTTATGGGATAAGTTATGGTATTTTTAGATTTATCGCAGAAATCTACCGTGCTCCAGATGCACAGATAGGATATTTATGTTGTGATGCCATCACTTTTGGACAGATTTTAAGCCTCGTTATGAGCCTCGTGTGCGCCACAATCTGGGTTTATTACTATCGTAAATGTCATATTTTAAGAAAATAAAGAGGGTTTTTTAATTATCATCAAGCACTAAAACGAATCTATCCGTTTTAGTGCTCTAAAACCGTTACTCAATTAGTAATTTAAATTTCTAATTCTTTGACTAAGCTTCTAGAGACAATCTATCATCTACAAGCAGGACACTCGCTTGCACTCGACCCCATCATGGCGCTAAGAATTTGACAGGAAGCTAAAACACCTTGAGGATAATTTATAGCTTCGTAAGAACATGCAGTTTGGCACTGTGTGTCAACTTGTGGATCATTCCATGGTTGATAAATTGAACTATAACAATGTGATATATCTGAATCACTTGAACTACTACTTGAATCATTGGAACTGCTTGAACCATTTGCATTTGGCCCGACTACAAGAGATCCAGTATTTTCATAGTTATCTAAAACATTGTCTATATCATCATAACATTCCCCCCATGTGTCGTATTGTCCTAGTGAACTTTTACCATCACTTGCGCATGAACCAAGATAATCTGAGTTACAATTTACTGACACATAACTGCCATCTGTCGTATAACACATTGTAGAAGAGTCTGTATCTTCCTCATCAGTCTCTACTATTCCTTCACAACCAAGCATAAAAATCAATGGCAAAATAATATATGCACTTCTTAAAATATTTTTCATAATTTTCATCCTACTTATGTTCAATTCTATTAATAAATAAAATTACTGTCTCTTTTTCTTCTTCAAAAAAAAGTACATCAAGCCAATTTGTGTTATCACTGTTTTGAATATATTTTGTATATAAATTCAGGCGTTGCGCAAAATTAAAATGATTTTGATTTGGAACAACTGTTTTTAAATACTCTACTAAGTTGATAATGTCATTTTTACTATCATCTCTATAGTCCACTTTTTCGATTACATACAATAGGTAATCTATTTGGGATTTTTGTTGAGTTGCAGCTATATCGACTTCATACGAGCTTAAATAATTTTTTTCTTGAAAATTATTTAAAAGAGTTTTTATGTAAGTATTATCTTTTCCATAAATACCTTTAGTGTTGTTATAATCTAATATCCACGGCAAATCTATAGCACTAGATAAATAGTTAAATAACTCCTCTTTATTTTCAAAACGAGTTTTTAGATTCTTGGAAACTATCTCATTTATAACCACTGGCTTATCAACGGGCATCGCAATAAGCACAGAACTAAACAAAGCAGAACAAGTCAAAAACAAATATAAAAACCTAGACATTAATATCTCCTACAATATTTTTTTTACTTTATCAGAAAAACTAATAATTGTCAATCAAAAATTTTACTGTTTTTCATCCTTGGCAAATTTTTAATAAGGTGTTAGTCTTAGAGTTATGCAAATATTTTATATCTATTTTTTCCCTCTCTTTTTGCATGATACATAGCAATGTCTGCTTTTTTGAGTATCTCACTTTGGCTGTCATGAGAGGTTGGCATTAACTCATATACCCCTATGCTTGCAGATACCTGTAATTGAATATTTTCATACCAAAAATCAGACGAAGCACTCTTTAATAGTTTGTCGATGATAGTTATGTATTCTTCTTGATTTTGTATAAAAAATGCAAACTCATCCCCTCCCATTCTAGCTATAACTCCATTTTCTTGTATATTGTTTTGAAATCTATTCGAAACTGTTTTCAAAAGGAAATCTCCAGCATCATGCCCTGTGTCATCGTTTATTCTTTTAAATTCATCAAGATCAAGAAAGCCAACTATAAGTGGTCTGTTTTGTTTTTTTGAAGAAATAATCGCATCTTTGAGAAGCTTCTCGAAGTAGGGTCTATTTGGCAAAGAGGTTAAAAGGTCATATTGAGCTTGCTTCATGAGGAGGTTTTTTTCAAACTCTTTTTGGGTGATGTCGACAGCAAGTGAAACAATCTCTTGTTCCTCTTTGCGATTGCTCACTGGCAAGAGAGTATTATGCCATTCACATAGGATTATTTTATGCTCTTTTGTAAAATTTGCATTGGTAAAAAGATACATTTTATTGGTTTCCAAGATGGTTGCTAGATTCTCTTTTGTTGTTGTTTTTTCTTTTTCTGGAATTAAAAAATCAAAAATATTTTTTCCTAATACTTCACTCTTTTTCCAGCCAAAAATAATTTCTGCTTGAGTATTCCAATCTGTAATAGTAAAATCTTTTTTCCATACAATTCCAGCTGAAGCAGAGTTTTCAAAAAGAATCGTTTGACGGTAGAGAGATTTTTTGATTTTTTTGTTCATAAGATAGATGTAAAAAGCGATATACCAACTTACCATCAACACCAAAATCAACCCAAAAAGGATACTCAAAAATGTTTTGTACTCTTGAAAAAAATCTTTTTTGGCATTATATAAAAACGGATCAATATTGAGCTGTTTATCTAAAAATCCTAGCTCTTGATAGACAGAAATGATATGTTCCCATCTCCCTTTATTCATATATCCTATCTCTAAAATATCTGGATAGATAAGCGCTACCATATTTTTAGCTTCAAATTCAAAATACTCTTTGGATTTGTTTTGCGTGTTATAATTTTTTAGAATAAGCTCGATAATCTCTTCTTGATGAGAAAGTGCGTATCGCCACCCTTTAAAAGAAGCTTGTCTAAAATCTTCTACAACTTTTGGATTTTTTTCTACCATCTCTTTAGTAGTAAAAAGATTATCTCCATAAAAGTCAATCCCCGCTTCTCTTGGAAAAAACAGCGTGTAAGGTATCTTTTTTTGTTCTAAGAAAAAAGGTTCATCGATACTATAGACACTCATGGCGTCGACTTTTTTTTGTATCAGTTTTTCAAGATTAAAGGTATGCGGGAGAATATTGAGAGTTGACAAAGCTATCTTTTCACGCGAAAGAAGAGCGTAAATGTCGGCAGAGCCATCTTCTATCATGATAGTTTTATTGGCAATATCATGAATTGTTTTCATATTTTCTTTGAGCGACATTATAGCGAGTGGAGAGTGTTGAAAAATAACCCCCAAAACCACAAGAGATGGATTTTTTGCAAAATCCAAAACTAAACCACTTGTCCCTACTCCAAAGTCTGCTTTTTTAGTAAGAATTGCTTCAGTCATATTAAGATTGTAACTTGCTTCTTTGATAGTGACATCAAGTCCTACATCTTTATAATATCCTTTGTGAAGCGCTGCATAGTACCCAGCAAATTGAAACTGGTGTTTCCATTTGAGTTGGAGGGTGATTTTTTGCGATTCTTGCGCGTACAGGGTGCTTAAAAAGCATAATAATAAAAAAACTTTTCGGCTGCTTGGTAAGATGACTATGCTCCGTTAAAAATATGATAACGATTTTTTCCACTTTGTTTTGCTTTATACATGGCTTTGTCTGCTTGTTGGAGTAAACCATCAATGTCAATTTCACCTTTTTGCGGGTAAAACGTCACCCCGATACTGGCTGAAATTTGCAATTCGATATCATCCACATAAATAGTGTTAGAGGCAACTTCAAGTAGTCTATTTAACATTGAAAAAGTACTTTCAAAATTTTCTAAATCAATGAGTACCGCTACAAACTCATCGCCTCCAATCCGAGCCAATGTATCACCTTCTCGTAACGTTTGCTTCATATTGGCAGAGAGTGTGATAAGCAACTGATCTCCAACATCATGCCCGTAGGTGTCATTAACCAGCTTAAAACCATCAAGGTCAATAAACAAAACAGCTAACAATCTATTTCTTCGCTGTGATTGAGCGATACCTTGATACATGCGGTCAATCAGTAAAACTCGATTTGGCAAATCTGTTAATGAATCATAATAAGCAATATGTTGTAATTGTTTTTCCTTCTCTTTGATTAAGGTCATATCTGAGAAAAGTGCTACATATTGCATAAGAGCACCTTCATTGTCATAGACGGCACTAATGGCGAGCATTTCAGGATAGATTTCACCACTTTTGCGACGATTCCAAATTTCTCCACTCCAGCTCCCATGAAGACTCAGAGATGTCCACATGTCTTTATAATAATCCTCTCCATGACGTTTTGAACCTATTACCCGCGGATTCAACCCCAGTATTTCTTCTTTTGCATAACCAGTAATGTTACAAAATCCTTCATTCACATCTATGATTGTACCATCTGGAGCAGTAATCATAATTCCTTCTTTGGCATTAACAAAAACACTTGCAGCGAGTTTGAGATGATCCGTGGCAATACTTTTTTCGATTGCAATCCCTGCAAGCTGAGCGGCTTGTTCAATCATTTCAAGACTGTAGAGGCATTGGGAGTTTGACCCTTTGGCATAAAGCGTAAAAGTGCCCAATATTTGCCCATCAATGGACCCATAGATGGATTGTGATGAGCATGGATTTGTAGGAATTTCTTCTGCTTTACTAGGCGAAGAGAAGATGTTTTCTTGTACAGAAATTTGACATCGCAAGGATGAATTTAACGATTCGATTCCAGCACAGATTGATTCAAGCAATATCTTGAGTGACGTTCCCGTTGCGAGCAATTCAAGAATATGTGTTCGAAATTGGTCATATTTTTCGGCGATTTTTTGTTTTGTAATATCGCGAAAACTGGCAATTGCACTTGATAAATGACCTTTATCGTCAAAAATAGGGGCAGCATTGACCGATAACCATTTCCAATCACCGTTAGATGCAATAATACCGTGCTCAACATTGGATACTTTGGATTGCTTTTGTAATACCCTTGCCAATGGCAATTGATCGAGCGGATAAGGGTTCCCTTGGCTATCGATTTGATGCCATTGTTGGCTTTGATAAAATTTCCCAGATATATCATCTCGTCCAATATCTAAGATTTCTTGCGCAGAGGCATTAGAGTACTCTATCTGACCATTGAGATCTATCAAAACTATCCCCTCTGACATAGTTTGCAGTATGGATTCTAATTTGGCTTCAGACTTTTGAGTTGTGAGTTGAGCTTGTACACGTATAGTGATATCATTGAAATTTACAATGATTTGCCTCAACTCGCCATTGCTATGAAATTCGGGAAATGCATGGACGAGTAGCCAAGTAATTTTATCTTCATCCTTGCCTGAGATAACACCAAATATCATGTCCATAATTGCTTCACGCTTGGCAATCACTCTATTGACGGGATAATTGCTTGGATCAACTTTATTTCCATACTCATCCACAAAATGCCATAAAGGACTAATATCTTTTTTACCAAGCATTTGATCTTGTGATAATCCCAATAATTCTGAAGCACGCCCGTTATTAAAAATAATTCGAGTATCGGGTAAATGAACCACAATTCCAGTGTGCAAATTGAGAAGCAATTGGCGAAATTGTTCTTTGGTTTCTATAAAATCAATAAAGTCAATATTCACATCATCTTCTGACTTCACAAGCATATCCTTAAACAATAATCTAATCTACTTTAAACATTTTTTAATAAGAGAATAATAATATCACAATTTATAATATTATACTCTTTTAACATCAGTTATAAAATTTATTTTGACAATTTATTTTAAGAGTTATCAAGAGACTTCTTGCATAACCTATTTTTAGATTGCTTCACTTCGTTCGCAATGACGGTCACTTCGTTCGCAATGACGGTCACTTCGTTCGCAATGACGGTCACTTCGTTCGCAATGACGGTCACTTCGGTCATTGCGAGGCAACGACGAAGCAATCTTTGATTTGAAAGAAGTCTAATATCTTAAAAATGATTTTACCTCAAATCTCCCTTTTGAATAAGACTTTTTACCTCTGCTATGTCTTTGTCCATTCTTCTATCTTCCATAAGCGGTTTTACTCTCTCTCTTATGATACTGAAATAGCCAAAAAGTGCGGGGGAAACTTTCTCTTTTCCTCGGATGTCAACGGCTTGTGCAAGTCCTAAAAAGGCGATACTGAGCATATCTTGTAAAACTTTGTTCATCTTAGAAAAGTCGAGTGCCGCTGTGGTACCCATGCTCACTTTGTCTTGGTTGAGTGACTCAGTTGGGCGAGAGTGTATCGAGGCAGCGGTTGTGTTTTTGATGATGTCAGCAGAGAGAGAACTCAGTGTTATTTGCATTGCTTTAAAACCGTGATAGTAGGGCTCAGGCGAGAGTTTTAAATTTTCTCCTAACCCTCTGTTAAACTTCTCATCCACCAAAAGTGCGAACTCTTTGTCGAGCAAATCTGCGACATTGGCGATGCAGATTTTGAGCGTATCCATGGCATGTGCGACATAACCGCCATAAAAGTTCCCCGAGGTGTAGAGTGTTTTATTTTTAGCGTCTACGAGCGGGTTATCATTGACTGAGTTTATCTCTTGTTCTACCCATTGTTTTGAGAGTTCTAAGTTGTCTCTCACCACGCCAAGGATTTGCGGCGCACAGCGAAGAGAGTAATGGTCTTGAATATTTAAGCTATTATCTTCAAAAAACTTCTCGTATCTATCATCTCTTCCATGGGTTAAGCAAGAGCCCTCAAGCTTGTCTCTTAGATTTGTGGCGACTTGAATCTGTCCGCTAAATGGCTTGGCGGTGTTATGAACAAAGGCGCAAAGGGGAGTTGTATCATTCAGCAAAACCTCAAACAATCCTGCAACAAAAGACTCTAAGGTATCAAGCAAACACTCAAAACTTTGCAAGCTCTCCAGAGCTATAGCACTCATGATGGCGGTTCCATTCATAAGTGCCAACGCCTCTTTTGGCTTAAAAATATAAGGCTCGATTCCTAGGGTTTTGTAAACCGCCTCCACCTCTTGCACGCTACCATCATAGTACACTTCTCTCTCCCCAGCAATGACTGCTGCTATATAAGAAAGGGGTGTCAAATCACCACTTGCACCGACAGAACCTTGTGATGGGATGAGCGGGATTATCTCTTTTTTTAAAAGCATCTCCAGCCTTTGAAGTAGTTCATAAGAGACTCCCGAATACCCTTTGGACAAAGAGAGCAACCGAATCAAAACAGCATATCTTGAGACTTCAAGGGAGAGAGGCTCACCCACTCCGCACCCATGAAAACGGTAGATATTTTGCTGAAGTTTTTGTGCATCTTCATAACTTATATAGTTTTTTCCCGAAGAGCCAAAGCCTGTAGTAACTCCATAAATTGGCTTTCCTTGACGAATTTGCGTTATCAAAAAATCATGCCCTAAGCGCACGTGTTCTTTAAAGAGAGACTCACTAGAGAGCTCAATATTTTCAAGCTTCATCATCTCTTTATATGTTTTATAACTCGCATCTATTTTCATTTGTTGTGACCTTTCATTTTCATTATTGTTAACCAATCGACATGAATCGCATATTGAATATACCTTTCATATGATACAATCAATATAATTTTAAAAAGGAAATTCAGATGATTTATGTTTTATTGATTATAGGCGCCTTAAGTATGGCAGTGAGTGCTTTCGTTGGCATTTATGGAAGTGTTTGGGTGGCGTTCATTTTTCTTGGACTTGGACTTGTTTTTATATTTGCATCGGGTTACATGGTAAGTTCTTCTACGCAAGAGCTCGTAAATGCTTTTAAGCAAAACAAAGTCTCTTCTATCCCCTCTTTTTTTGATGCACTCAAAAGCTATATGGGTAAAGAAGAGGTAGAAAAATCTTTATCAAATCTAGAGCACTCAGTAATGCAAGCGCTTCAAGCGGCACAAAATGGGCGTAAATCTTCATCTGGCAATCAAGACCTTGATGTTCTTGTAGATTTATGCCACCAAAAGCAAGAGAGTATAGACCTCATCGTCTCTGCTGTGCAAAATTTTGGCTCAAATCATCCTCTCTCTCGTGATCTTCCTAGAAGTATCGAAGAATCATTGCAAGCAATCAAGAGTAAAATAAGCTCCATGATTAACCTCTCTGATATCCAAAATCTTCTCCCTCAAGCAGAAAAGCTCAATGAAATCGTCTCTAATTTAAGTCATATTGTCTCAGAACAATCTGTATCTTTACAAGAAAGCTCTGGCTCTCTTGTCTTGCTTGGCGAGTCAGTTGCTTCTATCGCTGATGAGTCTCATCAGATAAGTTCACAAGCGCAAGAGATAAAATCTATTATCAGTGTTATTGGTGATATTGCAGACCAGACAAATCTTTTGGCACTGAATGCCGCCATCGAAGCAGCACGTGCAGGAGAGCATGGAAGAGGGTTTGCAGTTGTCGCAGATGAGGTGCGTAAACTCGCAGAAAAGACGCAAAAAAGTCTCTCTGATATCAGCATGAATGTACAAACTCTTGTCCAATCCATGAACGATATCAATGGTAAAATCCAACTTCAAAATAGAAGTGTTGAGCAAATAACAGGTGCTATGGCTATGCTAGAAAAAAATACACGACACTCGGTAAATGTTGCAAGTGATGCCGACACAATTGCTACGCAGCTTACACACAGTTTTGAGGCTTGGTTTTCAAAAGGGGATGTTAGAGGAGGGTACACGCCGCAACACACCTCCTTTGAAGTGATAAAATTTGATTCCTCCGACATAGATAACCAACTCTCTTCCATGTCTGCAGCAGACCTTGATAAACTCGCCTTTGGTGCAGTTGAGCTTGATAAAAACGGTCGCATCTTACGTTACAACGCTGCTGAGGGTGATATTACCGGAAGAGACCCAAAAGAAGCTATTGGAAAAAACTTTTTCAAAGATGTAGCCCCATGTACGAACTCTCCTGAATTTTTTGGAAGATTTGAAGATGGAGTCAGAAAAGGAAATCTCAATACTATGTTTGAGTACACTTTTGACTATAAAATGCGTCCAACAAAAGTAAAAATTCAGATGAAACAAGATCCAAAGAGAGAGAGTTACTGGATATTTGTAAAAAGAATCTAAGTGTCTTTTTGCTTTACTAAAGAGGATGTTGCGGTTATTATTCGCTCTATTGTTTCGCAACATCTTTCCAACCAAAATTCTTTGTATTTTCCCCTTTGGTTTGAGTATGAACAACGGGGAGATTTGAGCAAAGAGCCTTTTTGGCTCGATTCTCTAAGTCTTGTCACTCTTGCTACGGAGATAGGGACATTTTTTGGTGTTCACCACTCTGGACTTGAAGAGCATTTCATCAGATACAGAGATTTGCAAAGCTGGAATGACATCGTCTTTGACAGCCTCAAGCACTATAACACAACCATTACGTTTTTTACTTCAGGGACAACAGGCAAGCCAAAACAAGTAGAGCACGCACTTGCAGACATCATCCAAGAAGCTTTATTTTTAAAAACACTCTTTTGCCAGCAGAGGGCAATTGCCTCTTTTGTGCGGCCACACCATATTTATGGATTTATCTACACCATTGTTTTACCCCAAATTTTGAAAATTCCAGTGGTTCATCATGAGATGCTTCCTAGCCGTGCTTTTTTTAAAATACCACCAAAAACTCTTCTTGTTGCAACGCCTACCCTTTACAAAGAACTTGCTCTTTTTGACGATACATTGAGTCCAAATTGCACAGCAATAAGTTCAACTCAACCCCTCTTGCAAACAACATACGAACTGTTAAAAAACAAAGGCATACAAGAAGTCTATGAGATTTATGGCTCTTCAGAGAGTTTGGGAGTAGGGTATAGAACATCGCTTGAGAGCCCTTTTAGACTCTTTGAGTATCTCCAAAAAGAGTCTTTACAAGGGATTCAAGATGGGATGGATTTTGTAAACACAAGAGAGTTTTTTGTCCAAAATAGAAATGACGCACTTTTAAAATACCGTGGATACAAGCTAAACTTGGCAGAGTATGAGAGCAAACTTCAATCATTAGCGGGGATTCAAGAAGCGAGTGCAAACATCTCAAAAGGGGAACTTATCTGTTTTGTAGATGCGAAAAACAAACAAGAAGCGCTGAGGCAAATTGCACAAAATCTTTCACCCGCACCCGATAAAGTTATATGGATTGAAGTGTAAAGTGGTTTAAGGATTTCTCTCATTGCGGTGAAGTTTTTTGTCTTTATGGACAGAACTTCTCCAAAAATGGTTGACTACCCAATAAGACGAAAAAGAGCCTAGTATTGCGTAGAAAAATGTTCCAGTATAAAGAGGGATGAAAATATTATCAAAATTTTGGCTAAACCACTCTAGTGTCATCTCTACAGGAGCTACTTCGGTACCAAGGAAAAAAGCGCCTGTCATATACTCCATATAGTACATTGGTGGCATTGTAAAGGGGTTGCTAAGCCAGCATATTGCGAGCGCTATGGGTACATTAAATCTTAGCAGAGGCATAAAAGCCAAGACTAAAGCCATCTGCATTGGCATTGGGATAAATGCTATAAAAACACCTAAAAAAACTGCTCTTGAGACCATTTTTCTATTTGTTGAGAGAAATTCTTTAGGAATTTTGTATTTTTCTATAAATGCTTTGAATCTTTGGCTTTTATTTGTATTTTTGAGAGTTTTTCTTATCATGTACCATTGCTCTTTTGTAGATGTGGCACAATTGTATCAGTGAGAAGCTTATTTTTTCAATAGACTTCTTTCATAACCTCCTTTTAGATTGCTTCACTTCGTTCGCAATGACGGTCATTGCGAGGTAACGACGAAGCAATCTTTGGTTTGCAAGAAGTCTCATAAGTGATGTTACGCACTTTCCATAAAAGTGTGTAACAGATTCTGTAATTCTCGAAAAACAAAGTTTTTCGAAGCTTTAGGGGGTTGTAGCTGCTTGATGTCCCTGCCACCTAAACGGACGCGTTCGTTTTGGTGTGTAACATAAAGTAAGAACATGCTAAAATTCGGCATTTATTTTA
>JFJP01027081.1_pt1 | contig 25369 bp, 18 predicted proteins | sample 431651 | NCBI WGS metagenome assembly JFJP01 (sample SAMN02602958, study PRJNA72255) | Microbial mat metagenome, whole genome shotgun sequencing project. | biome: fresh water; feature: sink hole; material: water; isolation source: purple microbial (photo- and chemosynthetic) mats found in...
ATGCCACTTGTGATTTGCAAAGGATTATCTTCTGATGAAGAATTCAATATTTTCAGTTGCATTTTATTTGAAAACAATTTTGTTGTGAAATTGAAAGAATCATGATTGTTGACAAAAGAATTATTGAAAATTTCAATAGGTATTTGAGAAATAATTGTAGGAGCCACAAAATCAGCTGTATTGTTAATGAAAAAAGAATTCGATAGATTAATTTTTGAATTTAGTGGATTTCTTGTGAAAAAAGCAAAACCGGGAGCTACACCAAATTTAGAAATAGCTTTATTTCCGATAAATTTGCAAGAAGAAAAAATGCCGATCAAAGTGGCTTCAATAAAGATCGAACTTCCTAGAATACCTTCATTTTCTATAAAAGAACAATTGAATAAATTCAAATTAGATAAGATTAAATCATTTTTTATTGATAAAGCATTCTTGGAAAAATTATGGAAATTGGTATGAGAAATATTCAATATATAACAATTGTAAATTGAAGATAGAACCATATAAATTCAAGCCAGAACTCGAAGAAATTAAAAAACTAGTGTTTATAGCTTTTAATTGATAAGATTGATCATTCTTTATGAAATTCATTTGAATATTTGATTTAATGTTTTGATTATTAAAGAAAATGCAATTTTCCAAAGATATCGAAGTATCTAGAGTTTCAATCAATTGAAAACGATTATTATTCATAAAATATGTGTTTTCCAAAATGATATCTCCACTTTGAACAGACAAAATTGGATTAATGGAGCTTATTAAATTAGAAACAAGTCCATTTTTTATGAAAATGTTTGATATGAATGCAAATAAAAAGGAAAAAGTCTGATTTAAATTTACTTTATTATTGAGTATGATATCATTTATTGTAAGATTCGACGATTTGCATTCAAAGGCGTATTTTAAATTGAAATTATTGGTGAATTTGATGTTTGATATTACTGAATTTATATCTTGAAAATAGAAACAAGACAATGAATTACTACTTTTGATCACAATCCCATTTAATATTTCTAAATCAATCCCAGAAACATAAATCAGATTATCCTCTGAAACAATATTTAAAAGACAAATATCTTTTAAGAAGATTTTTATTCTGTAAAATGAAATAAAAAATAAAGCAGGAGTTGAATTCCCGATAAAATTCATGCTTTCAATTATAAGTTTCGATGCGGAAATAAAATATAGAAATGATCCTTTTTCAGCTATCGTTTTTTGAATAGTGATTTTTTTCATTTTTATTAAAGAGTTATCCTCCTGGCATTTCACGAAAATAACCCCATTTTTCTTCGTAATTGATTCGAATAAAAATATTCGATTCATTTCTATAAAATTCACTAAATCAATGAAAAAGCAAGCCCCGTTAAAATCTGAAAAAAGATTCTTCATAGAAATAGAAGTAAAATAGCCTGTTTTTATATTATCTAAATAAAACCCACCTCCTGTCAAAGAACTTCCATTTTCAATTAACGCAAAAGAAATATTCAATTCACTTTGACCACTAAAATAACCAATACCCCCTGAATAAGAAGCTTGTGAATTAAAAAAAAAAGAACCATTAATTGACATAGAAGTATCAAATGCATAAAGAACACCACCTTTTGATTTAACAGAATTGAAATCGAAATGTGATTTAAGAATCCTAATAGTAGAAACACGAAGACAATAAAAACCACCATTTAATTCCGATTTTGAATAGGACATGTTTAAATTCAAAATGGTGAAATTGTATATATTAAAGCTGAAAATCGCTCCACCATTCAAAGCCTCAGAATATTTCAATGTTATATTCGATAATTCCATATTTATATTAGAAACCAAAAATAAATGACCTCCATTGTCTATTGCTGTAGAATTAATAAAAATCATGTTTCTCATTAAAATGGTATTTATTCCAATAATTGCAAGACTTCCACCAGAAAAGCAAGAACAATTTAGGAATAAATTATCAGAAAAAAAAGCAAAATAATTATTTTTTATATAATTAAATCTTGGAGAAGCTGTCAGCAAAAACCCACCTTTTGAATGAAAAAACGTTTGTTCATTACATTTTAAATTGAGGAATGTGTTATTTTTAAAGACTCCTTCAATGACATTATTCAAATAAAATCCTTTGTATTCGAAAAAAGGATTGGTCTGAAGAAAAATGAATATACTGTTAGAAATCTCAAGAATGCCATCAAGAGGAACAGCTGAAATAATACCGCTGACCAATTCAATTTTTCCTGTGATTATCACAATAATATTTTGAAAGAATGAAGAACTAATGATCCAATTAGAAAACAAACAATTATTCACCTTGGTGAGATAATATAGTTTTTTTGTGATTATTCCATTATCAAGAAAAAAAGAATTTTTAATCAAAAACTTTAAATTCATCTCAAAATCGAAAAAATATTCGAATATATCAGATTTTATCATGAAATTGTTTGAAAATTCAACGAAATCCATTAATAGATTTCCTTCCAAAGCTCTGATAGAATAACTGGATGTTAAATTATTTTTAGAAATTATGGATTTTATTATTATAAGATCTACTTTTGGCTCAAATTCATTGACGAAAATTGCAAACGAAAAACGATTATCTTTTATTATTGAATGAGAAAAAAAGATTTTTAAACAATCTGGTCTGTGCCAAAAATAACTCAAAATATTATTGGAAAACATTGTTTTGAAAATAAAATTCAAAGAGATATCTATCAAAGAAAAAATTGAATAAGTTTGAATTTGATCGAAATAAGAATTTATCAAAATCAAATTAGTTTGATTAAAACATTGAAAAATAGCTTGATTTCCGATAATTTCACTCATACTTAATCCAAAAATTTTCATATCAAATCCTGATGTAATTAAAAAAAAATATTGAGAGAAATTTATTTGTGAAAAAGTCAATGAGTTTACAGTTGCGTTTGAATTTATGAAAGAAAAACAAATTTCAACTGACATATCAACTAAATGTAAATTAAAAATAAAAATGTTTGAACTTGCGAAATCAAATAAAGTTTTCACTAAAATTAAATAGCATGAAACATTTACAAAATTAAGAGAAATTGAGCTTTGAATGGAGAATATGTTTTTTTTTGAAGAACTGCAATTTTTAATTGTGCTCTGGAATAATGAAAATGAATGGATTTTGTTTAAGTGAAAAATGTTTGATTCTAAGATATTGTTGAAATTCAAATTTTTTAAATTAATATTTGAATGAACTCTGGAATTTTCCATATAAATCAGTGATCCCATATTCAAGATATTGGTGAAATTCAAGTTGATGAAAGATAAATTTCCCTCAAAATCATTGAAATTAATAAATTTTGAATCCGAGTTTTTATTTTGAAGACCATAATTGTTTATTTGACAATTTATTAAAATGAGAGATTGATTTAATTTCTTCGAATAATTCCCAATATTGATAAATTTCAGCAACAATAAATATAAATTGTCAAAATCATGTAATGGATTAATGATGAACCCATAAGGAAAAAATATATCAACGAAATTTGTTTCTATAATCTGAACAATTCCAGATAGAGGGCTTAACGATATAAATGATAAAAAACCATCAGAAAGACGATTGAATGAACAATTTTCTATAATTAAAAAAGGTTGTTCTTGAATAATGGGATTATCATATATGTATTCTAAATTAAACATCCCATACATAGAATCAAATGAAAGCAATTGATTATTGAAATTATTATGTAATGATATTTCTTCAATAACAATTTTTCTCATTATAAATGAATTTGAAATGAAAAAATGGAATAAAGTAGTGTTCATAATAACTTTAGCTGCATTTTCTTCAGATTCACTTTCAATTTTTATATTCATTAAACTTCTTCTAAAAAATTCATTTCCCTCAAATGTGTCTTCTGAAATATAATGAACTCCTCTTTGAAGAATTATTGTTAAATTTCCTCGTAAATATTCAATTAAATAAAGACTTTCCTCTTGAAAAGCTGTTGAAATATTATTGTAAAATTTATCGAAAACAAGGCCTGATTCATGAATTTCATTCGTATTATAAGATAAAACAAAGACATTTCTTGTGATTAACAATTGAATTTTAGGATAGCATATTGAAAATATATTGTCTTGAATACTAAGTTTAAGGTGTTCTTTATAATATTTATCATAATGTAAATAGTCACATAAAAGACATTTCGAAGGATCAAGATAATTTTGAAGACATTGCGAGGTGAATAGTTTGAATTGAAGAAGAAGTAAAAAACAAATGAAAAGATATTTAAATGGGAAATCCATTAAACTTTTTATTTTTTTAAAATTGATTATAAATAAAAAAAATTTCAAGAAATCAAATTTTTAGGTTTTTTTTCGACATTATTTTTTACTGTAAATACAACATGAATTTTTTTTCTTGAAAATGAAAATGAAATTTAATAAATTCAACCACATTAATTTAAAATATTGAACAAAATAAATTTTCCTTAAAAAAAAATATGCACTTTTTTAAATATTCCTACAAAAAATAAAAATATAAATAATGGAAAACGACATTAAAATCTCCACCCTCGCAAAAGAATTCGCCAAACAAAACCTTATGGATAATCCAAAACCAAAGCTTCTCTACATTGATGGTTACAACACCCTTTATAAATTCTATGATATGGACTCCAAAGAACCCCTAAATCATTGGGATCTTAAAACTCCTTTCCTGTGTATAAAAAAATTGGTTGATGCTTCTCAGAAATCTGGCTATTCGCTCAAAGTTTTTATTAAAAATGATAATCTTTCCGAAGTTCAGAAAAGTGAATGGATGACCAATAGAGAAAAAGAAGTAAAATTTGGTAAAAAAAAACCTCCCCCCAAAACTGGTTATTTACTTTGGGGTTTTTTCAAGAAATGTGGAGTCGAGTGCTTGTTTTCAATTGAAGCAGATTTTTGCGATACGATTTCAGCATATGCTCAACAGGATAACGCTGCCATATTGAGCAAAAAGAGAGATTTGGGTAATTTCATTGATCGAAAATATGAAGTTTATGAAGACTATTTAATAAATGAGGAGGGGTTTCTCATATTAATTCCTCATCAGAAATTAAGTATGGAGATGAATAGGAAATTACTTGATTGTCCTCCAAAAATTTTATATAAGAACACAGCGGCTTTGGATTTAACTAATTCAAACATAAAAGATGTATACTGTGGATGTCCATCTGCTTTAGTGAAAAAGTTCAATAATCCTTATTTTATTATCAGACCTTTAAGACAAGCTGTTTATTTTCGACTAGGAGTCAAAGAGAAAATCGAATATATTATTCTTTGGAATGATGTTGAGAGTGAAGCAGTTTGGGATGTAACTCTTGTAAAAGCAGATGCAAAATATGATTATCTTCTGGAGAAACCTATGGAAGCAGTTGAAGAATTTTTCAAGGTTTCTAGCATGAAAAAACCTTTTCACCTTCATGAAATCTTGTGGAAAAATCATTTATATTCTTTATATACAGTAGTTTTTGAAACTTGCTCGATTATTTCAAAAGAATCAGAGAGTACTTTTTTTGAATTATTAGAGAAAATCACTGAATTTAAAGAAATCAACGAAGAACCTCGATTATTATATCTTGATGCGTTTAATTTTTTAGATAAATTTATCAAAGTTGAAAACAATACCCCTAATCATTGGGATCTTAAAATTCCTCACCAAAACGTCAAAAACTTTGTCGAATCAACAAAGCAATCAAATTATTTGCTTAAGGTTTTCATAAAATTTGAAAACGTTTCAGAAGATGAAAAAGACATATGGATGACTCGAAGAGAAGAAGAAGTTGCTGGAAAAATGAAGAAACCCCCACCTAAATGTGCTTATCTTCTTTGGAATTTCTTTAATGAATGTGGTATTGAGGTTTTCTTTACATATGAAGCTGATTTTTCAGATACGATAGTTTCTCATGCGCAAGAAAACAACGCTCTTATCTTAAGTGGAAGTCGTAAATTAATGAATTACATCAATAAAAAATATGAGATCTTCGAGGAATTTCTGATAAACAATAAAGGATTTCTTGAATTAATTCCTATTTCCAAAACAATTTTCGAAATCTCAGATTTAAAAGAAATATTGGTACCCCCTGCTAAGATTATAAACAAAAATGTGTTTTCTTTTGTCCTTAAAAACAAAAAAGAATTGCTGTTAGGATGCCCTTCTTCTCTAGTTAAAAGATATGGAAACCCTTATTTGACGATCAGACCTTTAAGACAAGCAGTTTATTATCGTTTAGGAATCACAGAAATGATAGAATATATATCTTTTTGGGATCAAAAGGATCAAAAAGCCATTTGGGATGTTACTTGTGTGAAAGCAGATCCCAAAATGAACGATCTATTAGACAAACCTTTGGAAGCTCTTGAAATTCTATTCAATGTGTCTAAATTAGCCAGACCTGGAGATGATATTCCTACAATTGTTTGGAAAAATCATTTGTTTTGCTTATATGCTGTGGTACTGGAATTATGCGCTACAGTTGTGGATGAAACAGAAAAGAAATTCTTGGAATTTTTGAGAAAAGTTGAAGAGCCGATTCTAAATGATAGAAGCATTAAGAGGTTCTGCAATGAGTGTTCAAAAGAGTTTGAAATTGATGAGGGACAACAAGCTTTTTTTGAGGAAAAAAAACTAGTTTTACCAAAAAGGTGCAAACAATGTATTAAAGTTGGAAAATCAAGGCAGAGAAAAATTTATAACTATTAAAATTTTCAAAAGAAAAATTTAATAGAAAAATATTTTCAAAAATCTCTTTTATTTATTTATATTTAATTTTTTTTTTTTCATAATTTTAAAAAAATCAATGGAGAAATCTTATGAAATTTCAAATCTTACCAAAGAATTCTCTAAACAAAATCTATCTGAGAATTTCAAACCTAAAAAACTTCTCTACATCGATGGCATCAGCTTCTTATTCACATCATATGGTAGCGACCCATTTCCTCCCAATCATTGGGATATCACCACTCCTATGCAAAAGGTCAAGATTTTTGTCGAAGCTGCTCATAAAACTGGTTATTTATTAAAGGTTTTTATAAAAGGTGACAGTATTCTTGAAAATGAAAAGGACAATTGGATGACAGAAGAAGAATATTGTGTGGAAACAAAACCAAAATCTTTTCCTTATAAAACAAATTATTTAATATGGACTTTTTTTAATAAATGTGGAGTGGAAACGTTGTTTTCTTATGAAAATAATGTTTATGAGACAATTTCAGCATACTCTCAAAAAGATAATGCCTCTATATTGAGCAGAAACAATATTTTCTTCAGATATTTCGATAGAAATTTTGAAATTTATGAGGAGTATCAAATTAACTCTGAAGGTTTTCTTGTATTAATCGCACAAAAGAAACCAGAGAAAAAACCAGCTGTAATAAAAAAAGTTCTTGATTATCTACCAAACATTTTGAATAAAAACACAGCAATTCATCATTTAATCTTTGAAAATCGAAAAGACTTATTTATGGGATGTTCTTCTCCTTTATTAAAAATATATGATAATCCTTATTTTATTATCAGACCTTTAAGGCAAGCAGTTTATTATCGACTCGGAATCAAAGAAAAAATTGAATATATTATTCGATGGGATAATGTTAAGAAATTATCAGTTTGGAATGTGAATCTTGTTAGACCTGATGAGAAATATAACAAATTTCTGAAGAAACCTGTGGAAGCAGTTGAGGAATTTTTCAAAGTTTCAAGTCTGAAAAAACCGAATTATGTTGATGAAATCATTTGGAATAATCACTTATTTTCATTATATGCAGTGGTTTTTGAAACTTGTTCGATTTTTTCAGAAGAATGCGAAAAGTTTTTTTTTGAATTGTTTGAAAAAACAAAAATAAATAAAATAAATCATGAGATTATTGAGAGACCACATGAAAAAAAACAGGATCTAAAGGAGAAATACAAATTATTATATTTAGATGGGTTTAATTTTCTGTTGAAATTCTTCAAATTTGGTGATAATGTAAATCACTGGAACGTTAATTACACATTTAAAAAAGTCAAGCAGTTTGTTTCTACAATGAAAAAATCAAATTTTTTATTAAAAGTTTTCATAAAATTTGAAAATGTTTCAAAAGAAGAGTTAAGAAAATGGATGGCGGAAAGGGAAAAGGAAGTTACTGGAAAAAAGAAAAAACAAACACCAAAATCTGCTTATTTTCTTTGGAATTTCTTTAATGAATGTGACATTGAGGTTTTCTTTACATACGAAGCTGATTTCTATGATACAATCGTTTCCCATGCTCAAGAACACAATGCATTTATTTTGAGTTCAAGCCAGAAATTACTGAAATATAAAAATCAAAACTATGAGGTTTATAAAGATTTCAAAATAAATAATAAAGGTCTCACTTTGACGCCGATTTCAAAAAACATTAAGAAAAATTCTTCGTTGAAAGAAATATTGCAACCCCCTGCTAAGGTTCTGAGTAAAAATGCATTTTCTTTTCTCATTAAAAACAAAAGCGAATTGATGTTAGGATGTCCTTCTTCTCTTGTGAAAAGATTCGGAAATCCTTATTCGACGATCAGGCCTTTAAGACAAGCAGTTTATTATCGTTTAGGAATCAAAGAAATGACTGAATATATTCCTTTTTGGGATCCTGATAGTCAAAAAGCCATTTGGGATGTTACTTGTGTAAAATCTGACCCAAAACTCAACGATTTATTAGATAAACCTTTAGAAGCTGTTGAAATTTTATTTAATTTTTCTAAATTAATCAAACCTCAGGATACAAAAATTGTTGAATGGAAAAATTATCTATTTTGCTTGAATGTTGTCGTTTTAGAATTATGTGCTGCGGTTACAGAAGAAGCTGAAAGAAAATTCTTTGAATTTTTCCAAAAAGTTAAAGAACCGATCGTCAATGAGAATGTTATTCCGAGGTATTGGTGTTGCAAAGATTGTTCGAAAGAATTTGAAAATAATGAAGCTAGACAGAAGCACTATGAGGAGAAGGGATTAAGTTTACCAATGAGGTGTAGTAATGAATGTCTTGAGTTTCAAAATAAGTCAAAAACAGCAAATAAAAATTAAAATAAAATTAAAAAAAAAAAATTTATAACAATCCTTAAAAAAATAACAATTATTTTCTTAATCCAGCAGTATTTTCAATTTTGTCTCATGTTGATTAATAAACAACTCCAGAATATTCTTAATCCTATACAAAATCTTGATCACTTCCTTATTCTTTCCGAACCCAGGTTTATTAATCTCTACGCTCAAATGAAAGCATTCTTTCTTTGTATTTATAACTAAATTATCAAGACTCTTTTCCAGAGTCACAATATTTTGCAATTCCGCTCCAATCAACAATTCGGCAAATTTCAACCCACAAATCGCATGTGTGTATTCAAATTTATCATTATCCATGAGCTCTGATTTCATAATTTCTTCAATAGAATCTTCATTTAATAATAAATAGTAAATTATTCCTTCTCTTTTATTTTTTTTGAACAACAAATCGCAAAAACTGACTTTTTTCTGGATTTTTTCTGAGATTTTCTGAGCCTTTATGTTAGTATATATGTCTTTAAGCTTATTCTTTATCGTTTTCGCGAAATCTGGCTTCGTGAATTTATCAGATTCCAAATAAAATTTCAATAAATAAATAAAATCCTTATAATAATCTTCGAATTTTGCTATAAAGACCTTCTGTATGAACTCAACCTCCTGTTTCTTCAGAATATTATTGCCATGTTCTTCCAAATTATTCTCAATAAACTTCCTAAACTCTATTGAAATCAAATAAATTTGTCCAAAATTTCTTGCTAATTTATCAATCTGTTGCAAACGATTCTCATCTAATGGGTTCTCAGCGAAAAAATCCTCTCCGAATAATTTTTTGAAAATGTTAACGAAATCATATTTATCAATTTTTTCACATTTCAGCTGATAACACCAAGAAGCATGGCTCAAATACTCTTCAATGAGATCTTTTCCCACCTGTAAACAAATCAAATATCTGCTTTCATGCACTTCTTTCAAAATATAATGCAAATGTTCAAGAATATCCATGCCTTTGCGAACTCCAACTTCAGGAACCATCATTCCTTGGTATAAATAATCTGCAATCTGATTAAAAGTGGAAAAACAATCACTTTTTCGACATTCTTTACAGACTTTCCCATCATTTAAACAAATATCTTCTTCTAATTTATCAAAATGTTCATTTTGTCTGCAGAAAAAAGCCTGACCTTTGAAATAATTTTCTGTATAAATATATTTAGCTTTATTTGCATGTTCTTTAATCATAGTTTGCAGCTTCAATCCTTTCAAAGTCTTTTTATCGAATTTCTTCACGAGGACCAATTCTGTTGTCCGGTTCCAAACCTTCGCATCGATGAGATCTTTTTTCAATAGCTTGGTCTTTTCTTTCTGAGTTATAACACTTTTGAGCTCAGATTGCTCGATATCTTCCAAATTTCCATCATAGAAATAAAAATGGTAATCACTTATAAGGAAAATCGTGTAAAATAATGAAAAATATAGGAATTTCCATTGTCGACCGACTCTTTTATCATTATTTCCTTGCAAATCAATGATTACAAGATTGTTTATTTCATCAATTTTTACGACATTGAAATCAAGACCATCAGTTGTACCATGCATGCCATCACCTACTTTGAATATCTCTATATATTTCATTTCATAATCAGAATTTATATTGGATAAATTCTCATATTGTGAAAGGATATTTATCAAAATGTTCATTGAAGTGCTTTTGCCAACACCACTTTTGCCTGAAACTGAAACAATTTTGTAATGTTTATCATTTTTCAGGATATCAACCAGCTCGGGATTCAGCTCAAAATCAAAGAATTTGTTCCAACGAAGAAATTTCACTGAGGAGTATTTCAAGGCACGTTTATTGATTTTTCGCAAAGTGTTCACCTGACTTTATTTTTTTTAGATGTTTGATTTTTTATTTTTTTGTAGGTTATTGGCTTTTTTGAAAAGAAAATTAATTTTTACTATTCGATGTTGTCTATGTGATTGGAGTTTTGCTTCAAGAGCTCTGTTAGTGAAAATATATCCTCATCTTGACTTTGCGAATATGAATGCTCTTTTTCAAGAGATTTTTTCCGTAGTCTTTCTAATTTTTCATTAGAATCATGTTTTAAATTTTCAAAAAAATTTGAAATTAAAAAAAAATAAATTTGAAATTTAAAAAAAAACCTTCTTCTTCCACAAGTTTTTCGTCAATGATCGGGAGTGATTCCACCCTATTTCTCTCCATTTCTTCAATAACGGCCATGATGTCCTTAAAATGTGGTCTTTTGGTATGATCCAATGAAAGCATCACTGACACAAGCTTGCAAAAATTCAAATCGCAATCCTTATTGCATTTAATCAATAACTCATCCATTTCTTTTAAATTGATCTTCTGTTGCGTAATTTTTATCTTAATTTTTCTAATATTAGCCTTACTGACCCCAAAATACACCTCCAAAATAAGCAATCCCAAAGAGAAAACGTCAGCTTTTTCAAAATTTATTCTAATTTTCTGTTTATTGACCTTTCCAATAATTGATAAATTGATATCTTTTTCTAAACATTCTTGCAATTCAGGAGCCATATACAATAAAGTTCCCACGATCAAACGACTTGACTTAACGGTTATTGTTCTATCTACCCCCATATGCTTAAAAGAAGCAGTTCCCCAATCAGTTAATTTATAACAATCATTAAACTTTATAATATTCGTTGGTTTAATATCCCCATAATGAATATTCTTGCTTGTGACAAATATCAAAGCATTTAACATGTCTTTAAAAATACCTAAGGCTTGTGGAAAAGAATAAACACCTCTGGTTTTCATACCTTTTCTCTTTTTACTATTCACTTCAGTTAATTTGATTCTATCCATTTCCTGCTTCAAATTATATAATCCCAACTCCATTATAAAGACAAATTCGTCCTGAGTTTTAGAATGCTCGAGAACTGATACTATGTTTGGATGGGTGAATTTATTTGAATACAGAAGGATTTCTGAATTTGCGATGTCAAGATCATCTTTTTCATCAATTTTCATCCTTTTGGCTGCATAAAATTTGCCTGTAGAGATTTCTTTGACTTGATAGACTTCTCCGAAGCCACCTTTCCCCAGAAGAGAAAGGATTTCATATTTGCCGTTCATTATTACGTTTCCTGAAGACTTGGAAGAGGATTCCATTTTTGATGATAATGGTTGTTTTATGAATGAAAAACAAATATTTTAAGATTTTTAATGATTTTTATTTAATTAAAGGCAGTGTGAAAAAAAGTATTTTTTATGGACATTAATGAAATTTTGTTTGTTATTTTTATAAATTTTTCTTTTATTTTTTTTAAAAAATAAAAAATTTATAAACTAATATAAATTTTAGTTTTTAAAATCAAACTTAAATGTTAGCAAAAGAAACTGAAGCCAGAAGGCCAAGTCTTAATGAAATCAGCACAATCAAAGACATTCAAGGAGATCACCAGCCAAGTGTCCCAACAGAATCTTTCAAGAACTACAGTGTTCGCCAAACAACTCTAATTTTCATCTGCACAGCAGCTTATGAAAAAGCCTTCCCAGGCCAATCCTTGAATATTTTATCGAGTTATCGTGATGGAGTTTATTGTGAAGACTTTAAACGAGCTAAATTAGAAGCTTCAGATATCGAAAAATTAAGCAAAACCATTCATGAATTGATCACAGGACCTTCAGAATTGAAGATTTTCCAGATGCCTCGAAAAGATTTTCAAGAATATTTACAAAAGAAAAATTATGAGGATAAACTTCAGATTTTAAAGTTGTTTAGAAACGATCCAGTCAATGTAGCGCAAATAGAGGATTTTATCGATTACACTATAGAACCTTTAACGTCAGACAAACAGATTCTATTGCCTTTTGAGATCAATAGCGTTGAAAAAGGTTTTGTGATCAGATATCCTTTTTATTCGAGTCCTGGACAACTGCAACCTTTTGTGAATGAGCCGTCTTTGAATAAAATAATCCATGAATATAAAGAATGGCAAAATTTAGTCGAATGTTCAACAGTTTCAGAACTTAATCGTCATATTTTAAAGGGCTCAATCAATGAAGTCAAATGGGTTTCTGAGAACCTACACAATAAAAAATTGTTTGAGCTTTGTTATGAAATCATTGGCAATTATCCGAAGAAGCGTGTGTTAACATTAGCAGGTCCTTCAAGTTCGAATAAAACAACAGTTAGTTTGAGATTGAATCTTGCTTTGCAGGCTATGGGATATAAAACTCTCGTGATTTCAATGGATGATTATTATAAAGCATGGAAAGATATTTTGAAAGATGAGGAAGGAAAATATAATTTTGAAGATATGTCTGCAATCAATTTAGATGCTTTACAAGAGACTTTTCACAGTTTATTAGCTGGAAAAGTAACAAAAAAAAGAAGAAATTTCTTTAATGGGAAGGGTGGTATTGAAAATGATGAGACGTTTGTTTTGGCGGATAAACAGTTTATTGTTATCGAAGGGATTTTAGCTTTGCATGAAGAATTTATAAAAGTCATTGGGGAACAACATATCTATAGGGTTTTCATACATCCTTATTGCTTAGTTCAGATAGATAGACATCATATTATCAGGAACAGTGATTGCAGATTGATTAAAAGAATCGTCAGAGACTATAAGTTCAGAAACATTCTGGCTGAAGAAACGGTTTCAGTTTGGAAAAAAGTAAGGTTTTCTGAAGAAGTCAATATTTTCCCATATTTACCGAAATGTGATTTCATTTTTAATACATCTTTAATTTATGAATTACCAGTTTTGGCGAAATATGCAAAGTTTTTGCTTTTAGAAATTGATGAAAAAAATGAGAATAATTTTCTAGTGAATAAATTGCTGTTTATTTTGAGTTTGTTTTATCCGTTTGATGATGATAGGAAGGTTCCTGGAATCAGTTTTTTGAGGGAATTTATCGGTGGAAGTGATTTGGATTATTAATTCATGAAAAAATTCAATTTCAAAAAAAAAAATTTTAAATTTTTATGAAAATATTTTTTTTTAAAAATGACTTCATTTTCTTTAACCAAAACCCAGAAACTCGGTCTTGGGAAATACCACTCTTTCTTCTCCTCAAAATACCTTCAATACCATTCAAAACTTTGTTCTGAAAACATTAAATCCGATGATGAACTTCAACCTATCCAAGAATTTGAAGAAATGGGCAATCGAAAACCCAACCAAAACGGAACTGGCAGGAATTTAATAACCAAAAAAAGATCAACAATTTATCTCATGAAACTTGGCAAAAAATTCAACATAGACTTCAAAATTTTGCGAGAACTGATCTCTGCTTATTTCGGAACCGAAGTGAAACTATTAGAAACAGGATTAAAGTTGAAGATTATTGATAAAGTTATAAGTGTTATTGATGCAAAAAAAAACTTGAGTTTTCCATTAAAAAACCAAAAAAATCATAGAATTGATGTTTTTAGTTTATTTGATATTTTGACGGAATATGTTCCAAAGGATTGCTATTCTTTAATTACTATAACTGATTATGATATTTATGATCCTGATATCCCAGAGGATGAAATATATGGTCGAGCTTGTGGGGATAGAGTAGCTGTTATACATGATTTAGGTTTTAAAATAAATCAATTCATTAATTAAATCTAATATAGAAGATGTGAAAACAACAATGATGACTGTTATGCATGAGGTATTGCATACTATAGGGATTGATCATTGTGTAGCATGGAAATGCTTGATGAATGCATTTGTTGTTGATACGTTTGATATTTGTCCGATGGACTTGAAAAAATTGGAAATCGCGAGAAAGTTTGATTTGAGGGAAAGGGAAGAAAAAATGCTGAAGATTTTTAAGAAATTGGGATATAAAGAAGAAATTCGATTAACTTTAAAAAAAATTCAGATTTTGAAAAAATTGAATTAAATTAAAAATTTTGCTGATTAGAGTTTTTTTTGGGTTAAAAAAATTGAATTTTAGTGAATTTTATTATGTATTTCTCTTTTGAATAATTTAAAATTTCGGCATTAAATTCATGGCTAACGAAATTTGCAAAAGACTCCTGATCACGAAGTCAAATCGATCTTTTAATTTCTGAATTTTTTCAATTGAATTGAAACCAAAAAAGAGATGAACGAGATAAAAATACTCTAAATCAAACAATTTCCCATATTTCTTTGTTAAATTTGTCTCATTTTTGAATTTTGTTTTAATTGATTTCATTAAATATATTGCTGATTTTAAATTTTCAAAAAATCCATAAGATTTAAAATATTCTTTCAGTTTTTTATCTTTGCAACACCTCGCGCTTTCTTCGAAAATTTCTAAAATATGCATCAAAATTTCTAAAGTTAAACCCCACACCCCTGCATTCATTCCAATTTCCAATGTATTGACTTCTGTCATTAAATATTCTTTCTCTAAATTAATGATTACATTGTTTGGCAAGACTTTAGAGAACATTCTAAATAAATATTTGGATTTAGTCTTTTGCCAAGAAAACAGATCTTTCGAAATTTTTATGAAGGTTAATACAGGAATCCATTTAAAATCCATAATTTCCTTTGGGTTAATTTTGAGAGAATTACGCCCAAAATCAAAGAAAATATGCAAAGAACCATAAAGTGTTTGAGATTTTTCGATATATAAAACGAAATTTTTATTCAATTTACCTAAATATTTTATATTATTTTCGGGGTTTAAAATATCAAATCCTATTTCTTCTTTGGTTTCTCTTAAAACAGCTTCGAAATCTGTTTCATCATCATCACATTTGCCTCCTGGAAGTGCGATTTCTCCACTGTTTCTATCTTTTTCATTAATAGCCCTTTGAATGAAAAGAACCTCAAAAATATTCTTAGTATTTTCCTCATTTGTAAAAATTTTCATGAGGATTTCTTTGAATTTAATATGATCAAGAAACAAATCTCTATTTTTCAAAAGGCTTAAAACTTTAATATCAAGATCTAAATAATGAACATCAATTCGGAAAATCATAGCTAAGGAGGATTGTCTTATTTTAAGGAAAGGATGGTTTTTATAGATTTTAGTGATGGGAATTTGGATTGTTTTCGCCAATTCTGATAGGAGAAATATTTGAGCCAATGCTTCAGTGTTCATCTTACTTATTTTGACATTTTAATTAAAAAAAAATTATGAACTTGTTTTTTTACACTCTTTTTAGAATTAAAATATTTAGGTAAATTGAATAAGAATTTCTTCTTTTTGATATCGATAAAACTAATAATACAATTTATGGTAATATGCATATTTTCTTCGATTTTGGGAAAAAAGAAAGAAATTTTAAGATTATTTTTATCAGATTCATGAACTTTGTAAAAAGTCTTTTATTTATGGTGTGATAGTTAATTTATAAAGTATTTAAATGAGAAATTTCAATTTTTCAATACAAAAATGATAAAATTATAAACTTATTAAAAAAAAACTCTTTTTTCTTTCAATTTCATGTTAAAAACGAACTCTCCTTTCAAAAACCCCCCTATAAGCCTTGCAAATCTCCCACGTTCCTTTAAAAAACACAAAACAACTGATGATTTTGGCGATAGTCCTCTCGTTATTAGCCGAAATGCCAATAAGTCATTACTAAGTGAAGAAAACCCTCCACATTCTTCTTATTCCTATAAGAAATCTGATTCCCACAATAAGAAAACCGTGAGTTTTCATCCAAATCCCCAAAGAAATAACATTCGAAACAATACAGTTTCTTTTCAAAACCCTTCAAAAGTCGATGAGATTATTGAAAATAGTGAAAACATTGAAAAAATCAAGAATATCGTGAATTTTGAGAGAAAAACAGTGGAAATTAGAAAAGAAAAAAACCTTTTGAACTATAATATCAGTAAATTTGAGAAAAATGAATTAGAAAACGATATCGATACAGAAAACCTCAAGAAATTCACTGAACGATTCCCTAGTCAAAGATTAAATTTTCTTCGTAATGGCGAGTCAGAATTCTATAAGATTTTCACAATAAAAGAAGAATCAGATGATGAAAACGAAGAAAAAAAGAGAAAAAGTCTTAACAAAAAAAAAAGTGAATTGGTTATTACAAAGGAAAAACTACCGAAATTTAGTGGTAAATTCCTTGTCGATGAGTTTTTTGGTGAAAAAGACGATTCTTTGGACTCTGATAGCGAAAATTCAAACAGTTTATCAGAAGAAGAAATAAAGGATATTATAAAAAAACCGAAAAAAAAGAGATTTGATGAAGAAATAAAGACAAATCATCAAGAGAAAAACAAGCTTATTTATAATTATTTACAGGATTTTCTTCATCCTACATTGAATTTACAGGATGATATCAATGAAAACATAGAAGAAAATAGCAAATTAAAGAAAGAAATCACAGCGATTCCGCATCTTTTCAGACAACATACGAAACTCATCACTAAAAGAAAACCAGATTTCCTGAAGGTTACAATGATGGACCCTATTGAACGAATTCATCTCGATTTCGATGTTTTCCCTGATGAATACCCTTTGAAAAAAGTCAGAAAAGTCACACTTTTGTGGTTCAGGTATTTTTTTTATAAAAAATCAAATGAATTTTCTATAAAATCAAATGAATTTTCTTTAAAATCAAATTTTCTTTAAAAAATCAAAATATTTAGGTACTTCCAAAAACTCTCCGAATTCATCGTGAAAAGCAACAGATTCGAGCTTCTGACCCTCTTAATGATAGTTCTGAATTGTATCACTTACATTCTTCTTCGAAATCGCAAAGGCAATTACGACGAATACCATTCCCAAATCTCCTCTATAAACCTCTTTATCTTCTTATATTTCCTTCTGGAAATGTTTTTAAAAATTCTAGTTTTCGGTTTATTTTTCTCAAAAAACAGTTATTTCAAAGAAGGCTGGAACCTATTAGACTTTATAGTAAATCTATGTTCTTTTTTCTATTATACAAGCATATGGACTGCTTTTGATTTAACCCTTCTTCGCACTTTTCGCTTTCTAAAGCCTTTGAAAACAGTGGCTTCTTTGAAGAAATTACAGATAATCCTTATGGCTTTGTTCGCAGCAGTACCCTTATTATTAGATGTTTTTATCATTCTTTTGTTCTTTTTCCTATTATATGCTATTGCAGGTCTTCAGCTTTTTTCAGGAATTTTAAAGAACCGATGCATGCAAATGAACACTGGACTTATCAACGTAAATACTGAAGAAATCTGTGGGAATATCCAATGTTTTTCGGGTTTTATTTGTGTAAAAGGGCTAGATAATATCACAAATGGCTTAATTTCCTTTGATAATTTAGCTGCGAGTTTCTTACAAGTGCTTTTTATCATAACTTTGGACTCCTGGACTTTTATCATGTATAATATACAGAAGGGTGTGACGAATTACGCATGGGTTTATTTCATTTCGCTTGTAATAATAGGCAGTTATGTATTAACGAATCTCACTTTAGCAGTTATTAAGGTCAAATTCTCAGAAATTCATAAAGAATTAATCAAAGGAGAAACAAGAAAAAAGAAGAAAATCGAAGAATTCACCACTTATGACTTCAATATCATCAAAAGACAAGGACTTTGGTATCATAAAAGAACACAAAATGATGATATTTCGAAGAGATTCATAGATAAAATCCCGAATATCGTCACTGTTAATGTGGATGCTTTAAGGGAAAACAGCGATAAATCGAGCAGAATATCACCTTTTCATAGCAATTTAAACAGTAATTTCAACTCGAAAATAGCTTCAAAATCTAGTTTTATGAACAAAAGAAACAGTGAAATTCTTCAGAATAACACGAATTTCGCGAAAAAGATCAGTAAAGGAAGCAATAATGAAGAACAAATGATATGTAGGGCCAGTATCGTCTCGAATTTAGAATTTGAAGAAGAAAGCTCAAATCTCTTTAAAAAAACCTTAAGAAAAACACTGACTTCTTTAAACCAGAATTTCAAAAGGAATTTCTTGCGATTTTTCAATTATCGCAAATCGAAACGAAATCTAACGAAGAAAACCATGCTGAAAATCAAGCCAAAATACCTGAAATTGATCATAGACCACGAAAAAGAACTCGAGAATCTTTCTGCTAAAGAGGTTTTGCCCAGTCATGATGAAAATCTAAAGAAAATACTGTTAGAAAAACAAATAACTATGATAAAAAAGGCGAAATTACCTATAGTTTACACTATGAGAAAAACCTCGAATATTCTAATGGATTTGCTTAGAAAAGTACAGGAAAAAAACGGTTCTATTACAAAGGAATTTATAGGCACAGAGTCTAGTTCTAACGATTTATTCAGCCTTTTACATAAGAAAAGCATGAGATCTAATAATAATAAGAGGAAAATGACGATTTTACCTGTTTCTGCTGCAAAAATCAGAAGTTCGAAGAATTTCGATATGTTAAAATCGACAAAATCCAAGAATTTTAACGATAATAATGTGGTTTTAACAGTGAAAAAAGCAGAGAAAATTGGCAGCGATTTCACTCTAAATTCACAGATGAAATCCACAAAAAATATAATCAAAGGAGAATCGATGAATTTGGGCAGGAAAAATGAAGGCTCTTTTCTCAATATTGTTCAGAATGACAAGAAGAAATCCCATAGATTTTCACAGATGAATATGGGGTTAAAAGAGATAAATTTCAATGAAAAAGAGAATAATAATGGAAATTTTGCCAATAATTCGAATAATTCAAGAGAAAAAGAGAAAAATACGATAAATTCGAAAGAAAAAAACTTGAATCTTAAAGAAAAAAGCATTAATTCTAATGAAAAAAGACTGACAAAAGAACAAGAAGTGATGGTTTCTTTGGTGTTGGGAAAGTCGAAGGATGTGGACTATAATTTCCTGTCGATAATCATCAATGCGCCTATTGAAAATGAAGAGGATGATGAGACTTTTCTCAATGAATTGAAAGAAGATGAAATGGATATTGAGAAACTTTATTTGAAAATCAGGGTTTTTATGAAGAAAATTTATAGGGTTTTTTAGTGGTTTTTTTAGAGAAAAGACATACAGGCTGAAAGAATCGTCTCGTATATATGGTCAGGAGAAGATATTTTGAAATATACGTATAATTTAAGGATTTTTGGAAAGATTTTCGAGTCTCTTAATCAGAATAATCTACCAAAGTTCATTGAAGAATCAAAAGGAAAAGTAAATAATTTCGAAAAATATTTGATTTTTTCCTTAAAATTTAGCTAAAAATCTTAAAAATAAACGTCCGACGAATCATTGAGAATCGTTTCTTCAAGAACGCGATGATTCTTGTGATAATTACTTACATCCTAATCGCAGCGCTCGAAGGCCTTATCTCCGATGAATCCTTCTACTTCACTAACTTCTTTTATATCCTCATTTTCTTCATAGAATTCGCTCTCAAACTACTAGCCTACGGTTTCAAAGGTCAAATTTCTTCATAATTTTCAATTTTTTTCAATTTTTCATAAAATTCTTCATAAAATTCTTCATTTATTCATTAAATTCTTCATTAAATAAATAAAAAATAGGGTATTTTCGAGATAAAATGAACTTTTTGGACTTTTCAATCCTTCACCTTTCCCTAATGGAATACCTTTTGATAGGCGAGAATTTTCTGCTTATTTTCCGCTATATTCGCTTCCTAACAGCCTTCAAAGTCTTTCGTTTAACCCGGCTTTTTAAGGAGATAAAATACCTGAGTTTTCTCTTCTCGATTATCTCTAGTTCATTATCATCGTTTATCTATCTCGCCCTTCTTTTTCTCCTCGTGAATTTCGTTTATGCATTGGTTGGAATGCAGCTTTTTGGAGGTTTTCTCAACAAAAACGACCCTGATTATAATACATTTAATTTCGACACTTTTTGGGTTGCTTTTCTAACGGTTTTCGATATTGTGACTCTTGATAACTGGATCACTATACTTAAGCTTCTCTATCATTCAGAAATGAAAATAATCAGTTCTTTATATGTGATAAGCTGGATTTTCTTGGGGAATTTCGCATTATTGAACCTTTTTCTTGCTATTTTACTGGACGGATTTACACAAAGTCTTGAGGAAGAGGATAAAATCAAGATAATTGATGAAGAACATAAGGATATAGAGAAGGAAGAGATTATTGAGAATATCATAGGAAATCAGGAGTTACAAATAGTGATACCCAAGGATGCGAGAGAGGCTTTTGTAGATGAATTAACGAAAGAATATCTCAAATATACAAAGATTGAACCGAATAATGGCAATAATATGAAGAAAGATACACATTTATTAGAAGATTTAATAGAAGAAACGCAGAAAACACAAGGAAAAAATGAAAAGGAAATGTTCGAATCGAGATGTGAAACAGCCTTTTTCGTGTTTTCTAAAGAAAATAATCTCAGGATTTTAGCCAATAAAGTGCTTCAAAGCAAGAATTTTAGGGCTTTTATTATAATTATGCTGGTTTTCTCGTGTTTTATCATACTTTTAGAGACTTATTTCGATAAAAAGAGCGAGGATTATTATGAAAAGACTTTTTCACTGTTGATTCGCATCACGAATCTTATCCTGACCTTGATTTTCATTGCTGAAATCCTGATAAAATCCATGGTTCATGGCTTTTGCTTTGAAAAAAAAAGCTTTGTCAGATCCCTTTCCAATGTATTAGATGCCTGGATCGTGTTCAGTTATATCGTGGATTTTGTTTATTTCGAAGAGGATTTCGGATTCAATATTTCATCAGTATTTTTTGATTTTTTTGATTATTTTTTGATTTTTTTGATTTTTTTTTTGATTTTTTTTTCGATTTTTTTTTGATTTTTTTGATTTTTTTTGATTTTTTTTGATTTTTTTGATTTTTTTGATTTTTTTGATTTTTTTGATTTTTTTTATTTTATAGGTTATAAGAAGTATCAGAATTTTGAGGCCTTTTAGGTTTATTATGATTATCAAAGGGTTGAGATTAGTAGTTTATGCTTTGAGGGAGTCGATGTCTGAGATAATGAATGTCAGTTTGTTGCTGCTCTCGTTGTGGACTGCTTATGGCATACTTGGGATCATTCTGTATAGGGATAGGTTTGGATTCTGTAAAGATAAATTGAATTTCGGAATTTCTAAAGATGATGTAAGCTTTTTTGTTTTGTTTGATTTTTGATTTTTTTTAAATTTTGAATTTTCTGTATTTTTCAAGAAATTTTTATATAAATAAGTGTGAAAACGGGCTTTGGGTCAATTATCGTTATAATTTTGACAACATTTTCAACGCAATGATCACGCTATTTGTGGTCAGCACCTTTGACGGTTGGGATGAAATCATGAACGTCGCTGCAAATTCCGACATTTCTAAAAAGGTTCTTATTTTTCACAATTTTTTCATATAAATCAATAAAATAAATCAAAAAAACTCAATAATTTTAATAATTTTAATAATTTTAGGGTCCAAAAGAGTTCAATAATCAATATTCCTCCTATATTTTTTTTTTAACCTTTATAATCCTAGTGTCAATGTTTATGATAAACCTCTTTATCGGTGTGATCTTCTACAATTTCAGTGTCGCTTCCAAAAGAACCAAGCACAAATTCCTCACCGATTCCCAATATTACTGGCTTCATTTACAAAAATTCATCATTTTTGCTGAGCCAAATTTCGAAATTAACAAGCCGAATAACCTTTCTTTCAAATCATATCTCTACATCATAGTTCATAATAAATTCTTTGAATATTTCATCTATATAAGCTTAATTCTAAATATTCTGGTCCTTGCAATACCTTATGATGGTGCTCCTTTTGAATATATCTCCACTTTATATTATCTCCATTATGCCTTTAATATCATTTTTATCATAGAAGCTTTTCTGAAGATTTCCCTGAATGGTTTTCAGAGTTATCTAAAGTATTTATACAGTATTATATAGGAGCTTTTTTGAAAATGATACGATTAGGAGATCAAATAATTAAAGGATTAAGGGTTATTAGGATAATTCGCATATTAAGACTTGTGAGAAAAAACAAAGGGGTTGAGAAATTGATTTATATTTTATTGATATCTTTACCAATGGTCTTCAATATCTTCCTGCTTTGTATTCTTACTTATTACATTTATATCATTTTCGGCTGTAATATCTTCAAAAGAATGAATCATGGAAATGTTTTTGATGATTATGTCAATTTTAAGAACTCTTCATATGCCATTATGACTTTATTTAAGGTTTCTACTGCTGATAATTGGGGGTATATTATCTTTGATACTATGGATCAAATGAGTCTTTTTTCAGCACTTTATTTCATTTCGTTCTATATTATCACCAGCTATATATTGATCAATCTTTTTATTCTCGTTCTTTTACAACAATTCGAGAATTATAGCTCGAATCCGAAGAATCCTCTGCATTCTTTCAAGGATTATCTCGCCAAGTTTAAGGCTGTTTGGGTTAATTTCATTCAGGAAAAAGAGGGGCTTGGGAAGATGCATCAGCGACAACTTGTGAGCTTTTTAACGGCTCTCAGACCTCCATTAGGTTTTATTTTTACTTTTTTGTGATTGAATTTATGTTCTTTTTGTTAGGTTTTAATAAAGATGAAGATATTGATATAATTTTGAAAGAAATTTCAAAAATGAAGCTAATAAAGTATAAAAATCATTAATTTTTCTTAATTTAATGAAAATTCAAGTGATAAATTCGGCTTCACTTATTTCAATGAGCTATTATACTGCACTCTTAAAAGAACTTACGAGCCACAAATCACTGGAGATTCAAACGAATTAGCGATAAAAGAACTTGAGAAAAATGATGAAAAAACCCGATTAAAACTTCACATAAAAAAGAAAAAAAAAGTCCTAAAATCAAATAATCTAATAATAATACAATTTATCATATAATATATAGAAATTCAGTGATATGGTAAGAAATAGCTTAAATATTACGAAATATATGGACAATTTCACCAATAATAATCTGAAAGAATATAACCCACTTCCACATTTTTTCCTTGGAAAAACGATAATTTACACATGGAAACGATATACTGATATTACCTTTGAAAAACTCAGTAAACATGAATTTGATAAAATTGAGTTTTTCGAGAGCGATTCAGAAACTTGTGAGGAAAAACTCTTGGATTATAACAGGGTTTTGCATATAGAACATTTTTCCTCATTAAACGAGCTCGAAAAATAAGGGAAACCTATATTTAAAGCAAATATGCTATTTATAGTAAATTTTTTCTAAATTTTATTTAATTTAACACTTTTTATTCATTTTTTATTGATAAATGAAACTTTTTTTCTTGAAAAAACGTGAAAAAACCCTTTGTTTAAAAAATATGAAAATTTTTTCTTGAATAATATGCAATTATTATTAAATTTCTGATAATAATTTGAATTTTATTTATTAATCGTTATATTTATAATACAGCCCATTTTTTATTTTGTTTTTACTGGCTCCTTCTTCGAGATTCTTGTTCCTTTCATCGTCTAATTCTTTCTCAATGAACTTAACTCCTATATAGTCTTTCACGTTATTCACTCCCAAAAGGGTGCAAGTTCTTAATTCTATTTCTATTTCACTCTAAATTTATTATATATATATATTACATGATTATTAAAAAAAATTACGAATTCTTTCAACTCAAAAAACTTAATTTTTTTCCATTTTCCCACTCCTTTTATGAATATTTCTTATAAAAAAAACGGAAAATTGGACATTTACCAAAAATTTCAATTGCTCGGGTCAAAGCTTTTTGATGTTTATCAGACCAAAAACTGCCTTTTTTTACGAGGAAATATTGATGATTTATATCGCCGTTTGCATTGATGAAATCATCATTAGAAAGAGCGATTCTCATCTTCCGGGTGTAAGCAGGATAATCGAAAGCAGGACCGTTTTTGCTTGACATTGATTAGGTTTTTAAATTAGTTTTGATAGAAAATTATGTTCTTTTTAAGCAAAAGGCGGGAAATTAACAAAATTCAATTATTTATTTTTTCCTTTCTTTTGATTTTTTTTCAAAATAAAGGAAAATTTCAAAGAATCCATAAAAAAATTTGGATATTTTATTTGAATTAGCTCTTTTTATAGTCCTTTGAAGGGAATTATATGTTTTTTTTCTGATAAAAATAGAGTGAAAAATGAAGGAAAAACGAATGTTTTTTATTTTATTGATATTTAAAGAAATAAATCAAAAGAAAAAAAAGGTAAAAAGATTGTAGAATGATGGTATAGTCCGAAATAAAATGAATTTATTCAGAAAAAGTTTATCATTCCTTTTCTGTTATCCACTTGCGAATCAATTTTCTCAATTTTACTAAAGAGTTGAGCTAGAGAATGGATGTACAACGTTTTCAAATGAATTCATAAATAACATAAAAAAAAAGATTCCATCAAGAAAAATTTTGATTTTTTTTAAAAATTTTTTATAAAAATTATGAAAAAAATCAAAAG
>JFJP01059064.1_pt1 | contig 25358 bp, 25 predicted proteins | sample 431651 | NCBI WGS metagenome assembly JFJP01 (sample SAMN02602958, study PRJNA72255) | Microbial mat metagenome, whole genome shotgun sequencing project. | biome: fresh water; feature: sink hole; material: water; isolation source: purple microbial (photo- and chemosynthetic) mats found in...
CGATGGGAAGAGGGACGACCTGGGTTATCTTGCACTCAAACAGCCCCTGGTCATCCGCGGCTGTCTTGAAAAGCCGGATACATCGGAGTTTGATGCGATGCTCAAACAGATCGCGAAGGGTGGCCGCAGGGATTTGATCGAGAAGCTTTTCGGATCATCCAAGTAGGGCGGGTCAACCCGGTTCCCGCACCTTTACAGGATGAGCATGGCGTCGCCGTAGCTGAAGAAGCGATACTCCCTGGCCACCGCCTCGGCGTAGATTTCACGCAGCCAGGAGATGCCTTCGCAGGTTCCGGGCGTGAGGAAGGAGGCGACCAGGCAGAGCAGGGTGGAGCGAGGCTGGTGAAAATTGGTGAGGAGTGCGTCCACCCCGAGGAAAGCGCGCGGCGGATGGATGAACAGGGAGGCCTCCGCCCGCCAGTCGCCGCTCGCAGGGCGGGAGTTGCGCGCGAGAAAGTCCTCGATCGAACGCACGCTCGTGGTGCCCACGGCGATTCGCCGACCGGCCAGCGGGGGGAAGAGTGCGTGCTGGGTTGGCAGAGGCATCTCGTAGGTTTCCGTGTGTATCTGGTGTTCTTCAATAGTGGGTGTGGAGATCGGTTTGAAGGTCCCCAGTCCCACGTGCAGGAATATCTCCGCAGTGGACACGCCGGAGTCTCCAAGAGCGGCGAGCACTTCAGGGGTGAAGTGCAGCCCGGCAGTGGGTGCCGCCACCGCATGCCTGTGCCTGGGGTCGGCATAGACTGTCTGGTAACGCTCGCGGTCCTGCTTCTCCCCAAAGGCATTTTGGGGTTCGTCGAGGGAAGCGCGTGGTCTGCTGATGTAGGGGGGAAGCGGCACTCTCCCCAGGCGGGTGGCTAGGTCCGTGATGTTCTCACCTTGCGGTGTGGTGAAACGAACCGTGGCCGAACCGTCGGCGTGTTTGGCTGCAACCACGGCATGGAAGGAGCCATCCTCGGACTGAAACCTCGACTCGGGAGGAAGTTTTCTTCCGGGTTTCAGGAGGCATCGCCAGACCGAGGGGTCGCTTGCCTCCGGACGCAGAAGGAAGCACTCCACCGCCCCACCGCTTGGTCTGCGTGCGTGAAGACGTGCGGGGAGTACGGAAACGGAGTTTCGAAAAAGCGTGTCTCCCGCACTCAGTTCTCCAGGAAGCTCCTTGAACAGCAAGTGCCTGAGACTGCGGCTGCGACGATCCACCACCAGCAGACGTGATTCATCCCGTTTGGCGGAAGGCTGCTGAGCGATGAGACGCTCCGGAATAGGGAAGTCAAAAAGGCTGGTTTGAAGAGGCACGTCGTTTGGGTAAGGGAAAATCTTGCTTGCGCTCGGCTGCTCTGCGAGTTTCTTCCGAGCAGCCTTTAACGCCAGCTTAGCTCAGTGGTAGAGCAATGGTATCGTAAACCATAGGTCGTCAGTTCAATCCTGACAGCTGGCTCCAGTTTTGGATATAAATCGGGTGGATATCCCTATGTGAATTTCGGCCTGGGAGCCTCCTAAGCTCCTCAGATGATATTGGTTATTGCTTGGGTGATAGATGGTGTAAAGGTGAAATATAAGTGCTGCCATCTAGTAAATAGTCCTTTTATTATCGTGCTGAATTTTTGTTCATCTAGTCTGTTTCTTTTTGCTGGAAAGTGAATTATGGTTTTGTTTAGTTATCCACGGGGGTCGACGCACAACTGTTTATACGGGATTCCCTTATGGGGTTGTAGTGGTTTTGGCTTCCCTTCCTTCCTAATAGCCACAATAAAAGTATCTTGTCCCTTGATTGAAGCCTTTTGTTGAAGCACGCACCCACAGTCACGAGCAGTCGCACCTTTGCCCGAAAAGCATTGGATCGCCTGCGTGCCTGCTATTGGTCTTCTGCTCCAAATAACAGGGGTATTCACCTACACAAGCCGGTCCCTGCGGAGCTTCTGGAGCTTCAATCCGTCGGAAGCAATTGGCTTAACTACATCTTCCCTCCCGATCTTGCCCGAGTGAGTGCCTGGCTCTCCTTCGGGTCCGTGGCCAGGACTCAGGAATGTATCGATTATCGGGTGGTCACGGAAGCCAAAGGTATCGTATGGGTGCGGCATTGGGTGCTCTCGGAGGTCCCAAGGAGGCGCTCAAGTCAGACAAGCGTCCATGGCCTGCTCATGGTGCTCAATGAGCAGAAACTGCTTGAGGCCGAGTGTCTGCGCATCTGCGAACGTGAGCGTGTCTCCATCGGCCAGGAACTTCACGATGATGTCTGCCAGCTGATGGTGGGGCTGACCTGCATGCTGGATGTGCTGGGCAAGCAGATTTCCGCGCTCAGACCCGATTTGCATGCACAGCTTGATGAGCTGTCGGTGCAGGTACATCAGGGTATGGAGCGTACGCGGGTTTTGGCTCACGGGCTCGTGCCCGTTCGACTGGTGAGTGAGGGCCTTTGCCACGCTCTGCAGGAATTGGCGCGTCAAACCAAAGTGACCCGGCAGATCGAAGTGGTGGTCAACACACCCAAAGTGAGTCCTGTCTATTCAAGTGAACAGGTGCTGCATCTTTATCGGATTGCGCAAGAAGCAATCAGCAACGCCATCAAGCATGGAAGGGCGACCGCTATTCAGGTGGATATGCGTACACGTGGAAAGACCCATAGCATCACCATCAAGGATAACGGAGTAGGTCTTCCCTCCAAGGCAAACAGGACACCTGGAATAGGCCTGCATGTCATGCGGTTTCGAGCGGGTATCCTGGGTGCCGCTCTTACGATTAGTTCGCGCCCTGGAAAAGGGGTCACCGTCACAACCGTCTATTCTGGCGACTGCACTTCGCCCCTGGTAGCGAGAGGATCCAATTGAAGACACGGGTGTTCATAGCCGATGATCATGCGCTTGTGCGGCGAGGACTCGCGGCGTTGATCAATGCGGAGTCCGACATGGAAGTGGTCGGCGAGGCGGAGGATTGTGCGACCGCCACCAATGCGATCATGCGCCTGGTGCCCGACGTGGTGATCGTGGATATTTCCCTGCGCAGCGCCAACGGCATCGAGTTGATCAAGAACATCAAGACTTTCGACCAGAAGATCCATGTCATGGTCCTGTCGATGCATGACGAGTCGGTCTACGCCCTGCGTGTGCTGAAGGCCGGGGCCAAGGGCTATGTCATGAAGCAGGACATAGCCAACAAGGTCCTCGAGGGGATCCAGAAGATTCGCAAGGGCCAGATGTATTTCAGTGAAAAGGTGACCAGTCAGGTGCTCAATCAGATCGGCAGCGGACAGGATGCGGCCAGTGACTCTCCCGTCGCCTGCCTGAGTGATCGCGAGCTGGAGGTGGTGGGACTCATCGGCTCAGGGCTTTCGACCAGTGAAATCGCTTCCCGACTCCATGTGAGTGTGAAGACCATAGAGACCCATCGGGCTCATGTGAAAACCAAGCTCAATCTCAAGACGGCCACCCAGCTCGTTCAGTTCTGTGTGCGCTGGGTTGAGGACGACAAGCGGCGCGTGGGAGAAGGTTTCGGGGGTTGATCGGGTTGAGGCGAAGGCCTTGCTTGTATCTTCCCTCATTTTCGTTTTGCTCAAGTCCTGCCTCGGAGTCCGATTCGGTATCCAGGCTCCCCACACATGCCAGAAGGTTCGAAAACGGCAGCGCAAAGCAAGGAGTCCAGGCCGCACTGCGAGTCCCTGTTCGAGCATGTTTATGACGGCATCGTGATCGTCGATCCCTCCACTGGGCAGATTGTGGACGCCAATTCCCGTGCTTCGCAGTTGGTGGGACGGGGTGTGGAGCAGCTCAGGGGAACGTCCTCGGATGCTCTTTTCAAGGATCAGGTCCAGAGTTATCACCGCGGGCTTCTTGCCAGAGCCTCCCGGGGGGAGTCGGTCCTGGGCGAGTGTGAGCTGGCCAAGGAAGGTGGGTTTGTGACCTCGGTGGAAGTGGCCTACAGTTGCTGCAAGGAGCAGGGAAAGGTATGGGTGGTGTTGATGATGCGGGATCTTTCCGAGCGCAAACGCATCGATCGGGAACGGGACATTGTCGAAAACCGGCGCAATGAGGCGCAGCGTCTGGACAGTCTCAACGTGCTGGTCGGCGGAGTCGCTCACGACTTCAACAACATCCTTATGTCGATCCTCAGCTATGCGATCATGGGGAAAGACATGGGCGCACAGGACTCGCAGATCAGGAGGTTTTTCTCACAGATAGAAACCTCGACAATGCGGGCAGGTGATCTGTGTCGGAAGATGTTGGCCTTTGCAGGGCGGGGCGAGGTGAGCCTGCAGCCTGGGCGCATCAACGAAATCGTGGCGAGTCTTGAGCCGACGCTGAGGTCCATCATTGGCAGCAAAGCCGAGTTGGAGGTCTCCCTGATGCCTGAAAATCCAGAGTTGATGCTGGATGGGGCGAAGCTGCCCCAGGTCTTGCTGTGCATACTCCAAAATGCTCTGGAGTCTTTGAACCGGGGGGAGAAACGGATTTGTATCAGCACGCGTTTTTCGCAGGAGGGGGACCCTCTTCGGCACGAGGGCTTTGTGACGCCCGAGATTCCCCGGGGCGATGCTGTGATCATCGAGGTGAAGGACACCGGGTCGGGCATTTCGCAGGAGCATATCACTCGGATTTTCGACCCCTTCTTCAGTACCAAATTTGTAGGTCGTGGACTTGGTCTTTCTGAGGCTCTGGGGATGGTACGTGCGCATCGAGGGGTGATTCAGGTGAGCAGTCAGCTCGGGCACGGATCGATCTTCCGGATATACCTTCCTTTGCCAGGCAACTCTGGAGTTACGACTCCGGGTGCGCAAAGCGCGCCTCCTTTTCTATCGAGTGCGATGCAGCGGCCTCTGGCCTTGGTGGTGGATGACATGGACAGCAATCTCGAGTACGTGGACCACATCCTCAAGGAATGTGGATTCAGTGTGAGGACTGCGCCTGATGGAGTCAGCGCGCTGCGACACCTTGAAGAGAGCGGGAGTCGCATCACACTCGTGATTCTGGATTTTTCCATGCCGGAGATATCCGGTAGCGACCTGTTGCAGAAAATCCGGTCCTCCCGCCATCGCGATATGCGGGTGGTGATCATGAGCGGCTACAGCCAAGAGGAAGTGTATGAGAGGTGTTACCCCTTCCGTCCGGATGCCTTCCTATCAAAACCTTTCACCGCTAATGAAGTGAAGAAGGTGATTTCCTGAGAGGCGAAGGCGGAGATCGGAGACTCCGGCCACGCATCAGGCGCTGAGAAGTGTGTTTACGGAGTTCCTCAACTGATCCAGAGAGAACACCTTCTGGAGAAACCCCGTCTTGGTGCCGTTGGGGAGGGTGTCGATCATCACCATGTCGTTGACATAGCCGGAGATGAAGAGAACCCGGAGGTTTTTGATTTTGGCGACCAAGGTATGGGCCAAGTCCAAGCCGCTTTCCTTGCCGATCGCTATATCGATGATGGCCAACTTCGGCTGTTTGTCACCAGCGGCACGGACGTGAGCGAGGGCGCTTTTACTGTCATTGGCACCGAGGGTCGTGTACCCGAGTTGGCCGAGGCCATAGGAGACGAATTCCACGATGGCCGTCTCGTCGTCGACAACAAGAACGACGGGGAGGGGCTTTTTGGGGGATTTCATCGGGAACTGCGAGTGAAGGGAAAAGTGGAAGATAATTTGCTTAAGCCCATGCTTGAAAGCAAGTAAAAGCGGCTGAAATAGTCTTCAGTCTAGTCGAGGGGCGACCTTACAAGGAAAGGCATTCCCTGATTTTTCCGATGAAATCGGCTGGTCGTTGATATTTTGACACAAACTCGCAGCGGCCGATTTCCCTCAATTCACGAGGAGAGGGGTGGGCCATGGAGGAGGTGAGAAGAATGGGGGTATCCACGTGGCGACAGCGAAGTCTGCGAGCGACCTCCAGACCGTTCTCGTAGCCCAAGGATACATCGATGAGGAGGAGATTGGGTTTTGACTTCTCAAGGAGGCTTTCAAGACTAACATAATCCCTTGCCACATCGGATACTTGCATGTCCGGCTCATGGTTGATGAGGGCGGTGACACATTTGGCGAAAAAGGTATTGTCGTCGACGATCATCACCCGCATGCGCTCCGTCCCCAGTTCTTCTCTGGAGAGGCCGGATGCCTGATTGATTTGCTCTGCGGGTGACATGGTGTGGCTGTGATAGGGATGGTCGCCTTTGTTTGGGCAAAGGTACGTCGATTTCTCGGCGATCCTAGGTACGCGTGCGTTGAGCCGTCAACCGGAACACCCGAAGTCAAGCGCGAATCAGTCTTTTCCTGATGCTTCTGGCAGGAGAGCCCGCTACGACTGTATCAGCGTCTACATCCTTTGTGACGGTAGAATTGGCCCCGACAAGAGCGCGAGCACCGATCTTGATTCCCGGCAGGATAAAGGCTCTGGCGGCCACGAAGGCGTGGGGTCCCACCTGGATGGGGGCGCTTTGGAGAGGCAGGTGCGGATCGCTGAAATCATGTGTGCCGGTGCACAGGTAGGCCTCTTGGGCGATGGTGGCACCTTCGCAGAGGTGTATGTGCGCCAGGGAGTAGGCGACTGCCCGATCGCCGAGACAGGAGCGATGATCGAGCCTGAGGTTCCAGGGTTGCTGGATGCGTGCGCGAGGGTGGACGAAGGGGGAGCCGTGGATCTCTGAGCCGAAGCAGCGCATGACAAGCAGGCGCCATAGGTTGAAGGGTTTTGGGGTCCAGGCGCAAAGAAAGGTCCAGGCCAGATTCCAGAGAAGCTGTCGTGTTCGCTGAGTCGGGGGGTAAGGGGAGGAGTAGGCATCCGCCTGCCCGTGGGTGTGAAGGGGCTCAGGCATGGGAAGAGGGTGTGTGCGGGGTGTTTTTAAGTTGGCTGAGGACCTGATGGAGGTTCTCTGCCGTGGTGCGGATATCGTAGCGGCTGAGGTAAGTCTGGAGGGCGCGTTGCCGCATGGCGAGTCGTTCGGTTTTGGGAAGGGTATGCCAACGCTCGAGCAGGGAAAGGATTCCGGAGTCAGAGTCGGGAGCGACGAGGCCGGAGCCATCCCGTGCGATGTCCCCTGAGATATTGACCTTGTCGGAGATGAGCACCGGGGTGCCGCAGGCGAGGGCCTCGGCGAGGACCAGGCCAAAGTTTTCCTGGTGAGAGGGGAGGATGAGGGCCTCGGCGCCATGCAGGGCACCCCATTTCCAATCGCCTTCGAGCATGCCCGGCCAGAGCAGGCCGGGGGAGGCTCCCGTGGATTCGGCGAGCTCCTCGAGTCTGCGTTGATATTCGGACGAAACCTGTGGACCGGCAAGAACCAGGCGCGGGGTGCCCGGGACGCGTGCGCGTTGTTTGGCGTAGGCGCGCAGGAGCGCTTCAAGTCCTTTTTTATTGTGGAGGCGGGATAGAAAAAGCAGGTAGGGTTCGTCGGTGCCCAGGCAGGCCTTGTCGCGGAAGCCGGCGACCGATTTTTCGGAGTCCTGGGGAGGGGGGGAGGCACCGTAGTTTAGCACCATCTCGGTGCACGCATAGGGACGAAAGACATCCCGTGCGCGCAGTCTTTCCTCCTCGCAGGTGAAGAAAACGGCTGTGGCGTCCCTGAGGATTGTTGCCTGAAAGAGTTTCCAGAAGAGCCACTTTTTGAGGTGGCGGAACGGATAAAGACGGCGCAGGGCGGGATCGAGCATGCCGTGAGGATAGACGCAATAAGGGGTCCCACGTTTTCGTTTGCATCGGTGGGCCAGCAGGCCGTGGTGCTGCCAGAGTCCGTGGACGATGAGGAGATCGAAGCGCGCGGCGTTTGCCTCCAGCCAGGATGCGCTGCGAGTACCGTAGGCCAAGGCGGAGAAACCCGGCAGCTTTGGACCCAGGTTGTGGATGGTCGAGTCAGGCAGGCCGGCAGGTGCAGGGGTGCTCGAAGGATCCAGAGAGAGGAATTCGGTGCTTACCCCGAGGGCATCGAGGAAGGGGGTGACGGCGACCGCGGCAGCCAGTGGGCCGCCGGAGCGGGGATCCATTGTGGCGATGAGGCGCAGAAGTCTCATTGAGGGGCGGAGCGCGTGTGAGTGCCCGATGTGGTGACTTTTCAACTACAGGAGTGGCGCAGCGCCTCAGAGTTGGGCGATGCCCTCCCTGATCGCGTATTTGGTGAGTTCGGCGACGCTGTTGAGCCTCAGTTTGGCCATGATATTGAGGCGATGAGCCTCGACGGTCTTGGAGCTCAAGTTAAGCGCGAGGGCGACCTGCTTGGTGGTCTTGCCATCGGCGATGGAGCGGAGCACTTCGCGTTCGCGTACGCTTAGCAGACCTTGATTGGTCGGGTTGGGAGAGTGTACATGCTTCTGGTATTCGCGCACGACGAGGGTGGAAACCTCCGGGCAGAGGTAGATCTGGCCCTCCATGACGGAGCGCACGGCGTGCACCAGTTCATTGCCGGCGTTGATTTTGAGCAGGTAGCCGACCACTCCGGCCTGGAGCGCCTCACGGACGAAGTGCGGATCGGCGTGGGCACTGAGGATCATGATACGGACCTGGGGGAGCCTGGCCTTTATCTGTCGGGAGAGGGAGATGCCATCGATGCCGGGCATCTCGATGTCGGAGGTGATGAGGTCCGGGGACTTTACCGCGATGTCCTCGAGGGCGGCCTGTCCGCCCGCCGCATCACCTATGACTTCCATATCCTGTTCGGCGCCGAGGATGAGCCGCAGTCCGTCCCTGATGATCTGATGATCGTCGATGATATAGATCCGGATGGGCATTCTGCGGGCTGGATTGGGTTTAGCCTGGATTTGGAAGTTGTACAGAGGGAGGGAGACCATTCAGCTCCAAATCGCAGAGTAAAAGTACGGCAAGGGCGGCGCGCTCGGGGAGGGAGGAGGGCGTGCAGCGTTCCTGGTCGCTGTGAAGGTGTTCGCCGATTATTCCCAGTCCGTCAAGGTTTGGCAATCCCGCCGCATGGAGCAGGTTGCCGTCGGAGCCTCCGCCAGCGTCCTGCCAGGAAGGGATCGGGAGCCCGAGGAAGCGGGCAGCCTGTTGGTACCTTGAGAAGAGGGAGGTTTCGAGGGGCGTGCATTCCTTTGGGGGGCGGTCGAAGGAGCCCTCAATGAGAAGGTTGTGGCCTTCGCGTGCGCGAATAGGCGCGGCGAGGGTCTCCAGGGCCGAGAGGACCTGCGTGCGCGCGGTTTCGGAGGCCACGCGGATATTGAGAAGGGCTTCTGCGTGGTCGGGCACGACATTGACGACAGAACCTCCCTGGATCGTGGCGACATTGACGAGGCAGCCGGGGATCGTCTCGGGCAGCCGGTGCGCTGCCTGAAGAAACTCGCACAGGGCGACGATGGCGTTGCGCCCTGCGGAGGAGGGCTGGGCGGCGTGGGCGCTGCGGCCCCGGCTGACGACGCGGAAGGTGCCGGTGCCCATGCGGCTGCGGACCAGGTCGCCATTGGCGCGGGCGGGCTCGAAGACAAGACCAAGGTGGTGGCGGGCGGCGGCGGCCCTGATGAGCTCGTGCGAGTGGAGGGAGCCGGTCTCCTCGTCGGGTGTGAGGAGAAGTTCCCAGCCCAGGTTTTCGGAGCGGCGCAGGGTCTCATAGGCCTCGAGAGCGGCGAGTGCGACGACGATGCCGCCTTTCATGTCGGCTGTGCCGGGTCCGCCCAGGCGCCCGTCGGGAAGCGGGGTGCAGCGCTGGAAGGGATGGTCGAGCGGGTAGACCGTATCATAATGTCCGAGACAGAGAATGCGCAGGGGAGCCCTGGGCCTGAACACGCAGCTGAGGGCCTGAGCCGGGGTGCCTGGCAGGGGAAGGCGGGTGCACTGAAGTCCGGGAATGCGGCAGAGGCGGGCTTCGAGTGCGTCGAGCATGCGGGCGAGGCCTTCGGGATGAGCGCTCCCCGAGTTGATGTCGCACCAGGTGGTGAGCAGGGAGCGGTATTCGGAAAGTCGTGACCTGAGGTTTTCGAGGATTTGCGTGGAGGAGGGGTGCATGGGGTGTTCAGGCTCCGAGGTAGGCGGCGAGGAGGCGTGGGTCGTCCTTGAGCTCGCGGCTGGGTCCGTGGATCGCGACGCGGCCCGTCTCCAGGACGAAGGCTTCGGAGGAGAGTTCGAGGGCGAGGCGGGCGTTTTGTTCGACGAGAAGAATGGAGACCCCGTGTTCCTCGTTGATGCTGCGGATTTTCTGGAAGATGGAGGTCACGAGGCGCGGGGCGATGCCCAGGGAAGGTTCGTCGAGCATGAGCAGGCGCGGGTTGCCCATGAGTGCGCGGCTGATGGCGAGCATCTGCTGTTCCCCGCCGGAGAGAGTGCCGGAGGATTGGGAAAGGCGTTCACCCAGTCGCGGAAAGAGGGAGAGAACATAGTCGCGGTTTCGAGCGATGCGGGCGCGGTCGCGGTCGAGGTAGGCACCCATGGCGAGGTTTTCCTCCACGCTGAGGTTGGGGAAGACAAGGCGTCCCTCGGGCACATGGCACAAGCCGAGGCGGACGATCTCATGGGGTGGCAGTCGCGTGATGTCGGTGCCGGCGAAGTGGATGCTTCCTGCGGAGCTTCGAAGGAGGCCTGAGATGCAGCGCAGGGTGCTGGTCTTGCCTGCGCCGTTGCCGCCCAGCAAGGTGATGATGGAGCGTTCGGGCACCTGGAGGGAAAGACCTTCGAGGGCGCAGATGGCACCATAGCGGACGCTGAGTCTCTTGAGTTCGAGGAGGGGCTGCACCGTTTAGTCTCCGTGGGTGGTTTCGCCGAGGTAGGCTTCGATGACCAGCGGGTTGCCGCGAATCTCCTCGGGTTTGCCCTGGGCGATGAGGCGGCCGTAGTCGAGCACCGCAATGCGCGTGCACAATCCCATGACGACGCGCATCGAGTGTTCGACCAGCAGGATGGTGAGGCTGAATTCGGTGCGGATCCGGCGGATGAGGGCCATGAGCTCCTCCTTTTCGGTGGGGTTCAGGCCCGCGGCGGGTTCATCGAGAAGAAGCACAGAGGGACTGGTGGCGATGGCGCGCGCCATTTCGAGGCGGCGCTGTTCGCCGTAGGGGAGGGAAATGGCGGTGGCGGCGCGCCGGTGTTCGAGATTGAAGAAACGCAGCAAGGTGTCGGTCTCTCGATTGATCCGGGCTTCGTCGGCCCGCCAGGACGCACCACGGAGCAGGGTGCCAAAATCGAGGTGCGATTTCAGGCGGGAGCCAAGGGAAACACGCACGGTATCAAAGACGTTGAGACTGGAGAAGAGACGGATATTCTGGAAGGTGCGCGCGACGCCCAGGCGGGTGATCGCCTGGGGAGACAGGCCGGTGATGGACTTGCCCAGGAGCTGTATTTTCCCGTCGGAGGGAGGGCAGACTCCCGTGAGGACATTGAGCAGGGTGGTTTTGCCGGCACCGTTTGGACCGATGAGGCCGAGCAGTTCGCCTTCCGCCACCTCGAGTCCGATGTCGTTCAGTGCGCTCAAGCCGCCGAAACGCACGCTGAGCTGGCTCAGTTTGATGACGGCGTGCTGGTTCATGCGGTGGGCGCAGGCGGCGTCGGTGGACGGGGCGTGCCGAAAAGACCCTTGGGGCGAAGAATCATGACGCCCACCAGAATGGCTGCATAGAGGACCATGCGGTATTCGGAGAGGGGACGCAGGACTTCGGGAAGCACGGTTAGGAGGATGGCTGAAGCGGCCAGACCCCAGGCGCTTCCCGAGCTCCCGAGGATCACCATGACGACGATCTCCACGGAGCGGGAGAAGTCGAAGCCGCGCGGGTCGATGGCCAGTTTGAAGTGTGCGAAGAGCCCGCCGGCCACCCCCGCAAAAAATGCTCCGGTGATGAAGGCCTTCATCTTGATGCGCGTGGTATCGATGCCGACGGCGCGGGCTGCGATCTCGTCGTCGCGCACGGCATGGAAGGCCAGACCCTGAGCGCCTGTAGTGAGTGCGTACACAAAGTAGGCGCACAGGGAGATCCAGGCGAGGGTCCAGCCGAGGTTGGTCCAGGCCGGCATTCCTATCAGGCCGAGGGCGCCTCCGAGAGGTTCGCAGTTCTGGATGAGCACGCGAATGATTTCACCAAAGCCCAGGGTGACCAGGGCGAGGTAGTCGCCCTTGAGACGAAGGGAAGGCGCTCCCACCGCGGCTCCGGCGATGGAGGCCCCCAGGCCGCCCGCCAGCAGAGCGAGCAGGAAGAAAAGGCCGGTGGCGACAGGAGAGGCTGAGTCGCTTCTGAGGGAGTCGGGGGCCTGGAGGCTGATCCAGGAGCTCAGGTAAGCACCCACCGCCATGAAGCCGGCGTGCCCGAGGGAGAATTGGCCCGCGTGTCCGTTGACGAGATTGAGCGAGAGGACGAGGAGCACGTTGATGCCAGCGCCCACGGCGACATCCAGCAGGTAAGGGTCGAGGAGGGGCTGCAGAAGCTGAATCCCGCAGGACCCTAGAAGGGCGAAGGCGAGGAGCAGGCGGCCATCGTGGAGGAGTTTTCTCATACCTTCTCGTGGCGGAAACGACCCAGGAGTCCCGAGGGGCGCAGCAGCAGTATCAGGATAAGGACGACAAAGGCGATGGCGTCCTTGTAGGTGGAAAGGGCGCTCCCGGCGACAAAGGTCTCGGCGGTCCCAAGGAGCAGCCCACCGAGGGCGGCTCCGGGCAGGCTGCCAATGCCTCCCAGCACGGCGGAGATGAAGGCCTTGAGTCCGGGCAGGACTCCCATCAGGGGGTCGATCGAGGGGTAGTTCACCGCGTAGAGCACGCCACCCGCGCCAGCCAGGGCGGAGCCGATGGCGAAGGTGAAGGAGATGACGGCGTTGCCATTGATTCCGACCAGAGAGGCTGCGGCGGGCACCGAGGAGACCGCGCGCATGGCGGTGCCCATGCGCGTGCGGTGCACGATCCAGTGGAGGGCCAGTCCGAGGACCAGGGTGGTGCCTATGACCACAAGCTGGCCGATGGAGATGCTCAGTCCCCAGGCCGAGAGGGAGCGTGTGGGAAGCAGCTCGGGAAAGGTGCGGGGGGTGGCCCCGAGGAGCAGCTGTCCGCTGTATTCAAGTAGCAAAGACACACCGATCGCCGTGATGAGGACGTTGAGGTTGGGTGCGCCGCGCAGGGGGCGGTAGGCGATGCGCTCGATGAGCATTCCCAGGAGGGCGCAGGCCGCCATCGCACCGACCAGGGCGAGGAGCGCACCGCCCAGGTCGCCCGTCGGGAAGCGGCTTCCGATGGCGGAACCCACGAAGGCACCGACCATGAAAACATCGCTGTGGGCGAAGTTGATGAAGCGCAGGACACCGTAGACCATCGTATAGCCCAGGGCGATGAGCGCGTAGATGGAGCCCAGGGCCAGGCCGTTGATCAATTGCTGGAGGAATTCATTCATCCACGCTCAAGGGGAGACGCTTTCGACGAAGCGCAGCGCGCCACCTCGCACCTGGAGGATCACGGCGGACTTGCGTGCGTTGCGGGCGGCATCGATCGAGATGAGTCCTGTGACCGCCGAGTAATCCTTGGTGGCGGAAAGCGCGTCCCTGATTGCGGAGGCCTTGGTCGATCCGGCGCGGCGAAGGGCGTCTGCGAGAATCATCGCGGAATCGTAGCCAAGTGCCGCAGAGGCGTCGGGACCTTGGCCGAAGCGTCTGGTGTAGGCGGCCACGAAATCCCGGGCCTGGGGGCTTTTGTCCTCTGCTGAGAAATGGGTGGAGAGGTAGAGGCCCTCAACATCCGCGCCGCCGATGGAGATGAGCTCCGGTGCATCCAGTCCGTCTCCGCCGAGAATGGGTACCTGCAGGTCGAGTTGCCGTGCCTGGCGGCAGATCAGGGCTCCCTCGGTGTAGTAGCCGGTCATCACGATCGCATCCGGTTTGGTGGCGCGCGCGGCGGTGAGTTGTGCTTTGAAATCCTTGTCCCCCTCGGCGTATTTCTGGTCGGAGACTATCGAACCGCCCTGAGCCTTGAAGGCTTCGGAGAAATACCGACTCAGACCCACGCTGTAGGCAGCCGAGGAGGAGGTGAGCAGGGCGATGCGGCGCACCTTGAGTTTTTCGAAAGCGAAGCGGGCCAGGAGAGTTCCCTGGAAAGGATCGATGAAGCAGACGCGGAAGATGTAGTCGCCGATCTCGGTGACGCGGGGATTGGTGGAGAAAGGGGAGACCATCGGAATGCGGAAGGCCTGGCAGACGCTCGCGCCTTCGAGGGAGCGACTGGAGGCGACCTCGCCCAGCACGGCCACAACCTTGTCGCGGGAGATGAGTTTTTTGACAGCCGTGACGGATTCGCCGGGCTTGGATTGGTTGTCTTCGCTGATCAGTACGAGTGTGTCTCCAAGAACACCGCCACGCTTGTTGAGTTCTTCTATCGCGAGCAGGGTGCCGCGGTGGGAGGACTGGCCGAAGGCGGCCTCCTTGCCCGTGAGCGAGGCGAACTCACCGATGCGTATCTCGCCCGCAATGGAAGACTCTGTGGTGAGGAGGAAAACAATGAGCAGGCTGAGAAGAGGGCGGATCATGGGAGTGAATGGATGCGGTAAAGGGCTTGCGCTCAATCTGAAATATCGTGTCACAGGCGGGTGTGCAGCAGTCGCAGGGAATTGCTGACCACGCTGATGGAGGAGAGGCACATGGCGATGCTGGCCGCCATGGGGTTGAGCGTCCAGCCCAGCAGGGGGTAGAGCGCTCCTGCAGCAAGGGGGATGCAGAGGGAGTTGTAGAAGAAGGCCCAGAAGAGGTTTTGCTTGATGATGCGCATCGTTTTGCGACCGAGTTGAAGGGCTGCTGCAAGATTCCCCAGATTACCTTGAAGGAGAATCAAGTCCGCGCTGGCCAGGGCGACCCCAGTCCCTGTGCCCATGGCCGCGCCGACGAAGGCGGCTGCCAGGGAGGGGGCGTCATTAATCCCATCTCCGGCAAAGAGTGCCCGCGAGCCCCGGGCTTGCGCTTGCTTCACCAGGGCGAGTTTTCCCGCCGGACTGAGCGAGGCATGAAACTCCTTTATGCCGAGTAACCTGGCGACGCGTTCAACGGACGGGAGTCGATCACCGGAAAGGATGACAAGCCTCAGGCCCAGTTGCTGTAGCTGTCGCACCAAAGGCGCAGCTTCCGCTCGCAGGGTGTCCTCGAAGAGCAGGGTAGCGACCCGGTTTCCCTCCACGCAGACCTGCACGCAGGTTCCCGTCTCCGCACCCGGGGCATCGTTTCGGGTGCTTAGCTCCACCAGGCGTCCATCCAGCTTGGCCTTCACGCCCACACCAGCGATGGAGAGAAAGCCCTCCACCGGCGAAGGTTTGATTCCCTTTGCGGAGGCGTGGGCAAGGACGGCGCGGGCCAGTGGATGCTCTGAGGGAGACTCGACGGAGGAGGCCAGGTGCAGGATTACACGCTCATCATAGGAGGCCTCTTCGGAGCTCACGCGGATCAGGCGCGGGCAGCCCTCGGTGAGGGTGCCGGTTTTGTCCATGAAGATTGTATCCACCTGGGCAAGACGCTCAAGGATTTCGGCACGTCTGATCAGGATGCCCGCCTTGGCGGCGCGTCCGACACCTGTGACGATCGCCACCGGCGTGGCCAGTCCGAGCGTGCAGGGGCAGGATACAAGGAGGACCGCGATGGCGCTGAGCAGGGCGGCAGGAAGGGCGGGACTCGTGCCAAAGTACAGCCAAAGCCCAAAGGTGAGCAGGGAAACACCACCCACGAGGGGGGCAAACCAAGCTACGGCTTTGTCCGTGATACGCTGAATGGGCGCCGCTGTCTCCTGCGCCTCGCGCACCAGGGCGATGATGCTGGCAAGAAGGGTGTCCGAGCCCACCTTGGACGCTTGGACGAGCAGGGAGCTGTTGGTGTTGAGGGTGCCGGCTCGGACAAGTTCCCCAGGCTGGCGCAGGACTGGCATGGGTTCGCCTGTGAGCATGGACTCGTCGATCTCGCTGCGCCCCTCCGCCACAAGGCCATCCACGGGAACCGCCTCGCCTGGGCGTATGCGGAGCAGGTCGCCGACGCGGACTTCACCCAACGGGATGTCTTCCTCCAGGCCATCGCTGACCCGATGGGCGAGAGGCGGCGCGAGGGCCAGCAGAGCCTGCAGGGCAGACTCCGTTCGACCGTTGGCTCTTTGCTCGAGGATCTGGCCAAGGAGCACGATGGCAGTGGTGACTCCGCAGACTTCAAAGTAGAGGGGAACACCATGCGTGCCACGCAGGGTTTCCGGGAAGTAGCGCCCCAGAAAAAGGGCTGCGCAGCTGTAAACATACGCGGCTCCCGTCCCGCTCACCACCAGAGTAAACATGTTGGGATCCCGTTCGCGGATGGATTTCCACCAGCGCCTCAGGAAGGGCTGGCCCGACCAAAGGAAGATGGGTGTCGCGAGCAGCCACTGGAGCGGGCCGTTCCATGTTGCATGGCCTATGAACTCAAATCCTGGGAGCATGGGCCCCATTGAAAGAAACAGCAGGGGCAGGCATAACAAACCAGCCACTCCGAGTCTTGGCAGGAGGAAGCGGGCCTCGGGTAGCCCCATATATACCGGTTGTTCGGCGGCTGAGTTCATGTCTGTACCCACTCTGACGGGCGGAGGCCCTGCGGAAAGCCCAAAGCAGGATCTGTGCGCAGCCGCCTTTGTCCTTGAGAAATCGTTTTCCGCTGTTTCAGTGGAGACCGCTCCCGCCACACACGCCATGGGAAGCGACGGCAACAAGCTCCAAGGCAACGGACCACATCCGATGCCAACACGAAACCCAAGCCCTCCCCTGGCACCTCTTGCCTGATACAGCACCCACCGAAACAAGCCAAGAAGCCACGCAATCGAGCACCCATGAGCCCTTTGCCCTCCGAACTTCCCAAGCTGCCCAAGTGGCCGTTTTTCGCCCTGGATGTCCTTTTGCTGGCCGTGGCCGCCTACATCGCCTGGCAGTCCCCTTCGCATCTCCCCCCGGCCTCGGTCTTCTCCATCGCCGGATGTGTCGGGCTCGCCGCCGTTCTGTGCATGATCCCTTTTGTGGTGACGTATTCGCGCAAGCATGACGAGGCGCTTGATGAACGCCAGCGCAGCCTGGAGGCCCTGTCCAAGATCATCCAGAGTTCGGCCGAACAGGTCGGCATCGCCGCGCAGGGCATCGGCACCTTGTCCGAGGGGCTTCACAAAATGCTGCGCCAGGCGGAGCATCTTCCGCAGAAAATTCACGATCGCATGGCGGAGTTGCAGTTGAAACTCGGCGAGGTCCAGCAGGCGGCCGCGGTCGCGCGCACCGATGAGATCGACGAACTCGAGCGGGAGCTGGCCGCCTTGCGCTCCTCCGAAGTGGAGCGTTTCGAGCTGGCCCTTGAGAAAACAGCCGGACTTGTCACCGAGCTGCGTGAAACGCAGGAGACCCTACGAAAGGCTCTGTCGGAACAGACGCTCCAGCTCGCCTCCCTGGCCAAGCCTATCGAAGCCGAACGTGTGCAGGCGCCTGCGCCGCGTAAGCAGCAAACGACCTCGGGTGTTGGCCAGGAAAACATTCCGGTCCAGAAGCCGATACCTCCAGCGCCTGATGTGGGTATGACACCCCCTGCATTCATCGGGGAAACCAAACAAGCCGGGCCCGGCGGCTCTGATACTCCTCTGCCCCCCCTCGAGCCTGTCGTCGCAGCTTCTCCGTCGGTGGCCCCTGCTCCCGTGCCATCCGTTCCTGTCGAACCTGAACTTTCAGCCGCCCCCAGCCCCACGCCAGCAGTTTTACCTGTAGCTGCACCTGCACCGTCCACGCCTGCAATCCCGCGCAAATCCCGCACCAAGTCTGCGCAGCCAGACGACAATCTCGACCTCTTCTCCCAGGACCTTTCCTTCGAGGATGCCATGAGTTCGCAGGAGCAGAGTCCCGTGAGCCGTTCGCTTTCCTCAGACGGGGCGGCTCGTCTCCTCGTGACCGCCTACATCGGCATCGGCAACAAGCTCTACATTCGCGGCGAGGGACCCGGGTTGAGCCTCGACGTGGGCACGCCTCTCGAATTCATCTCCATCGGCAAGTGGCGCTGGCAGCGTTCCGATTTGAGCGGACCCGTGAAACTGCGCCTCTTGAAAAACGACCGCACAGAGTGCCCGGGTCTGGGCCTTCTGGTCGTCGAGCCCGGCCATCAGACGGAAGTCGTCGCCAAATTCTGATTACACGGATGCCCGCTTCCACAGCCGTCCATCGGCCGCGCTTCATTCTCGCCTCGGCCTCCCCGCGCAGGAAGGAATTGCTCTCGCAGCTGGGCCTTTCCTTCGAGGTCCTTGTAGCCCGGATCACCGAGCATGAGGACCCCGACACGGATCCCGTGCACATGGTCACCCACAACGCCGCGCTCAAGGCCGACTGGGTCGCCCAAAGGCACCCGGATGCAGTCGTGCTCGGAGCGGACACCACGGTCTTCATCGACGGGGCCTCTCTCAACAAGCCGGTCGATCTCGATGATGCCCGGCGCATGCTTCGCCTCCTTTCAGGGCGCACGCACCGCGTCCACACAGGAATGGCCCTGCGCTGCGCCTCCAGAGGACTTCAGGTGGATCGGGGTGTATCGACGATCGTGCATTTCAAGACCCTGAGCAGCGCGGTGGTAGAGGAATACCTCTCCAAGGTCTGCGTGCTCGACAAGGCGGGAGCCTATGCCATCCAGGAGCAAACTGAGCTCATAATCGATTCCTTCGATGGGAGTTATACCAACATCGTGGGGCTTCCTCTCGAAGCATTGAAACAATTGCTGGCTGAGTCGGGTCTGCTGTGAGCCGAGTCCGCCCCCCTCACGGGAGCGGCTCTTTCATTTTCTTCTGTTTTTTCAGCGTCCCGCGCGTAATGATTTACTTTGAATGAGGATACCAGGACTCCAATCCGAAAAGCCAAGAGACCCGACACGTCGCGGAGTGCGGCGCTTCGTGCCCAGGCTTTCCAAGGATCCTGATGTGCGTTCGATGATGATCGGCCTCCTGGCGACACTCCTTTTTCATGCGCTTCTCATCACGCTGCTGCCTGAAAACCTGGCGGGAGATCTTGAAAATGCCCTGAGGCCCAAGCAGGAGGACAATTCCTTCAGCATCGAATACGCTCCCGAGGACACCCCGGTGATTCCTCCACAGCCGGAAAAAAAGGCCCCAACCAAATTTGTCGAGGTCAACCCCGATGTCCCTGACAACGAACCGGACAAGACGGATAATTTCAGTTCTCAGAACCAGCAGGCCTCGCAGGAAAAGGACCCCAAGGAAACCGGCGGCGACCATCCTGAGATGGAAGGTCGCAAGGACATCAATAGCGTCCAGGTCGTCGATGGCAGCCTCTCGGAGCCCAAGCCTCCGGAACCGCCTCCTTCGATCGCGCAACCCGACGCTGAAAAACCCCAGCCCGAACCTGTCAAGAGGGAGCGCAACCCGCTTCCCGGTGAGGAGAAAAACATGGGTGAGGACAAGGATGCCTACGGCAGCAACATCGCCAAGATAGCGCCGCATCCCGAGGACATTCCTGAAAAGGTCGAGGGCAAGGCCGACGCACCCGATGATCCCCGCCAGGGCCAGCAGCTCCGCATGCCCCAGGTCGATCGCAACCACCCGCGCCAGCGCCCGGTGCTCGACAAGAGCCGAGCGCGCCCCGCTGTGTTTGCCGAAAACAAGTTTGGCACCTCCAACATCGGTCCCATGGCCGTGGATGCGCGGTGGAGCAATTACGGCCAGTATCTCCAGCGTCTCTTTGAGATCGTCCAGATACAGTGGGAAAAGAACATCGACCAGGGCGGCGTTTTCCCCACCAGGGGCAGCCGTGTGGATGTGAAGTTCATCCTCAACAGCAAGGGCGAGATCGCGAAAGTGGTTTCCGTCGAGTCGGGCCTGGCCGGGCGCCAGGCCGAGGCCTATTGCGTATCCGGTATCACAATACCGGCTCCCTACGGCAAGTGGACCGACGACATGGTGGCGCTTCTCGGCGAGGAGCAGGAGATGACCTTCGCCTTTTTCTACCAATGAGCGGATCCGCCTCCAGGGAGCGGCGCCCGCTTGACCTTCCACTCGGTGAGGGAGTCGAGGTGCTGGCCCGTGATCCCAATGGCCTGATCGCCCTGGGCAAACCCTCCGGATTGCTTTCCCATCCCAATGAGCCTGGCGAGACTTCCCGTTCGCTGCTCAGGTGTCCGTATTCGCTCGAGGAGGAGCATTATGAATGGAAGCGCGCCGATGGCAGCACGGGTCGGCTCTGGCTTCTGAACCGGCTCGACTCGGCCACCTCCGGGGTGCTGCTCGCGGCGACCACGCTGCGCCTGGCGAAGACCATCCGGGAGCAGTTTCTGCACAAGCAGATCAGCAAGGTGTACAACGCCCTGGTCTTCGGCGCTCCTGCCGTCCCCCGGCAGCTTTGGAAAGACCGGCTCGCTGTGGAGAAGTCCGGTGCAAAGGTCCGCACCAGCCGAGGTGGTCACATCCCCTGCGAATGTTCCATGGAGTTGCTTGCGCGTCGCAGTGGCGGGCCTCCGGCGCTCTCCCTGTTGCAGCTCGAGCCGAGGACTGGGCGCAGCCACCAGTTGCGTGTGCAGTGCTCCTTGCGGACCCTGCCGATCATCGGCGATGCGACCTACGGCAACTTTGCAGCCAACCGGAATTTCGCACGAGATTTCGGCCTCAGGCGCCTTTTCCTCCACTCACTGGAGACCAGCCTGGACTATGTCTATCTGGAGAAACCGTTTCACTTCGAGGCGAAGGCTCCCTTGCCCCTCGAGTTCACCCGACTTCTTCAGGCCTGAGCCGGTCTGCACTCAGAAGCGCGTGATGTTGACCATGGTGCGGTAGCGCAGATCGATGGCGGCGCGGCCTGCCGAGGAGAGTTTGTCGACGCTGAAACTCTCGACGGTGAGGCTCGCCACAGCGGTCGCGAAGGCGAGTGCTTTTTTCAGCGCACCAAAGTCGGTCCGGTTCACGGAGGCCAGGTAGCCTGTGATGGCTCCGGCGAAACTGTCGCCAGCGCCCGTGGGGTCCACGAGTTTGCCGATGGGGTAGGCGGGGATGGCGAAGTAGCCCGCGTTGTGAAACAGGGCCGCTCCGTTGGAGCCCTTTTTGATGATCACGATCGAGGGCCCCATTTTCCGCAGGGCGGGTCCCGCATTGATCACGCTACGCTCGCCAGTGAGTTCGCGGGCCTCGTCCTCGTTGATCACGAGCATGTCCACGCGACGGAAAACCTTGAGAAGGTCCGCTCGGGCGGTGTCGATCCAGAGCTGGAAGGTGTCCGCGAGGATGAAGGGTTTGCGGGGACGCTTCAGGATTTGTTCGATGACATGGAGCTGGAGCGCGGGCTGTATCGCTCCGAGCATGACAAAGGGGGTGCTGCGGTAGGAGGAGGGAAGCTCGGGCGAGAAGTTCTGGAAGACATTGAGGTGCGTCTCCAGCGTGTCGCGTCCTTCGAAGTTGTCGCGGTAGGTGCCGGCCCAGCGGAAGGTGTCCCCGGATTTGTCGACCACCAGGCCGTCGAGGTCGATATGGTGTTTCCTGAGCAGACGTGTGTACGCCGCCGGGAAGTCACGTCCCACGATGCCTACCAGCCGGGTGGGGGCGAAGTAGCTTGCGGCGATGGAGGCGTAACTCGCTGCGCCACCCAGAACAGTCCCGCTGTTGCCATCGGGCGTGCCGACCTTATCCAGTGCGATGGAGCCGATCACCAGGGCGTATTTTGCGGAGAGAGGATAGGTTTGCATAAGGCGAGGATGGGTTTGGATGAAGGGGTGAAGGGAGTGCTGTCAGGAGCTGGCAACTTCGCGGGGACAATCTTGTTTGTCCAAGGTCCACCGGATGTTGGGGAAGGGTGATTGATCAAGGCAACCTCTTTCAGGGGGGCACTTCGGCCTGTTGGTGCTGGCCGCCGACTCTGGCGCGATTCGACACTTTACACGGGAGTGCATTGCTGTCTTCACGCTGGGCATGTATGGAGCCCAGTGGAAAACGATCATGGACTCGCTTGCAGACTACCCGGCCTGGTTTGTGGTCCTTTGCTCCGTTGTTGTTCTCGCCGCTCTGCTGTGCATTTTCGCCAAGCTCGTGAAGTGGCTGTTATACGCACTCATATTCCTTCTGCTTGCAGGCGGCCTGAGCTGCGCCGCCTGGTTGCTGTTTCACGGCTGATGTCATACCTGGAGGACCTTACTTCAGACCCAGGACGTCCTGCATGTCATAAACCCCAGGCTTGGCCTTGAGCGCCCAGTGGGCGGCGCGCAGTGCGCCACGGGCGAAGATGGAGCGGTCGCTGGCTTTGTGCGTGAGTTCGAGGCGTTCACCCAAGGCGGCGAAGAGCACGGTGTGGTCGCCCACGACATCTCCGCCGCGCAGCGCATGGATGCCGACCTCGGTGGGCTTGCGCTCGCCGGTGATGCCCTGGCGTCCATGGCGCAGGGAATCCTGGCCGAGTTTGCGTTCCTCCAAAATGATTTCCAAAAGGCGCGCCGCCGTGCCGCTGGGTGCGTCCTTCTTGAAGCGATGGTGCATCTCGACGACTTCCACGTCGTAGTCCTCCCCCAGGATGGCTGAGGCCCGCCGCGTGAGTGCGAAGAGCAGGTTCACCCCGACCGAGTAGTTGCCCGCCCATACGCAGGGAATGCCCGCAGCCAGCGCAAGCAGGCTCTTCTTCTCTTCGGGCGAGTGGCCCGTGGTGCCGATGATGAGAGGTTTCCCGTGGGCGAGGGCGAGCTCGATCATGCTGCGCGTCACACTGTGGAAACTGAAGTCGATGATCACATCCGCAGACGCGACATGATCGGAGGGTCTGTCACCCGCATCGCAGGCGGCGGCGATTGTCGCATCCATCGCGGGAGCGGCCTCGGCGATGGCCTGGCCCATGCGGCCTTTGCAGCCGTTGAGGAGAATCTGGAGGGACATGAGTCGTGGGGATTGAGTGCCTGGATGCGATGGGTCCGTATGGAGAGCGTGTGCGGGGCGTTCAGGCCTTGAGGGCGGCCAGCACTTTTTCCACCGCGAGCCGGTTTGCATCGGACATCTCGCACAGCGGCGGACGCACCTCGTTGCTGGAGAGGATGCCCGCCAGGAAGAGCGCATGTTTGACCGGGACAGGGTTGGGCTCGATGAAGAGGTTCTTGAAAAGTGGATACAGGCGGCGGTGCAGCTTGAGAGCGGCCGTGAAGTTGTTGTCGAGCGCGGCCGACACCATTCTGGAGACTTCCTTGGGCATGAAGTTCGAGGCGACGCTGATGACGCCTTCCGCGCCCACAGCCATGAAGGGTAGCGTGAGTGAGTCATCGCCGCTGAGCACGGTGATGTCCTTGCCCATGGCCTGCTTGAGCTGGTCCACGCGGTCGACGCTCCCGCCGGCTTCCTTGATCATGAAGACATTCGGGTATTTGGCACGGAGCCGCTCCACGGTGGCCACCCCGATCTCGATGCCGCAGCGCCCCGGGATGGAGTAAAGGATGATGGGTTTGTCCGTGGCCTCAGCCAGCGCCGCGAAATGGCGATACACACCCTCCTGGCTGGGCTTGTTGTAATAAGGGGCCACCACCAGCATCGCATCAGCGCCGGCGGTGTCGGACTGCTTGGTGAGTTCCAGTGCCTCTTTGGTGGAGTTGGAGCCTGTGCCGGCGATGACGGGCACTCGGCCCCGCGCATAATCGATGGTGGCGCGGATCACTTCCATGTGTTCGGCATGGTCCAGCGTGGGGGATTCCCCTGTGGTTCCCACGGGGACCAGGCCGCTCACCCCACCTCGGATCTGGTGGTCCACGAGTTTCTTCAAATCAGCAAAATCGACGCTCTGATTCCTGAACGGGGTGACGAGGGCCGTGATGGTGCCGGTGATGGGTCGTAGTTTCATGGATAAAGATGCCTTGATGAGTAAAGCACTTGGGGTAGGATGGCCAGCAAGGTTTTTCAAGCAATCGACTATCCTCATGACACTTCATACGGAAATCTTCAACGATCTGTTGCGTCTCGCGGTGGAAAGCGGAGCGAGCGACATCGTGATCAAGTCGAATAAACCCGGCTATGTGCGCCTGGCCGGGGGCTTGAAACCCGTGGACATGGATCCCATCTCCGCGACCGAGGCCGGGGCCTTCGTCGAGGAGCATGTGCCCAAGGTTTTCCTTCAAAAATGGGAGCATGAAGGGCAGATCGACTTCGCCTATTCGACGGAAGGCATCGGCCGCTTCCGTGTGAACGCCTTCCACCAGAGGGGTTTGGTGAGCCTGGTTTTTCGTCATATCAAGAGCCGTATTCCCACCTTTGAGGAACTGAGTCTTGAGTCCGCCCCGCTCGTCAAGCTGGCTCAGGGCAAGGATGGCATCCTGCTCGTCTGCGGTGCCACCGGCTCAGGCAAAAGTTCCACGATGGCGGCCATGCTCGATTGGATCAATCATAGCATGGATAGGCATATTGTCTCCATCGAGGACCCCATCGAGTACACCTTCATCGACGACAAGTCCGTGTTTCAACAGCGCGAGATCGGACTCGACGTGCCCGACTTCGGCATGGCGATGAAGTCCGTCCTGCGCCAAAACCCCGACATCATCCTCATCGGCGAAATGCGCGACAAGGAGACCTTCGAGACGGCGATCAGCGCCTCCGAGACGGGGCACTTGGTCTTTTCGACCTTGCATGCGGCGACGGTGGCGCAGGCCCTGACGCGCATTTTCGAGTTCTTCCCGCCCGAGCAGATCGCCCAGGCCAGGCGCCAGATTGCCGGCTCGATCCGTGGTTTCATCTGCCAAAAACTCATTCCGAAGATGGAAGGCGGTGGACGTGTGCCGGCCTGCGAAATCCTCTACGCCGATGCCACGGTAAAGAACCTGCTGCTTGAAGGTCACTTCGACAAGATCCAGGGCATTTTGGAAAGTGGTGTGGATTCCAACAGCTTTTGCTTCAACAAGGACCTCTACCGGCTCATCAAGGGCGGGCAGATCAGCAAGACCGATGGTCTCCGCTATTCGCCCAATCCCCAGCAGTTGGAGATGAACTTGAAGGGCATCTTCATCAAGCAGGGAGTCTAAGGGCTGCGTCTCCCTCCAGCGTCTGATTTCACTTCGTGCTTGGTTTTTGCGGGGGCGGGCTCTTTTGTAGGCGGTTTCATCATGGCAACCGCGTTTATTTTTTCCGGTCAGGGAGCCCAAAAGGTGGGCATGGGCAAATCCCTCTACGATCATTCTCCCGCCGCCAAGGCGGTCTTTGAGGAGGCGGATCGCGTGCTGGGCTGGTCGCTTTCGAAGCTTTGTTTCGAAGGGCCCGAAGCCGAACTCACGCAAACCAAGGTGTGCCAGCCAGCGCTCTTTGTGCATGGCATGGCGCTACTCGCTGCTTTGCGTGAAAAAGGAAGGCTTCCCGAGGCCGGTTTTGCCCTCGGCCTGAGCCTGGGGGAGATCACCGCCTACACAGCGGCGGGAGTCTTCGATTTTGCCACGGGATTGAGGGTGGTGGCCGAACGCGGTCGTCTCATGCAGGTAGCCTGCGAGGCGAGTCTGGGGACCATGGCCGCGATCGTG
>JFJP01037605.1_pt1 | contig 25351 bp, 23 predicted proteins | sample 431651 | NCBI WGS metagenome assembly JFJP01 (sample SAMN02602958, study PRJNA72255) | Microbial mat metagenome, whole genome shotgun sequencing project. | biome: fresh water; feature: sink hole; material: water; isolation source: purple microbial (photo- and chemosynthetic) mats found in...
TAAATAAAAAAAGGTGCGTCCTTTACTTTTATTCCAACTTACTGAGGTACGACCAAGCACCTGAACTGAATTGAAATAAGCAAAGGAACACACCTTATACAGGTGCGTCTCCTTCGCTATTTCTCTCAGTTCTAAAATTTGGTCGTTTTCAGTAAGAGAAATGCGATTATAAACGCAATATGTTTGTTTTATTTAATTATCTGTTTTATTTCTATAAATAATGTTTTTTTAGTTTATTATGTGTTTTTAATTTTACAAATATACAAAACTATTTTTAGTACAGAAAACTACCAAGCTGTTTTTTGTCCTATAAAATTAAATATTGAACTTATTTTTAGAAAATCGGAACTTACAATAGGCAATTTTTTTGTTGCTATTTTGTTTATATGTTGTATGTCGTCAGAGAGTTGTCCTAAAGTCAGTTGCTTGGGCTGCACATACGGATTGTATAAATCTTGTTTTCCGATAGCCCAATAAAAATCTTCTCGTTCTATTTCAATCTCTTCGCCTTTTTGTAAGCGCAATTCCACAAATAAACTAGACACAAATTGCTCTAATTCAGATACTTTTATTTTCATATTATTGTACTTTACTTAAAATTTTTACTATATTATCGTAAAATGTCTTTATCTCTGATTCTAAATGTTGAATACGCCCATTAATAATCTGTTGCCTTATTTTATCGTCTGCAGCATTTTTCAAAAAACCTTTATTATCAAATTTATACGGATTTGATTTATATTCTTCCAACTTTTTAACATGCTCAGTCATTTGTTCGTATTGTGATTTCGCACTTTTATACTCATTTTTTGAAAGTTTATTTTTTGATTTTTCGATTTCCTGCTTTAAGCTTTGTTTTTTGTTATTTTGTTTGTTTGATTTTTTTTGTTCTGAATTATCATTGTTATTTTCGTTATTTATTTGGTTAATAACATCATTAACTGTTGGAAGAGAGGTAACAGAAACCGTAATATTTTTACCAATTTCCATAATACGAATCATTTCTTTTAAAGATAAAAAAGAAATAATTGAAAGAATAATTAAGCCAACCAAAAATAGTTTTTTTCTATTTAAAATATGTTCCATACGATAAAATAATAAGTTCAAATAATCACACAAATATACAAAACTATTTTAAAATAAAAGCAAAAATTTGAGAATAAAACAAAGAGTTTTTTCTAATTCAATAACAATTTAACAATTTAACACCTAATTTTATAGTTTAAAATCGCCTTACTCGTGGATAAAAAGCATCTTCGATATGCTCAAACTTTTGAAATTTAGGATTTGTTACTACCGAAATAATATCAAACTGAACCGGATAATCTAGCTTATTTTTAATAACATAGGCATTGGCAGCCTCTATAATTAATTGTTGTTTTTTCAGCGAAACGGCATCTTGCGGACGTTCTACGAAATCTTGTTTTCGTGTTTTTACTTCTATAATATGCAAAGTATTGTTGTTAAATGCAACAATATCAATTTCTTTGTGCCCATATTGCCAGTTTACATCAAGTATTTTGTAAGCATTGCTTAATAAAAAACGCTGTGCCATGCGTTCGCCCAATTCGCCCAATTCGTTGTGGTCTGCCATTTTTAAATTACTCTTTTTAAATTCTAAGTTTTAAATTCCTAATTCTCTTACATGTGTGGCAAAAGCAGGTCGATGTGTGGAGAAGGTATATTCAATTGACTACCAATGAAATCGTTAGTCAAAATTCCATGATAAGTATAAACACCTTTTCTAATGCCCACATCGTCTTTTAGCAATTGGTTTAAGCTTCCGGCGTCGCCCAAACTATAGATGATGGGACCTATGATGTCGCTCAGTGCTATGCTTGCCGTTCGAGCTACTCGCGCAGGAACATTGGGAATGCAATAGTGTGTAACTCCGTGTTTTACAAAGCTTGGTTCTTCAAAATTAGTAAGCCGCGAGGTTTCAAAGCAACCTCCTTGGCTTATTGCCAAGTCGATAATTACCGAGTTGCGTTTCATGCTTCGCACAATGTCTTCTTCTACGATAAAGCGTGGCGAATTGCCATCAAATTCGAGTGCACCAATAACAACATCGGCTGTTTTGAGTGTATTTTTGAGTACTTTGGGGTGCAAAATGGAAGTAAATAGTCGCTGCCCTAAATTGTATTGCAACTGCCTGAGCTTGTGTGCTGAAAGGTCGAAAACTTTAACTGAAGCTCCTAATCCTAAGGCAGTTCTGGCGGCAAATTCGGCTATTGTTCCAGCTCCTATTATAATTATTTCGGTAGGTGTAATTCCGGTAACACCTCCCAGCAAAACGCCTTTTCCGTTGTGTACGTTGCTCAAATATTCAGAAGCAATTAAAATTGACGAAGAGCCTGATATTTCGTCCATTGCACGATTTACAGGATAATAATCTTCTTTGCATTTGATTAATTCTAGCGAAATTGCGCTTATTTTTTTTCTTGCCAGTAGTTGAATATATTCCTTTGAAACCCTTGTTAAATCGAGCATTGAGAAAATAATTTGCTTTTCAGCCAATAAATTATACTCCGAAATGGAAGGCGTGTTTATTTTGATAAGCACTTCAGATTGAAATACAGTTTCTTTATTATGAGCTATTTGCGCACCAGCTTCGCTATAATCTAAATCGGTAAAATTAGTGTAAGCTCCTGCATTGGTTTCTATCACTACTGTGTGCCCAGCCTCTGTTAAATTCCTGACTGCAAGCGGTGTTAAAGCCAAACGCGTTTCGTATTTATGTCGTTCGGCGGGTAAACCAATAATGAAATTACGCTTTTTTTTCATTATTTCAAGCGTTTCTTCAAGCGGCATAATGCTCGATAAGTACTGAATGGTCGAATTTTGAGCTTCTGATGACATCAACTATGAATATCTAAATAATAAACTACTAGTTAAATTTTGAGCGACTTTAATTTATTGATTTTTTCTTTATAAAAAACATAAATATCGCTTTTCTAAGATAAAACGTATGCAAAAGCAAAGAATTAAGATTTATTGAATCTGATTTTAGAGCGTTTTATCTTTTTTATAGAACCTGCAAGTTCGTGTTTTTTTTTGAAAAAATCAAATAAAAAATACTTTTGAGCAAAAAAAAAATTGAATATCAACGTTCACAAAGAATCTACCACGAAATAAGGAATTATTTTCCGTTAAAAAAGTTCATCGTTCGCTCTATTCCTATGCTCACAAAACTTTTAACAGCTTCGCTCATTTTTTCAATTCTTTCGGGCAAAAGTTTTTCTTCCGCCTCGCTCCATGTTCCCAAAACGTAATCTATTTGTTTGCCTTTTGAAAAAGCATCGCCTATTCCAAATCTAATTCTAGCATACTCATTACCAATAGTTTGGTTGATATTTGCTAAACCGTTGTGCCCTCCATCGCTGCCTTTGGTTTTGATGCGCAGCGAACCAAAAGGCAATGCCAAATCGTCAACTATAATCAAAAGTTTATCTAGCTCAACTTTCTCTTTTTGAAGCCAATAGTTGACAGACTTCCCGCTCAAATTCATATAGGTAGTTGGTTTTATCAGCACCAAAATTCGTCCTTTGTATTTTATCTCGGCTCTAAATGCTAATTTATCGGATTTGAATTGAGCTTCGGCTTGCTGTGCCATGTATTCAACTACCTGAAATCCAATATTGTGACGTGTTTTTTCGTATTCTACGCCTATGTTTCCTAAACCTACAATCAAATATTTCATTTCTTGTTCTTTGGGTAAAGTTTGCTCGCTTTTATTGAATAATTTCTTTAAAAAAAACATGTTTTTAATAAATTTCTCAATTACTATATTCTTGATATTGCAACAATTAAGCTGCCTAAAATTCAAATTTTTCAATTTTTGGGGTGATAAAATAGCATTAAAACTAGAGTTTCTGTCGATTCCAAGTTCGCTACCCAAAAAAAGAACCAAAATAAACGCCAAATTCAATAAAAAAACCCTATACCAAGTACAGGGTTTTGTAAAATGTTTGTGCTTAAAATCAATTATTTTGTAGCAGCAGTAGCCATTGCACCTTTAGCAGCTCTTGTAAGTCTGATAGCAGCAACAACCGAACTACCCGGATTTAACAATTCAACATTGTCGAACGACAATTCGCGAATTTTAAGAGAAGCACCTAATTTCAACGATTCAACATTGATATTCAAGATGTCTGGTAAATATTGCTTGAAAGCTCTGATTTTTAATTTTCTTTGAACAAGAGTCAATTTACCACCAGCTTTTACACCTTCAGCAAAACCTTCTAATGCAACAGGAACTTCAATTTCTACTTTTTTATCGTCAGAAACTTTAATAAAATCAATGTGCAACACTTCGTCAGAAACAACGTGATTTTGAACACTTTTCAAAATAGCATTGTAAACAGTACCCTCTACATTGATAGCCAATAAATATACGTGAGGAGTAAAAAGTAACGGACGTAAATCAACTGTTGGTATCGCAAAATTTACGTTGCCTTCTTTTGAGTTAATTACACAAGGCACTAAGCCTTCGCGTCTTAATTTTTTTGTTGCTTTTTTACCAGCATCAGTTCTTGCCATGCCGGTTAATTCTAATACTTTCATTTTAAATTGCTTTGTTGTGCTACTAAAAACAGGTCTTTGCTTGTTTCCCATCACACGTTAGTACTATTTTCGGGGCGCAAAATTAAAACATTTTTCGTAACTTTCAAATTTTTTTAAGAACTCTAAAATAATTGAAAAAAACAAAGAAATTAATATAACTTCATAAATAATTAATAGTCAAGCTATTACCTACATTTAGATTTATTCAGAAATTTAATTGAATTAATTTTAATTAAATTTAACATGTTATTTGAATAAAAATAAATATCTTGGCAAAAAATTTCAAAAACTAAAAATCTTTTTTTGTAAACTAAAAACAAAATTAAGTTGCAATAAATCAATAAAATACAAGAATTACAAATTCCACTTATGTTGATATAAACTAAATTACTTTTACAAAAAAAGAGCAACAAAAAAAACGTTTAAAATAATAGATAACCAGTTTTTGCGTTTTAATATAATTAGAAACTTGTAAAAAAATTATAAAAAACAATAATACATCAAAACATGTATTCCATTTTTATACCGTATTTATTCTCTTTTATTTTCAACACGCAAGTTCAGCAAAATACTGAAATGCAAGGAGAAATAATAATTGAATTGAGTCAAAACAATTTAAACAAAAAGTATTTGGTTAAATATAAAAATGAAAAAATACGGTTAGATTATATTTCGGCAAATGGCGAAAATGTAAATTCGTTATTAATTGATTTAGATGAAAATAGGATATTTGAACTCAATAATATTCGCAAAAGTTACAGAACTGTAAATCCTAATTCATATACTGTATCGGTAACTAATTTGAGTCTAAAAAAAGAGCCTTCTAGTACAACTATACAAGGCTATAATTGTGAAAAATGGCTGATTATAAACAGCTTGAACCAAACAAAAATAGAATACAAAATAGCTAAAAATAAAAATTTTCAGTATCTAAAAAATGTACTAAAATATATAGACAAAGAAAATAGTATGTTCAGTGCTCTGGAAGCCCTTTCGAGCGATAGTGATATATTTCCCATTTCAGCTACCGAGTACGATAAAAAAGGTACAATTCTAATGAGTGCAAAAATTTCGATTCAAATGAACAAAAAAACAGAAGATTTTTATTTTGTAATACCTGAAAATTTCAAAGCTTGGTAAAAAAAATAAAAACAAAAAACACATCTAGATATCTAATTAACAACAAATAACGACCATCATTGCAATTATACATATCTAAAATACTACAATAAAATACAGCAAAATAGCTTCCTCTATTTTATATTTTTTAACAAGTTTAATGCAATTTGTGCAAAAAAATTAAAATCATTTTTTTATTATTGCAGTTTGGTTTACAAACTCAAAAAAGTATAATATAAAAAATAAATTCAGTTTCTCATAAAAAGAATTTCCGCAAAAAATTCAATAAAACATAAACATAATGAAGAAATTAATAGCATGGATAAGCTTTTTTTTACTAAGCACTTCGGTTTATTCAAATACTCCCGAAAATACATTAAGTCAATCAATTAACGATGTTTTTGAACCCATAGTAGCTGTAATGGCAAGCATACTTTTTTGGGATCCTTTTGCTGCAATGGGGCACGATTTTGGCGTGCGTGTTCCAATTGTTGTAATGCTGTTAATCTTTGGAGCAGTGTACTTTACATTCAAAATGAACTTCGTTAATATTTGGGGGTTCAAGCACGGCATTGATTTAATAAAAGGTTCGTATGATAACCCCGAAGATAAAGGCGAAGTTTCTCATTTCCAGGCACTTTCAACAGCCCTTTCGGCTACGGTAGGTTTGGGCAATATTGCATCGGTGGCAGTTGCCATTAGCATTGGCGGACCTGGCGCAACGTTTTGGATGATTCTGGCAGGTTTGCTGGGCATGTCGTCAAAATTTGTAGAAGTAACGCTGGGTGTAAAATATCGCGACATCAATGAAAAAGGCGAAACCGCCGGCGGTCCGATGTATTATTTGAGCAAAGGATTGAAAAAATACACCTTTAATTATTGGCTTCCTTGGCAAATAACCGAAGGCGAACAAAAAGAAAAAGGTTTTACGCGCAGTATTAATTTAGGGAAATTCGGTAAAACTTTAGCCTATATTTTTGCTTTTCTGGTAATTGGAGCCTCTATTGGCGGTGGAAATATGTTTCAGGCAAACCAAACTTTTTCGCAAATTTCATTTATGTTTCCAGCTATAAAAGATTACGGCTGGGCATTCGGGCTAATTTTAGCCTTTTTAGTTGGTATTGTGGTTATTGGCGGTATCAAATCCATAGCCAAAGTTGCCGAAAAAATAGTGCCTATTATGGCAGGAATTTATATTTTGGCATCCCTTACTATTATAGGAATGAATATAACCGAAGTAGGCGACGTTTTCATGCTCATTATCCGCAATGCCTTTGAGGGCGATGCCTTGAAAGGTGGAATTGTAGGTGTTTTAATCACAGGTTTTCAGCGTGCCGCTTTTTCAAACGAAGCCGGAATTGGTTCTGCTTCCATTGCGCACTCGGCAGTTAAAACCAATGAGCCTATCAGTGAGGGAATTGTAGCACTTCTCGAGCCGTTTATCGACACGGTAGTTATTTGCACAATGACTGCGCTAGTTATCATATTTACAGGCTATTACAATAATCCTGCCGGATTAGAAGGCACACAATTAACCTCTCAAGCTTTTGCAAGCGTATTTAGCTGGTTTCCTTATGTTTTACTTGTTGCAGTTTTCCTTTTTGCATTTTCAACCATGATTTCGTGGTCGTATTATGGACTTAAAGGGTTTAATTATTTGTTCAAAGGCGTGATAAAAAATGAAAAAGTATCTAAAAACGTATTCTTTGTTATTTTCTTATCTACCACCATTGTTGGCGCATCGTCAAGTTTAGGTGCAGTATTGGATTTTTCGGATATGATGATTTTAAGCATGGCATTTCCCAATATAATTGGTTTATTGATACTTGCACCTGAAGTCAAAGCCGATTTGAAAGAATATTTTAGACGCATAAAAAATGGAAGTATAAAGAAGTTCAAGTAATCGAAAAATTTGAAATTCATGAACAAACATTATTTGCGCTTAATTAAAAATCAAATAATTAGCTTCGTAAAACCAACAAAAAGATTGGAAGCTAGTTATTTGGTTTTTGTAGTTATTGTGGTTTGCTATCAGATTTTTTTATCGTTCAATCCGAACTTATTGCACGAATCGACAGCAGTTAATTCAACTAAATTTAGCAACGAAATAGCAAATTTCAGAAAAAATCTAATTCCCAAAGATAAAAACTACTACACCAACAAAGAAGCCAACGAAGTAGCCAAACGATACGATACGATTCAATTATTTAATTTTGACCCAAATACAGCTAGTTTCGACGATTTTATACGTCTTGGCTTAACCGAAAAGCAAATTAATTCGATTCTCAATTACCGCGAAAAAGGAGGAGAATTTAGAGTGAAAAGTGATTTTGGGAAAATATACACTTTGCAAAAAGCTCAATACAAAATACTTAGCCCTTACATTACGCTACTAGGAAGCTCCGACGACTTTGAAACCACACAAGACAAAAAAACAGAGCAAAAAATAGAAAAAGAGCTTTCAAAATTTGACCCAAATACGGCAAGTAAAGAGAAATTTCTCAAATTGGGCTTAACAGAAAAGCAAATAAATACCATCGACAATTATCTGTCGAAAGGCGGAAAGTTCAAAGATAAGAACGATTTCAGAAAAATGTATGTCATCTCTAGCGAACAATACACTGAATTAGAGCCATATATAGAAATATTGGCACAGCAAACCCCAGAAATAAACAAACCCGAAATAAAAGAACTCAAAACCGAAGACTTTTTTGCAGAACTCAACACAGCAAGTGTAGAAGATTTGATAAAAATAAAAGGAATTGGCAAATTTTCGGCACAAAAAATAGTAGAATATCGCCAACAATTAGGCGGATTTGTAAAAATGGAACAACTACTGGAAGTGAAAGGCGTATATGAAAATAGTTACGCTAAAGCAAAAGAATTTTTAAGCATAAATACTAGCAAAGTAACAAAAATAAATATCAATCTAGCTGATTTTAAGGAACTAATCGACCATCCTTATTTAGAAAAAGAAGACGTTTTGAAACTATTGAAATACAGAGAAAAAAAAGGGAAATTTACAAATTTAAATCAGCTAACTGAAAAAGAAATACTGCCCGAAACACTATTCCAAAAAATAAAACCCTATTTAAAAATTTAATTTTTTTATAAAAAAAAATAAATAAACTAAATAGCTTTAAAATAAATAGTTATCAAATAAATAGTTAGAAAAAAGGCACTATTTTTATCAAAAAAAACAAATTAAAAATTTTTTTATTAAAATAAATTTGAATATATTTAACTAATTAATAATTTTGCAGCTCAATTTTTTAATAAATAACTAAAGTATGATAATAATACCAATCAAAGAAGGCGAAAACATAGAAAGAGCCTTAAAGAGATTCAAAAGAAAATTTGAAAAAACAGGAGTAATAAAAGAACTTAGAGGCAGAAAAGCCTACGTAAAACCTTCTGTAAGAAAGAGAGAAGAATTGCAACATGCTGTATATATACAACAATTGCAAAAACAAGCCGAAGAAGCTTAGTCTCCTTATTTTCAATCAAAAAAGAAAGTTTAGGAAGCAGATAGTTTGAAATTATCTGTAACCTTTACTTCTATTTTGCTTTTCATTGAAAATTTTCAAAATAAGCAGATACTCTTTTGAATATAAGGCTTATAAAAAACCTTTAAACGTTGAATAGTTTTTTTTTAACATTGATTATTCAAAATTAAGTTTTGGTAATATTATGCATAAAGAATCTTTTTTAGACTATCTCACATACGAAAAAAGATACTCCCCGCATACACTAAAGTCTTACCAAACGGACATTGAAGCGTTTGATTCTTTTTGCAAAGAGCAACTTCAAACGGAAATTCAGCTAGCCAACAAAAAACAAATACGCAGTTGGATTGTAGAATTAGCCAGCAAAGAAATTTCAAACCGAAGCATCAATAGAAAACTGTCGAGCTTGAAATCGTTTTATAAATTCTTGCAAAAGAATCAAATAATACAAATCAATCCGGCAAAAGAACTAAGTTCGCTAAAAACGAAACAACAGTTGCCCGTTTTTGTAAAAGAAGAAAGCTTATCTGAATTGTTAGAACAACACAAAGTAAGTTACTTCGCAAGCGATTTTAAAGGCATAAGAGATTTTTTAATTATAGATATCCTCTACTCTACCGGAATAAGAATCAGCGAATTGAGGACAATACAAATAAAAAATATCGATTTAGAAAATTTATCAATAAAAGTAGTAGGAAAACGCAAAAAAGAGAGGAGGATTCCGATAAATGTAAAACTTAAAGAAAATATAGACCTATACAATAAACTAGCACAAGAAACCTTTTTAGAGAACAAATCGGAATATTTGTTACTCACAGACAAAGGTGCGCCTGTGTACGACAAATTTATTTATAGGTGTGTAACCAACTATTTAAGTTTTATAACTAGTCAGGAGAAAAAAAATCCGCATGTTTTGCGGCATAGTTTTGCTACGCATTTGCTCAATCACGGTGCAGAACTTAATACAATAAAGGAACTGCTCGGGCATGCTAACTTAACGGCAACTCAAATATATACGCATAATTCATTTGAACAGTTAAATTACATATATAAACATGCTCATCCAAGAGCAAAAAAACAACCGGAGGTATTATGAATATAAAATTGAATAGTATCGGTTTTGATCCCGACAAAAAATTGGTTCAGTTTGTAAACAAAAAAGTAGAAAAACTAGAAACCTTTTATGAAAAAATAGTCGGAACTGAAGTTTTTTTATCATTAAGTAACAGTACAACTGGAGCAAACAAAGTTTCAAAAATTAAAATTGATATACCTGGCGACTCTTTATTTGCAGAAAAGGAAGCTGCTAGTTTTGAGGAAGCTACAGACCTTGTGGTAGAAGCTTTGCGCCGTCAATTGAAAAAGCATAAAGAAAAAGAAAGAGAATAATCATAAAAAAACAAAATATTTTTAAATTTATTTTGTGAAATAAATAAATTGTCTTTATATTTGCACGCTGAAAAAAAAGGCGTATGCCCTTATAAGTTCTTTCACGAAAAAAAGATGCCGACGTAGCTCAGTTGGTCAGAGCAGCTGATTTGTAATCAGCAGGTCGTGGGTTCGACTCCCTCCATCGGCTCTTAAATTATATTCCAACTATAATTTAAGAAAGACTAGGCAATTTTGTGTATCTGGGGGGATTCCAGAGTGGCCAAATGGGGCAGACTGTAAATCTGTTGTCGGACGACTTCGGAGGTTCGAATCCTCCTCCCCCCACAAAGCAAAACAAAAGCGGGAGTAGCTCAGTTGGTAGAGCGGCAGCCTTCCAAGCTGCAGGTCGCGGGTTCGAACCTCGTCTCCCGCTCAAAAACAAAAAATACTGCCGACGTAGCTCAGGGGTAGAGCGTTTCCTTGGTAAGGAAGAGGTCATGGGTTCAATTCCCATCGTTGGCTCAAATTAAAAAAAATTTTTTTTTTTAACTTTTAAATTAATATATAACCACCAAATACAACGAACAATGGCTAAGGAAAAATTTGATAGGTCCAAACCACACGTTAACATAGGTACTATTGGTCACGTTGACCATGGTAAAACAACTCTTACAGCTGCGATAACTTATACATTAGCTGAAAAAGGTCTTTGCGAAACTAAAGACTTCGATGCTATTGATAATGCTCCTGAAGAAAAAGAAAGAGGTATTACAATTAATACCGCTCACGTAGAGTATTCAACAGAAAAAAGACACTATGCGCACGTTGACTGTCCGGGACACGCTGACTATGTTAAGAATATGGTTACAGGTGCTGCTCAAATGGACGGTGCAATTATTGTAGTTGCCGGTACTGATGGTCCTATGCCACAAACTCGCGAGCACATTCTTTTGGCTCGCCAAGTAAACGTTCCAAAACTTGTTGTTTTTATCAACAAAGTGGACATGGTAGAAGATCCAGAAATCTTAGAATTAGTAGAAATGGAAATGAGAGAACTTCTTTCATTCTATGAATACGATGGCGACAATACTCCAGTTATTTTAGGTTCTGCTTTAGGTGCTTTGAACAAAGAACCAAAATGGCAAGAAAAAGTAATGGAACTTATGGACGCAGTAGACGAATGGATTCCAATTCCTCCACGCGACGTAGAAAAACCATTCTTGATGCCAGTTGAAGACGTATTCTCGATTACAGGTCGTGGTACAGTAGCAACAGGAAGAATTGAAACAGGTATTGTACGTACAGGTGAAGAGATTCAAATTATCGGTTTAGGTGCTGAAGGTTTAAAAAGCGTATGCACCGGTGTTGAAATGTTCCGTAAAATTCTTGACGAAGGTAGAGCTGGCGACAACGTAGGTATGCTTTTGAGAGGTATTGATAAAACAGCTATTAAAAGAGGTATGGTAATCTGCAAACCAGGTACTATCACTCCTCACACTAAATTTAAAGCTGAGGTTTACGTGTTGAAAAAAGAAGAAGGCGGACGTCACACTCCATTCCACAACAACTACCGTCCTCAATTTTATGTACGTACACTTGACGTTACTGGTGAAGTAGTTCTTCCAGAAGGAACAGAAATGATTATGCCAGGTGATAACGTATCAATCCAAGTTAATTTGATTACTCCAGTAGCTCTTAACGTAGGTTTACGTTTTGCAATCCGCGAAGGTGGTCGTACTATTGGTGCAGGACAAATTACTGAGATTTTAGAATAATACACTCAAATATTTAATTGAAGTTTAATGCAAATTAAACTTCAATTAATAAAATACACGGGCGTAGCTCAGTCGGTAGAGCACCGGTCTCCAAAACCGGGTGTCGGGAGTTCGAGCCTCTCTGCCCGTGCAAAATATTTTTTTAGAGTTAGACGTGTAAAACGAAAACTAAGGCACTAAAAAAGATATTATTTTTGTAAAAAATAAATAGACAAAAATCAAAATGAAACTGTATTTACAAGAAGCATATAACGAATTAGTAAACAAAGTATCTTGGCCTACATGGAAAGAGCTGCAAAGCAGTGCTATTATAGTAATGGTAGCTTCCTTAATAATTGCGCTAATTATTTTTGGAATGGATAGCACATTTACTTTTCTAATGAAAAATATTTATAACATAGCATAATACTTTTTACCGCTTTATGAGTGAAATAGCAAAAAAATGGTATGTTCTTAGAGCTGTTGGTGGAAAAGAGAAAAAAGTAAAAGAGTATATTGAAAGTGAAATATCACATGCCAATCTACAAGATTATGTTTCTCAAATTCTGATTCCAACAGAAAAAGTATATCAAATACGAAACGGAAAAAAAATAAGCAAAGAAAGAAGTTTTTATCCTGGATATATTTTGATAGAAGCAGCACTCGTAGGCGAAATACCTCACATACTAAAAGGAATTACAAACGTTATAGGCTTTTTAGGTGCAGAAAAAGGTGGTGATCCGCTGCCTATGCGTCAATCAGAAGTAAATAGAATACTGGGCAAAGTAGATGAGCTCGACGACAAAGACGAAGAAAATACTACACCATATTTTGTAGGCGAAACTGTAAAGGTAATTGATGGACCTTTCAACAATTTCAGTGGATTAATAGAAGAAGTGAATCCCGAAAAGAAAAAGCTAAAAGTAATGGTAAAAATTTTTGGAAGAAAAACTCCGGTAGAACTCAGCTTTATGCAAGTTGAAAAAGAATAAGATTACAGCAATTGCAAAGGTAGTTGCTTTTCATTTATAAACAAGAAATTTTCATTATTTTCATTCATTAATACAATTGTATTGCTTCCTAAATGTTTTGAAAATAATTAATTTTATTAAATTAATAATTAAATTATGGCGAAAGAAGTTGCAGGATTTATTAAATTGCAAATTAAGGGTGGTGCAGCTAACCCATCGCCTCCTGTAGGTCCGGCTTTAGGTTCTAAGGGTGTAAATATTATGGAGTTTTGCAAACAATTCAATGCAAGAACCCAAAATAAGGCAGGCAAAGTAGTGCCAGTAGTAATCACTGTGTATGCAGATAAATCATTTGATTTTGTTACGAAAACATCACCAGTTCCAGTACAGCTTTTAGAAATATCGAAAGAGAAAAAAGGTTCGGCAGAACCAAACAGGAAGAAAATAGCAAGTGTAACTTGGGATCAGATTAAAGAAATAGCAGAGGATAAAATGCCAGATTTGAACGCATTTAAACTTGAATCAGCTATAAAGATGGTCGCAGGAACTGCTAGAAGTATGGGTATAACAATAGAGGGAACACCACCATTTTAATATTACTAAAAAATGAGTAAACTTTCAAAAAATAAGAAAAAGTCTTTAGAAAAATACGAAGTTAACAAAGCTTATTCTTTAGTTGAAGCTTCTGGTTTGGTAAAAGACATTACTACTACTAAATTTGATGCCTCTGTGGATATGGATATACGTTTGGGTGTTGACCCACGTAAAGCCAATCAAATGGTAAGAGGTGTTGTAACTCTTCCTCACGGAACGGGTAAAGAAAAAAGAGTATTAGTTTTGTGTACTCCAGACAAAGAAGAAGAGGCAAGAGAAGCGGGTGCAGACCACGTAGGCTTAGATGACTATATCGCCAAAATAAAAGGCGGTTGGACAGATGTTGACGTAGTAATTACTATGCCTTCGGTAATGGCAAAGCTAGGACAACTAGGACGTATTTTAGGTCCTCGCGGTTTGATGCCAAACCCAAAAAGCGGAACAGTAACTATTGACGTTGCCAACGCAGTGAAAGAAGTAAAAGCCGGTAAAATTGACTTTAAAGTTGATAAGTACGGTATTATTCATTCATCAATCGGAAAAGTTTCATTCGGGGCAGACAAATTAGTTGATAATGCGAAAGAGTTTTATAACACTATTTTGAAATTAAAACCTTCGGCTTCAAAAGGTACTTATGTAAAAAGTGTTTACATTTCAAGTACAATGAGTCCGGGAATTAAAGTAGATGATAAAACAATAGAGTAAAATCAGCCTCGTAGGGTTTTATTAATAACGAGATTAAAAAAAATCAAAAAATGAAACGTGAAGATAAAAAATTAATAATTGAAAGCCTGACCGAGCAAATAAAAGGGGCAAGCCACTTTTATTTGACTGATATTTCCGAACTAAATGCAGCAGATACAACCTTATTGAGAAGAATTTGTTTTAAAGAAAACATTCAAATGGTTGTTGCTAAAAATACTCTTTTAAATAAAGCATTAGAACAAGTTAATGCCAACTACAAAGAGTTTGAATCTGTACTAAAAGGAAATACTTCCATCATGTTTTCAGAGGCTGGTAATGCACCTGCGAAATTAATTAAAGATTTCCGCAAGAAGCACAAAAAACCAATCTTGAAAGCAGCTTACGTTGAAGAATCGGTATATATTGGCGATGATCAATTAGATGCATTGGTAGCTATCAAATCGAAAAACGAGCTTATCGGCGATGTTATCGGATTGTTACAATCACCAGCTAAAAATGTTATTTCGGCATTACAATCGGGCGGTACTATATTGCACGGTGTGCTAAAAACATTATCAGAAAAAGAAGAATCAGCTTCTGAATAACAGAAAAATAGTTTAAAAAAGTATAAAATTTATAAAATAAAATAAAAATGGCAGATTTAAAAGACTTTGCAGAAAAATTGGTTAACTTGACAGTAAAAGAAGTTAACGAACTAGCAGGTATTCTAAAAAACGAATACGGTATCGAACCAGCAGCAGCAGCAGTTGCAGTAGCAGCACCAGCAGCAGCTGAAGATTCAGAACCAAAAGAAAAAACTGAATTTGATGTTATTTTGAAACATCCGGGACAAGCTAAATTAGCGATTGTTAAATTAGTAAAAGATTTAGCTAACATTGGCTTAAAAGAAGCAAAAACTCTTGTTGATTCAGCTCCTGCTCCTATCAAAGAAAAAGTTTCTAAAGAAGAAGCACAAAGCATACTTGAACAACTAAAAGAAGCTGGTGCTGAAGTAGAACTTAAATAAATCCCGTTAATTAAAATGCTGATAGCAATTATTTGATGCTTAAAACAAAGATTTCAGTATTTTAGATTGATAATAGGTTTAGATTCCTTTGGTTAGGAATCTAAGCCTTTTTGTCGTTTATTTCAAGTTCCATTAATCCCAAATCATTTTCATGTCTCAAAATACTCAAAGAATTAGCTTTGCTTCAACAAAAAATCAACTCGAATATCCTGATTTTTTAGAAGTACAATTAAAATCTTTTCAAGATTTTTTTCAACTTAATACAGCTCCCGAAAACAGAAAAAATGAGGGCTTATATACTGTTTTTACCGAAAATTTTCCAATTTCGGATACACGGAACAATTTCGTACTCGAATTTGTAAGTTATTCTGTTGACCCTCCTCGATATACAATTACTGAATGTATAGGAAGAGGCTTAACGTATAGTGTTCCATTAAAAGCCAAACTAAAGCTTTTTTGTACCGATCCTGAACATGAGGATTTTGATACTGTAATTCAAGATGTATATTTGGGAACTGTTCCCTACATGACTCCGCGTGGCACTTTCGTTATCAATGGTGCCGAAAGGGTTGTAGTTTCGCAACTTCACCGCTCGCCGGGAGTGTTTTTTGGACAGAGCTTACATGCTAATGGAACAAAACTATATTCTGCCAGAATTATACCTTTCAAAGGCTCTTGGATAGAATTTGCAACAGATATAAACAGCGTTATGTACGCTTACATTGACCGTAAGAAAAAGCTTCCGGTTACCACTTTGCTTCGTGCTATTGGGTTTGAAGGCGATAAAGATATTTTAGAAATCTTTAACCTTGCCGAAGAGCTTAAAGTTTCGAAAGCAAACTTAAAAAAAGTAGTAGGCAGAAAGCTTGCTGCTAGAGTTTTAAAATCATGGGTTGAAGACTTTGTAGATGAAGACACTGGCGAAGTAGTTTCGATAGAACGTAACGAGGTTATTATTGATAGAGAAACCGTTTTGGATCAAAATCATGTAGATGAGATTATCGATTCTGGTTCTCAAACCATTCTTTTGCACAAAAAAGATACAAATTTTGCCGATTATGCTATCATTTACAATACGTTGCAAAAAGACCCGTGTAACTCCGAAAAAGAAGCAGTTTATCATATTTATAGACAGCTTAGAAATGCGGAGCCACCAGATGAAACAACAGCAAGAGATGTAATTGACAAATTATTTTTCTCTGAAAAAAGATACGACCTAGGAGAAGTTGGAAGATTTAGAATGAACAAGAAATTGGGGCTAAGTACTTCAATGGACACTAGAGTTTTAACCAACGAAGATATTATTGAAATCATAAAATATTTGATTGAATTAATAAACTCTAAAGCCGATGTAGATGATATTGACCACTTAAGCAACCGTAGAGTTCGCACCGTGGGAGAGCAATTGTCGAACCAATTTAGCGTAGGATTAGCCAGAATGTCAAGAACAATTCGCGAAAGAATGAACGTGCGCGATAACGAAGTTTTTGCTCCGGTTGATTTGATTAATTCAAAAACATTATCGTCCGTAATTAACTCATTTTTCGGAACAAACCAATTGTCTCAATTTATGGATCAAACCAACCCTCTGGGTGAAATGACTCACAAAAGAAGACTTTCGGCTTTAGGTCCGGGCGGTTTATCGAGAGAAAGAGCTGGCTTTGAGGTAAGGGACGTACACTATACGCATTACGGACGTTTGTGTCCAATTGAAACCCCTGAGGGTCCAAACATTGGTCTTATTTCGTCGCTTTGCGTTTATGCTAAAATAAATAACCTTGGATTTATTGAAACACCTTATCGCAAAGTAACCGATGGTAAAGTAGATTTAACCAACGAAGGAGTTATTTATTTAAGTGCCGAAGAAGAAGAAGAAAAGGTTATTGCACAAGCAAATGCAATTATCGACAGCGATGGTTATTTCCAATCGCCAAGAATTAAATCCCGATTGGAAGGCGACTTTCCATTAGCATCTCCGGCTGAAGTAAATTTAATGGACGTTGCTCCTAACCAAATTGCTTCTATTGCAGCTTCTTTGATTCCGTTTTTGGAACACGATGATGCGAACCGTGCGTTGATGGGTTCTAACATGATGCGCCAAGCGGTGCCTTTGTTGCGCCCACAAGCTCCAATTGTAGGAACAGGAATAGAAAAGAAAACAGCACAAGACTCGCGTATTTTACTTGCAGCAGAAGGCGAAGGCGTGGTAGAATATGTTGATGCCGAAGAAATTGTAGTTAGATACGAACGTACAGAAGATGAAGAATTTGTAAGCTTCGAGGATAATACAAAGCGTTATCATTTACCAAAATTTAGAAAAACCAACCAAAATACCTGCTTAAATTTACGTCCTATTGTAACTAAAGGGCAAAAAGTTTCAAAAGGAGATGTATTAACGGAAGGTTATGGTACTGAAAAAGGCGAACTTGCTCTTGGCAGAAACCTAAAAGTAGCTTTCATGCCTTGGAAAGGTTACAACTTTGAGGACGCTATTGTAATCAACGAACGCGTAGTGCACGACGACGTATTCACATCAATTCATATTGACGAATATATTTTAGAAGTACGTGATACCAAACGCGGCGAAGAAGAATTAACTGCTGATATTCCAAACGTAAGCGAAGAGGCTACTAAAAACTTGGACGAAAACGGATTAATCCGAATTGGAGCCAATGTGAAGCCAGGTGATATTTTGATTGGAAAAATTACTCCCAAAGGAGAATCAGACCCATCACCGGAAGAAAAACTATTACGTGCTATCTTTGGCGACAAAGCCGGCGATGTAAAAGATGCTTCTTTGAAAGCTTCGCCTTCGTTGAGAGGAGTTGTGGTGGATAAAAAATTATTTACTCGCTCGCAAAAAGAAAGAAACATTAAAGCTCTCGATAAAGCTAAAATGGCAAAACTCGACGACGAGTTTGCAAGAGATATTTCAGCACTTGAGGCACGTTTGATTGAAAAATTGTTCATACTTGTAAATGGAAAAACTTCGCAAGGAGTAAAAGACTACTTTAGTGTTGATGTAATTGCCAAAGGTGCAAAGTTTACACAAAAAGTGTTGCAAGATATTGATTACATGAACGTCAATCCAAACAAATGGACGACCGACAAAGACAAAAATAAGCTTATTAAAGAATTACTCTATAATTATACCATTCGTTTCAAAGAAATAGAAGGTAAATTTAGGCGCAAAAAATATAATATCTCAATTGGCGATGAACTTCCAATCGGTATTATTCAATTAGCCAAAGTATATATAGCTAAAAAGCGTAAGGTAAAAGTAGGCGATAAAATGGCAGGACGCCACGGAAACAAAGGTATCGTAGCGCGTATAGTTCGCGAAGCCGATATGCCTTTCTTAGAAGATGGCTCTACCGTGGATATTGTACTTAACCCACTGGGCGTACCTTCGAGGATGAACCTTGGTCAGATTTACGAAACCGTTTTAGGTTGGGCAGGAAAAGAATTGGGCTTGAAGTTTGCAACTCCTATCTTTGATGGTGCAACATTGGAGCAAATCACTGAATATACTGACAAAGCAGGCGTTCCAAGATATGGAAAAACGCACTTACGCGATGGAGGCACCGGCAAACGCTTTGACCAACCTGCTACCGTAGGGGTTATTTATATGCTGAAACTCGGACACATGGTCGATGACAAAATGCACGCACGTTCTATTGGACCTTACTCACTTATCACACAGCAACCTTTGGGCGGTAAAGCTCAGTTTGGAGGTCAAAGATTTGGAGAGATGGAGGTTTGGGCACTCGAAGCATTTGGAGCATCAAATATTTTGCAAGAAATATTGACTGTAAAATCGGACGATGTGGTAGGTAGAGCAAAAGCTTATGAAGCAATTGTAAAAGGCGATCCAATGCCACAACCTGGCATTCCAGAGTCTTTGAACGTATTATTGCACGAACTAAAAGGTTTAGGATTAAGCATCAACTTTACTTAGTCCGTATTGAAAGTAATCATTTTAAAGTCTCAATATTCTATAAAATGATTACTTTTTTACCTTTAGCTTACACAAAAAAAGCTAAAGTTCAAATAAGGTTAAAATCTGTAAAAATACTTTTGGCTATATGGCATTCAAAAAAGATAAAAAAGTAAGAAACGACTTTACAAAAATTACAATTGGATTAGCATCACCCGAAGAGATATTAGAACGCTCTAGTGGTGAGGTGCTAAAACCCGAAACAATCAATTATAGAACCTACAAACCCGAGCGCGACGGTTTGTTTTGCGAGCGTATTTTTGGTCCGGTAAAGGACTACGAATGTCATTGCGGAAAATACAAAAGAATTAGATACAAAGGTATTGTATGCGATAGATGCGGTGTAGAAGTTACCGAAAAGAAAGTGCGTAGAGAACGCATGGGACACATTTCGCTTGTGGTTCCGGTTGCTCACATCTGGTATTTCAAATCTTTACCCAACAAAATAGGTTACCTTTTGGGTTTACCTACCAAGAAACTCGACGCTATTATTTACTACGAACGCTATGTAGTAATACAGCCCGGAATAAAAGCAGAAGACGGCATTAAGAGTCTTGATTTTTTAACAGAAGAAGAATATTTAGATATTTTGGAAACTGTGCCTAACGAAAATCAATTGCTCGACGACCAAGACCCCAATAAGTTTGTAGCCAAAATGGGTGCTGATGCAATTCACGATTTGCTTCAAAAATTGGATTTGGTTACGCTTGCTGCTCATTTGAGACACAAAGCAAAAACTGAAACTTCGCAGCAACGCAAAAGCGAAGCCTTGAAACGTTTGAATGTAGTAAATGCTTTTTACGCATCGAAAAACATCAACAAGCCGGAGTGGATGATTATGAAGGTAGTGCCTGTAATTCCGCCCGAACTTAGACCTTTGGTGCCTCTCGATGGTGGACGTTTTGCTACCTCGGACTTAAATGACTTGTACCGAAGAGTAATTATCAGAAACAACCGTCTGAAAAGACTTATAGAAATAAAAGCTCCTGAAGTTATTCTACGAAACGAAAAGAGAATGCTTCAAGAATCGGTAGATTCGTTGTTTGATAACTCAAGAAAATCGAATGCGGTAAAAACAGATGCAAACAGACCACTCAAATCTTTGAGTGATAGCTTAAAAGGTAAGCAAGGACGTTTCCGTCAAAACTTATTGGGTAAACGTGTGGATTATTCGGCACGTTCGGTAATTGTTGTGGGTCCTGAATTGCAACTTCACGAGTGTGGTATTCCGAAAGACATGGCAGCCGAACTATACAAACCCTTTGTTATCAGAAAATTGATAGAAAGAGGTATTGTAAAAACGGTAAAGTCGGCAAAGAAAATTGTAGATAGAAAAGACCCTGTAATTTGGGATATTTTGGAAAATGTTTTGAAAGGACACCCAATTCTCTTAAACCGTGCTCCTACCCTACACCGCTTGGGTATTCAAGCTTTTCAACCCAAACTGATTGAGGGAAAAGCAATACAATTGCACCCTTTGGTATGTACTGCGTTCAACGCCGACTTTGACGGCGACCAAATGGCAGTTCACTTGCCACTTGGAAATGCTGCAATCTTAGAGGCTCAAATGCTTATGTTGGCTTCGCACAATATTTTGAACCCTGCCAACGGTGCTCCGGTTACTGTTCCTTCGCAAGACATGGTTTTAGGTTTGTACTACATTACAAAACAAAGAAAATCGACTCCCGAAAGAAAAGTGAAAGGTGAAGGCTCTATATTCTACTCGCCCGAAGAAATTATTATTGCTTACAACGAGGGCATTGTAGATTTGCATGCTATTATAAAAGTAAAAGTACACGACATAGAAGACGGCAAAGTAGTTAAAAAACTACTTGAAACTACCGTAGGACGTGTGTTGTTCAACCAAGTAGTTCCACTTGAGGTGGGTTACATCAACGAGGTTTTGACCAAACGTTCACTTCGCGATATTATTGGTAACGTATTGAAAATAAGCGGAACTGCAAAAACAGCCAAATTCCTAGATGATATTAAAAACTTGGGATACAAAATGGCATTTGAAGGCGGTTTGTCGTTTAACTTAGACGATGTTATCATTCCCGACGAAAAAGTAACACTCATACAAGATGGTAACACTCAGGTAGAAGAAGTAATGAACAACTTCAACATGGGTTTCATTACCAACAACGAGCGTTACAATCAAATTATTGATATTTGGACACATACCAACGCCAAACTAACGCAAACCTTAATGACCAATTTGGCAGCCGACAACCAAGGCTTCAACTCGGTGTATATGATGCTCGACTCTGGTGCAAGGGGTTCGAAAGAACAAATTCGCCAGCTTTCAGGTATGAGGGGTTTGATGGCAAAACCACAGAAATCGGGTTCAACGGGTGCTGAAATTATCGAAAACCCAATTCTTTCAAACTTTAAAGAAGGTCTTTCGGTTTTGGAATACTTTATTTCAACACACGGTGCTCGTAAAGGTTTGGCTGATACGGCATTGAAAACAGCCGATGCGGGTTATTTGACTCGCCGCTTGGTTGACGTTTCGCAAGATGTAATTATTACACAAGAAGACTGCGGAACTCTTAGGGGTTTGGTGGCTTCGGAAATAAAAAACAAAGACGAAGTAGTAGAAACTCTTTTCGAACGTATTTTGGGCAGAACATCGGTAAACGATGTAATTCACCCCGAAACCAATGCAATCATTGTAGGAGCTGGAGAAGTTATCGACGAGGACGTAGCTAAAGCAATAGACGATTCGCCAATAGAAAAAGTAGAAATTCGCTCGGTATTAACTTGCGAGTCGCTCAAAGGTGTTTGTGCTAAGTGTTACGGACGAAATTTATCGACCGGACGCATGGTTCAAAAAGGTGAAGCGGTAGGCGTTATTGCAGCGCAATCTATCGGTGAGCCAGGTACACAGCTTACACTTCGTACCTTCCACGTAGGGGGGGTTGCGGGTAACACTGCCACAGAAGCAAGCATTACCTCGCGCCACGATGCTATTGTAAAATACGAAGAAGTAAGAACGGTTAAAAATATTTCGAGCGTAGGCGGAAAAGATGTTTCGGTAGTAGTAGGTCGTTCGGGTGAAATAAACTTGATAAACCCAAATACCAAAATAATTCTTGCCAACCACAATATACCTTACGGTTCTAAAATTTACTTTGAAGATGGCGACCTTGTTCAAAAAGGCGATTTGATTGCTGAATGGGATCCATTTAACGCGGTAATTATTTCAGAATCGACAGGAAAAGTGAAGTTTGAGAGTTTGCTCGAAAACGTTACTTACCGCGAAGAAGCTGATGAACAAACCGGTTTTAGAGAAAAAGTAATAGTTGAAACAAAAGATAAAACGAAAAACCCTGAGCTTCACATTGTAAACGAAAATGGCGACATTTTGAACGAATACAACTTGCCAGTAGGTGCACACGTTATTATACAAGAGGGCGACGCGGTAAAATCGGGTAGCGTAATTGTTAAAATACCACGTGCCGTAGGAAAAGCGGGCGATATTACTGGTGGTTTGCCTCGTGTAACTGAATTGTTTGAGGCAAGAAACCCATCGAACCCTGCTGTTGTTTCGGAGATAAATGGTCAAGTGTCGTTTGGAAAAATCAAACGTGGTAATCGCGAGATTGTGGTTACTTCAAAAACAGGTGAGGTTAAAAAATATTTAGTTTCGCTGTCGAAACAAATACTTGTGCAATCGAATGACTATGTGAAAGCTGGAACTCCACTTTCGGACGGTGCTATAACTCCTGCCGACATTTTGGCTATCAAAGGACCTACAAAAGTACAAGAGTACATTGTAAATGAGGTGCAAGAGGTATATAGAATGCAAGGTGTGAAGATTAACGACAAGCACTTTGAGGTAATTGTGCGCCAAATGATGCGTAAGGTTCTTATTGTTGACCCGGGTGATACTCGCTTCCTTGAAAAAGAAGTGGTAGATAAATGGGAATTTATGCAAGAAAACGCATCTATTTACGGACAAAAATTAGTTACCGATGCAGGCGACTCTGAGATTTTAATAGCTGGTATGCTAGTTGATGCTCGAAAATTGCGCGATGAGAACTCGAAACTCAAACGCAACGATTTGCGACAAGTTGAAGCTATTGATGCTGTGCCTGCTACTTCGAGCCAAATACTTCAAGGTATTACTCGTGCTGCTTTGCAAACTAAGAGTTTCATGTCGGCAGCATCGTTCCAAGAAACCACAAAAGTACTTAACGAAGCTGCTATTAGAGGTAAGGTTGATGAATTAGATGGCTTGAAGGAAAATGTTATCGTAGGGCATCTAATTCCTGCTGGTACTGGTTTGAGAGATTATGTAGATACTATCGTAGGTTCAAAAAAGGATTTTGAAAAAATATCGTCGAGATAATTTCATTAAATAATACAATTAACAGTAGAGCATACTTCTTTCTTTCATTAGTTTAGATGTATGCTCTTTGTTTTTAAATAGTGTTTGAAAGAAAACGCATTTTTTTGAAAATTTTAAAAATAAGAACCGTTCGAGCGACTTGTCGGTCTGTCGGTTAGGCTGTTAGTAAATCATCGGACAGACCGGACAAGCCAGTCGAACCGATTTTGCGTAGTTTTCTTTCAAACACTAAATAATACGAACGAAACTCTAATCATAGTAGAAATCTACTTTTTAGTAGTTTTCATAAAAAAAACAATACTCCATGGACAAAGAAAACAAAAATAAACATCAGTTAGATATAGAGCTTTCGGAAAAAGTAGCTCAAGGTATTTACTCAAACTTGGCTATTATAACGCACTCGGCTACTGAGTTTGTGGTCGATTTTATTAGAGTAATGCCCGGAACGCCCAAGGCAAAGGTAAAATCGCGCTTAATATTGACTCCCGAACATGCGAAACGGTTGGTGATGGCTTTGGACGAAAACATTAAAAAGTTTGAACAAGTACACGGAAAGATAAAAAACCCGCAACAGCCTCCTATCCTACCCATGAATTTTGGTGGACCTACGGCGCAAGCTTAGTAAGTTTGGGTGTTTGGGAATTTTGCAACTAAGCTTTGGGTGCTCAGTAACTGTTTGAAATTAGTTTACTGAAGTTTCGCAGTTCAATTATATTATTGATTATCAATAAAAAAGATGAATCTTGTTTCACAAAGTATCACAAAGTTAAAGCACAAAGTATCACAAAGTTAAAAATTTAGCCTTGTGTAACTTTGTGCAAAATTTTGTGTTACTTTGTGTTACAAAAAAAATAATAAATATAATTTTATCCCGTAAAAGGAATATGTTAAATTGCAGAATATCAATAAATAAGCGGTTTTATTTAATTTATAATCAATTGAAAATAAAACTTTTATATTTACTGCGAAACTTCAGTTAGTTTATTGATAGCGTAACTTGATAGTAACCGAAATTCTAATAACAAATTGTTACATTGTTACATTGTTCAATTGTTATTTTATATCGAAAAATTGGAAAATTTAGAATTTTAGCTAACTTTTTCAAAAAGTCACCATTTTCGGGCTTTAGCCCAAATTGGGAGCGCAGGCATTTTGCGCTAAAGCCCGATTTTCGGTGGTTTTCATTTCCCCGACCTGAAGGTCGGGGCTAATTATTTTTTTTTAAACAACATCTAAATAAAATACCAGCTTATTTTTTGTGTGTTGGGGGTCTGTTTTTGTTGGTTGGATAGGGAAAATGGCTGATTTTAAGGCAAATAATGCTTTGTGAGAATGATTTTTGGCGAATCCGATTGCTTTTTTTTTCTGTACGATGAGGTTTTTTTTGTGTACGATGACCTTTTTTTGTTGT
>JFJP01039638.1_pt1 | contig 25339 bp, 26 predicted proteins | sample 431651 | NCBI WGS metagenome assembly JFJP01 (sample SAMN02602958, study PRJNA72255) | Microbial mat metagenome, whole genome shotgun sequencing project. | biome: fresh water; feature: sink hole; material: water; isolation source: purple microbial (photo- and chemosynthetic) mats found in...
TGTCGGAAGGAATGACCATGCGCTGCCGTGGATGTGGATTCGGAACCTGTTTTTTTTATACTAACGCAAATATACCTAAATAATTACCTTTAATTTTACATTTTTTTGGAAAACTTGTCAATATTTGGATTGGGCTTACACCTAGCAAATATAGCATATAGGTATTGCTATCAGGCTCATCGTAGAGCATTAATCGAATACTGTTTTGGGGATATTGTAGATTCGTATCTTTCATTTTATTTACAATTGGTTCTAATATGTGAAGAATCAGAATTTTTTCCTACTGCATTTCCTAGGAAGTCTAAATACAAATCCCTGTCATTCTTGAAGTTAGGATTGTATCTATGCTAGTGGTCATATTTTCTATGACCTGATAAATTAGGTTGTGCTTTTTCGGGCTAGCGGGCGCTTTGCGATTGCGGCAAGCCCCAATCCTGTTTTGCTTATTCTTATGCTATGCACCTGATTTTGTTTCTTCTTCTCCGTATTTGTATTCAAAAGATTTTTTACTCAATTCATTTTTGTAGTGGACAACGATTTGAATAAGAGCCTATTTTAATGGATTTTGTTTGATGTTAACAACAGTTTTAATATTTTTATTTTACCAGTTATATCATCCCAAAAAGTACTGGTTCTATTGTTTATCGGCTTATAGGGTTTACCTCTTTGAAGAATTTTATTTACAAAAACATTGGATGTCGTTCCCCATTTTAGAAGGAACAATTCACGCCCTCTGGATTTCTTTAGTCTTTTTGTGGTTTTAGAACCAAAATGATATACCAAACTCTTCCCAACTCCTTTAAAAATCCTAACTCCAGATTCGTATAGTTTTTTAGAAAAATCTGGATCTGAATACATGCCGGGGCTAAATTCAATACTCATCCCTCCTACTAAATCCCATAAATCTTTATGCACCACATTGGGAGGCCAAGTACTTCCATTCCAGTCTTGAATAGCTAAAGTATGATATTCCTTTAAGATTTTTTGTTCGTCAAATTCCTCTATAGACGTCCCATAATTTTTCACAACTACACAAGGATTTCCAGTATCAAATGATTCAATCATAGTAGCTGAAAGCATGAAAGATTTATTCGGCATATTAGAAATCTCTTTGTCTAACTCCGTATCCCAATTTGGAAGAACATACATATCATCATTCATGTAAACAATATAGTTTGACTTTATCAAAGACCTGCAAATGTTTAAAGCATAACAAATGCCAATATTTACTTCAGAATGAATATAGTCTATGTTGTGTTGTTCGTTTAACCATTCTAAGGTGCCGTCGTTTCCTTCATTTACAATTACAATGATTTGAATTTTAGTAGAAGAGTTTTTTTTGATGCTAGAAATACAGAGTTTTAGAAAATCCATATTGTTCCATGTCGGTATAAGCACTGAAAATTTATAGTCTGCTTCTGGCGATTTTTGATATTTTGTTATTTTTTCTAACATTTTGTTGGTTTTGATGTAATTACTTCCTCCATCTTCAATCCTAATCCCAAAAACACAATAGCCAATCAAGAACGGAATCATCCGAAGGACCAGAGACCAGCCTCTGCCGACTTTGGCCTAGGACATCCGCGATTTTGAAGGGTTGCCTTTTCAACGGGGCTTTGGAATTGAAGATGACCAAATTTACAAACTTAATTTTGAAAAGGAAAGCGCCAGGGCTTTTTTCGGTCCAGGTCCGGTTTGTGAAGTCGGCCGGGTAGGGTAAGGCGCGGCGCGCGGGGCTCTTGGTGCCTTGGGCATTGAGCGCGAAAAAAAGTTCGAGAAAGATTTGGTGGTTTGGAAACTTATGTTTTATCTTTGCGGCACAAAACGTTCTTTAGCATTACGGCTTATCAAGAAAGACGGAGGGAAAGGCCCTTTGATGTCTTAGCAACCAAGCCCCCAAGGCTACTGGTGCTAATTCCTGCCCCGCAAGGGGGAAGATAAGTTGGTTGGGATTGCGGATGGTCCATCCGTCCGCGCGCGACGCAATCTCTTCCGACACATCGGGAGAGATTTTTTTTTGCTCTCTCGGCAAGTTTCTTCAGCGCAGGTCTTCTTGCTAAGCTGCATGATTTTCAACAAGTTGAACAACAAAACTTTGAACCATGCAGTTGAACACAAGAATCATCCACAGCGTACCGGTCGATCCGCTCACCGGAGCGGTCTCGGTGCCCATTTACCAGACTTCGACCTATGTGCAAGAGTCGCCCGGACAGAACAAGGGCTTCGACTACTCGCGCACCAACAACCCCACCCGGCAGGTGCTTGAGGGCATCATCGCCGAGCTGGAAGGCGGCGCCCTGGGCTGCGCCTTCTCAAGCGGCCTCGCGGCGGTGGACGCCGTCCTCAAGCTGCTCGACAAGGACTCCGAAGTGGTGGCCGTCGATGACATCTACGGGGGCACTTTCCGGGCCTTCACGCACATCTACCAGAAGTTCGGCGTGCGGGTCAACTACGTGGACACCACGAACTTGGAAGAGGTCGCCGCGGCCATCGGGCCCAAGACCCGCCTGGTCTGGCTGGAGACGCCCACCAACCCGACGCTCAAGGTCTCGGACATCGCCCGGGTGGCCGAGCTGGCCCACAAGGTCGGGGCCTTGCTGGTGGTGGACAACACCTTCGCCTCGCCCGTGCTGCAACGGCCGCTCGAGCTGGGTGCCGACATCGTGCTGCACAGCGCGACCAAGTACCTGGGCGGGCACTCCGACCTGATCGCCGGCCTTGTCGTTACGGCCGACCGCGCCTTGGGCGAGCAGATCAAGTTCATCCAGAACGCCACCGGAGCCGTGCTCGGCCCCTGGGACGCCTGGCTGACCATCCGCGGCATCGAGACGCTCGACCTCCGCGTGCGCCAGCACTCGGCCAACGCGCTCGAGGTGGCCCGCTTCCTGGAGGCTTCGCCCCTGGTGGACAAGGTGTTCTACCCCGGCCTGCCCTCGCACAAGAACCACGAGCTGGCCCGGCGCCAGCAGAATGGGCGCTTTGGCGGAGTGGTGGCCTTCAGCCTCAAGCACGACAGCCTCGAAGAGGCCATCGCCCTGGTTACCAGCACGAAACTGTTCAAGCTGGCCGAGAGCCTTGGCGGAATCAAGAGCCTGGTCTGCCACCCGGCCACCATGACCCACAAGTCCATCCCGGTAGAGAACCGGCGCAGGGCGGGCGTGAGCGACAGCCTGGTGCGCCTTTCGGTGGGCCTGGAGGACGCCGCCGACCTGCTGGCCGACCTGGCCCAGGCGCTCGAGGCCCTCGCGAAGCGGCACCAGCCCGCGGAGGAAGCCCTGGCCGAGTACTGAAAACACGCTTCCGACTGAGGAAACGCCAATAGGGAGGATGAAATTTCCGCAACATTTTCCCAAATGGCGTTTCCCTTCCCTTTTTGACTTCAGTTTTGAAACCATTTTTCCAAAGCTGCATTCCAGCTTTGGGGAATCAAAAAAACTTTCCAAATGTCAACAAATACCGTGAAAGTCGGACTTTTCGGCTATGGCTGCGTGGGCCAAGGTTTCCACGAAATCCTCAAACTGACCAAGGGCCTGCGGGCCGAGATCGTCAAGATTTGCGTCAAGAACCCCGAAAAGGTGCGGAATCTGCCCGCCGGGCTGCTGACGTACCGGGCCGAGGACGTGCTCGAGGATCCGTCGATCGACGTGGTGGTGGAGCTGGTGGACGACTCGGAGGCGGCCTACCACATCGTAACGGCTGCGCTGAAGGCGGGCAAGGCCGTGGTCTCGGCCAACAAGAAGCTGCTGGCCGAGCATTTCGAGGAGCTGTACCAGTTGCAGCAGGTCTGCCGCCGGCCGCTGCTCTACGAGGCTTCGTGCTGCGCCGGGATTCCCATCATCCGGAGCCTGGAGGAATACTACGACAACGACCTGCTGGACAAGGTGGAAGGCATCTTCAACGGGTCGAGCAACTACATCCTGACGAAGGTTTTCGGCCAGGGGCTGTCGTTCGCGCACGCCCTGGAGCAGGCGCAGGCCAAGGGTTTCGCCGAGTCGGACCCGAGCCTGGACATCGAGGGCTTCGACGCGAAGTTCAAGCTGTGCATCCTGCTGGCCCACGCCTTCGGCCTGGTGGTGGAGCCGGAGCAGGTGCTCAACCTGGGCATCACGCGGGTGAGCGCCGAGGACATTCGCTACGCCAAGGAAAAGGGCCTGAAAATCAAGCTGGTGGCCATTGGACAGAAGTTTGGCGACGAGGTCTTCGCGGCGGTCTTGCCGAAGTTCGTGGCCCCGGACGACCATTTGTTCAACATCGACGCCGAGTTCAACGGCGTGAAGGTGGAGAGCATCTTCGCCGAGAACCAGATCTTCCTGGGCAAGGGCGCGGGCGGCTTCCCGACGGGCTCGGCGGTGCTGTCGGACCTCTCGGCCCTGACCTACGACTACAAGTACGAGTACAAGAAGCGCTTCCAGAACCAGGGCCTGCGCCTGGGCGTGGACTTTGGCCTGGACGTTTACCTGCGTTTCGACGACGCGTCGCTGGTGCGGTTTGAAGATTTCGAGGAGCTGCGCGAGAGCTACCGCAAGGGCGGGTCGGGCCACGTGCTGGGCCGGATTTCGCTGGCTCGGCTGCTCGAGGCCGAATGGCTGCGCCACCCTGGCGTCAACCTGGTGCTGCTGCCCGAGCCTCGCGTGGCGCCCCTGGCCCAGCCCGCCGCGGCGGAGGCTGAACTGGCGGAGGAGCTCCTGGCGCTGGCCTGATCCTCCTGGGCTCAGGCCACGCTCCAGCCGTCGGGGATCTCGGCGTCGGGGCGGAGCAGCACCACGTCGCCGGCGTGGCCCACGGCGCCGAGCACCAGGCATTCCGACAGGAAGTCGGCCACCTGCTTGGGCGGGAAGTTGACCACGGCCACGACCTGCCGGCCGACGAGCTGCCCGGGCTGGTAGCGCTGGCAGATCTGGGCGGAGCTCCGGCGCCGGCCCAGTTCGGGGCCGAAGTCGATCCAGAGCTTGTAGGCGGGCTTTCGGGCCTTGGGGAAGGCCTCGGCCCGGACGATGGTGCCGACGCGGAGGTCGATCTTCTCGAAGTCTTGCCAGGTGATGGTCTCTTTCATGGCGTGTCGGATGGGTGTCGGGTGGTGAGGATGGAACAGCGGCGCGTCTTCGCTGGCATTGCTTTTGCGCCGTGGTAGGCATGGATCACAAAGAAAAAACATTCCCTCTATGAAAAAGCCGATTTTCTTGGCGTCGCTGGCCATGCTGGCGGCGCCTTCGTTTTCGCTGGCCCAGGCCGACAGCCTTCCGAAGCCTGTTAGCTTCTCGGTGGTCTCGCTGGCGGTCAGCCCGAATGGCGAGTACTACGCGGCGGGCCGCGCCAGCTCCGACAGCCTTCAGGGCGACATCGACCTCTGGCGCTCGTCGAACGGGCGGATTTACCCGAACGAGTACAAGGGGCTGAAATACCCGGTCAAGTCGGTCGTTTTTTCGCCCGATGGGCAGTTTTTCGTGAGCGCGGGCGGCCAGGGCGACTACCCGGAGGTCGTGCTCTGGGAGCTGCTCACGGGCCGGATGATCAAGCGCTTCACGGACGGTGCCTCGGCCGTGGACGCGATGTCCTTCCATCCGCAGGGCGGGCAGATGCTGACGGTTGACAACTTCGACGCTGTCCGCCTGAACGCGACCCGGGCCTACCTGCGGCTGTGGGAATTCGCGCAGGACGAGCCCCGGACCATCTACGCGGACACCGAGCAGCCCATCGCGCTGGCCGTGTTCAACCACGACGCCTCGCGGGTGCTGGTGAGCCGTGCCGACGGGGCGCTGTTCGAGGTTGACGTCCAGACGGGCCGGCAGGTGGAGGACTTCAAGCTGCAGGGCGACCCGGTGGTGCTGACGGCCCAGTACGCCTCGCACGGGCAAAGCGTGCTGCTGGGTGCCGACAACGGCCGCGTGGAGCTGCGCCGCCCATCCGACTGGTACCTCTACCGGGCCTTCACGAACGACTGCTACAACGTGCGGCGGGTGGCCATGGACCAGGGCCTGACGCGGGTTCTGGCCGTGGGCGAGCTGCGGGGCAAGTCCTACCTGTGGGTGTGGGACATGGCCACGGGCCGGGAGCTGCTCCGGCACAGCTCGGAGCATGGCATCATGGACGCCTGCTTCGCGCCGATGGGCCAGGTCGTGGCCATCGGGCTGGGCAACGGCCTGGTCGAACAGGTCGAGATTCCGGCCGCGCCGAGCAACTGATCGCCGCCGCTGTGGGCCGGCGCGCGGGCTTTTATGCCCTGGCCTGATGCCATTTGCGCGCAAATCGGGCAGGTGTATGGATTTTTTTTGGAAATTGCGGGCGGGGGCAGATGCCTTCCGCCCATTTCTTTTCAAGCGCAAGCCCATGAAACGATACGTCCTCCTGGCCTTCCTGGCCGCGTCGCCCCTGCTGTCTCCGGCCCAAGATCAAGGGCAGGTCTCGGGCGAGGTACAATCTTCGGTGCAGACTTACCGCGAGGACAGCATCATCGGCGCCGAGCCGGTGGCCGAGCGGGTGCTGACCAACACCTTCGCGAACCTCTACTACCGCCAGGGCGGCTTCGAGGCGGGCGTCCGCTTCGAGGCCTACCTGCGGCCGATGCTGGGCTTCGACGCCCGCAACAACGGCGCGGGCCTTTCGAACCGCTACGTGGCCTACCACAAGGACGGCTTCGGCTTCAAGGTGGGCAACTTCTACGAGCAGTTCGGCTCGGGCATCCTGCTGCGGTCCTACTTCAACAAGAACATCGACTACGACAACGCCTTCGACGGCTTCCTGCTCACCTACGACCATGGCCAGGCGCTGCGCGTCAGGGGCATGATGGCCAAGCAGCGCTCGTTCTTCCAGGAGACCGCCGGAGTCTCGAGCCTTCGGCACGGGCCGGGCATCGTGCGGGCCATCGACCTGGAGTGGGTCGTCAACGAGTCGTTCGAGGCCCTGCGGGGCAGCCCGACGCTGCTGACCCTGGGCGCCAGCTTCGTGAGCAAGTTCCAGGACAGCGACCTGGCCAACCCGTTCTACAACCTGCCGGCGAACGTGGCCTCGGGGGCGGGGCGGCTCAGCCTCTCGCGGGGCTTCTTCCTCTGGGATGCCGAGGTGGCCTACAAGGTCAACGACCCTTCGGCCGACAACGGCTTTATCTACAAGCCCGGCAACGGCTTCGTGACCAACCTGAGCTACTCGCGCGGCAGTGTCGGCGGCCTGCTCACGGTCAAGCGCATGGACAACATGAGCTTCCGCTCGGACCGGAACGCGAACCTGAACCTGCTGAGCATCAACTTCCTGCCAGCGGCGGGCAAGTTCCATACCTACCCCCTGACCTCCTTCTACCCCTACGCCACCCAGCCCAACGGCGAGTGGGCCTTCTACGGCGAGCTGTTCCACCGGATGCCCAAGGAGGGCCTGCTGGGCGGGCCCCACGGCGCGCTGCTGAACCTGAGCTTCAGCTTCATCAACGACATCCACCACGCCCCCATCGACGACAGCACCGCCGTGGGGCAGGCGGGCAGCCTGGGCTACCGCTCCGACTTCTTCCGGGTGGGCCGCGAGGCTTTCTTCCGCGACTTCACCCTCGAGTACAGCCGCAAGCTCACCGACAGGCTGAAGGCCATCCTGACCTACCAGCGGCTGTTCTACAACTTCGGCCTGCTCTTCGGCAAGCCGGGCGAGCCCAACGTGCGCACCCACGCCGTTGTGGCCGACTTCACCTACCGCCTGCGGGCCACGCACTCGCTGCACCTGATGGCCTCGAACATGGCCACCCGCGACGACATGGGGAGCTGGGCCGCGGCCCTGGTCGAGTACTCGGTGGCCCCGCACTGGTTCTTCTCGGTGATCGACCAGTACAACTACGGCAACCCGGACCCCGACCGGCAGGCGCACTACCTGACGGGCGGCGTCACCTACGCCTCGGGCGCCACCCGCGTGATGGCCTCCTACGGCAAGACCCGGGCGGGCGTGGTCTGCGTGGGCGGGGTCTGCCGCAACGTGCCGGCCTCCAACGGCCTGACCTTGACCTTCAACACCAGTTTCTGAGCCCTTCGCCCCGCGCGCCCGTCGGGCGGGGGGGCATGGCTCCAGCATCACGAACCTGATCGGCCCTGGCCCGGTCTCCAACCCATCATCGACATGAAGCGCTACCTTTTCATGGCCCTCCTGCTGGCCCTCGCGTCCTGCGACATCGTGGAGGCTCCCTACCTGAAACAGCCCGTGGACGGGGGCCAAGACACGGCGGAAGTGGTCCGCGGCGTGCTGCTGCTGGACTTCACGGGCCACATCTGCCAGAACTGCCCCGAGGGCCACCGGGTGGCGCAGCAGCTCGTGGATCTGTACGGCGATCGGCTGGTGCCGGTCTCGGTGCATGGCGGCTTCTTCGCGACGCCCTACACCAGCGGCGAGAAGTACCGCTACGACTTCCGCACCCCGGAGGGCACGGAGCTGAACAGCCATTTCAACGTGCAGGCCTGGCCCATCGGGCTGGTGAACACCCTGGAAGGCAACAGCTTGTCGTTCGCCAGCGAGTGGCCCTCGCTGGTGGCAGGGCAGATGGAGCTGGAGCCCGCGGTGGCCCTCGAGCTGGCGGGCAGCGTGGCCGACGGACGGCTCACCTGCCAGGCCGAAAGCAGGAGCCTCACCGACGCCGCCGAGCCGCTGTGGCTGGCCGTCTGGCTGCTGGAAAGCCACATCATCCAGTGGCAGAAGGACGGCAGCCAAGACATCGCCGACTACGAGCACAACCACGTGCTGCGCCGCTCGCTCAACGGCACCTGGGGCCAGGAAATGCCCGGGCTCCAGGCGACGGGGCAGAGCGTGCCGCTGGAGCTGGAGCTGGACTGGGACGGCGAGTGGGTGCCCGCGAACTGCGAGCTGCTGGCCTTCGTCTATGGCCAGAGCACGGGCCAGGTTTACCAGACGCTGCTGGTCAAGCCCGAGGTGGAGCAGTGAGCGCCCGCCAGGTTGGCCCGCGGGCATGGTTTGTTTTTCGATTCTGCTACGGAATCCGTACATTTGAGAGAGTGACAGCCAAAGCCGGCCAAGGCCTTCGAGGCCTCGGCGCCGCGGCCCTGCATTTCGACCGCCCCTAACCCCCCAGAGCCACCGCGATGCGCGACGACGGACATTTGGAAGAACTCAGGCAGAAGGCCCGGCAGTTCCTGATACAGCTCAACCAGATACCGGAGGGGCAGAGCCAGGAGGTGCAGAAGCTGGTCGAGGAGCTGAACATCCACCAGATCGAGCTGGAGATGCAGAACCAGGAGCTGCGCCAGACCCAGGCCGAGCTGGAGCGCAACTCGCTTCGCTACCGCAACCTCTACGACTTCGCTCCGGTGGCGCTGCTGACGCTCGACAAGCGGGGCGCCATCCTGGACATGAACCGGACGGCCAGCATGTTGCTCAACGTGGACAAGTCCTTCGTGATCGGGATGCCCTTCGTGTCGTTCGTGCAGAGCCAGAGCCGGGGCGACTTCTACGCGCACGTCAACCAGGTCTTCAAGCAGGAGGGCTTCGTCAACACGGTGATCAAGGTGGAGAGCACCGATGGCAAGCGCTCGGTGATGCAGATGCAGAGCGTCCGCTTCCGCGAGGAGAACCATCTGGACTACCTTTGCCGCGTCGCGGCGACGGACCTGACGCGGCAGGTGGAGGCCGAGGAGAAGCTCAAGCAGTTCAACCAGCACCTGGAGAGCATGGTGCAGGTTCGGACGGTGCAGCTAGAGGAGGAGCTGCGGCAGCGCAAGGCGGCCCAGGAGGAGAGCACCCGGTCGCAGGCCGTGCTGAAGGCCTTCTTCGAGAGCTCGCCGCACTTGTTCCTGATGGTGGATCCGGAGCTCCGGGTGCTGGAGTTCAACCGCATCACCGAGGAGTTCCGCCTGGTGGAGGACATCGGGATGGTTCGGCGGGGCATGGCCAGCCTCTCGTTCTTCCCGCCCGACTACCGCGACTATTTCGCCCACTCCTTCCGGATGGCCTTCCTGGGCAACAGGCAGAAGTTCGAGATACAGTTGGCCTTCGCCTCGGGCCCGCGCTGGTACGAGGCCTCCATCTCGCCGGTCTTCGACGAGCTCGAGCAGATCTTCGCGGCCTCGCTCATCATGCAGGACATCCAGACGCGCAAGGCCTCGGAGCTTCAGAGCAAGAGCATCAAGAAGCAGCTCCAGACGACGTTGCAGAACCTGGAGGGCTTCATCTTCCGGCTCAAGAAGAAGAAGGGGCGCTTCGTGTTCGAGCTGGCCGAGGGCAAGCTGGCCAGCGAGTTCGGCCTGCGCGAGAGCCGCGTGGAAGGCCTGACCCTGGCCCAGGCCTTCGGCGACAAGATGGGGGCCGAGCTGGAGGCCATCTACCAGAAGGCCCTCGACGGCCAGTTGCAAAGCCTGGAGATGCCCGTCAACGGCCGCTGGTTCTCGAACATCTTCTCGATCTACGAGGAGCTCGAGCAGCGCTCGCTCATCGTCTCGGGCCGCGAGACCACGCATCGCCGCATCGCCGAGATGCAGACCCAGGAGGCCCTCAAGAAGGAGCAGGAGACCAACCTCCTGCGCGACCGCTTCGTCTCGACCGTCTCGCACGAGTTCCGCACGCCCCTGGCGCTGATTTCCTCGAACATCCAGATCCTGCAAAAGCACCGCGAGGCCTTCACGGCCCAAGAGCGTTCCGAGATGCTCACCGAGATGCTCGACTCGGTCAAGCAGATGACCAACATGCTCGACAAGCTGGCCATGGTCCGCGAGTCGAAGGACTATTTCTCAAGTTTCGAGCCCGTGGAGGTGGATTTCCACTCGTTCTGCGAGGAGCTTGTCCGCGACCTCGACCGCATCACGCCGAAGAAGATCCCGGTGAGCTTGAAATACAAGGCCAAGCCCCGCCAGGTGCTCGACGTTGTGCTCATGCGCCACATCCTGACCAACCTGGTCTCGAACGCCAAGAAGTTCACCAGCAAGGGCAGCATCAGCCTCTCGGTGGCGGATTCGGCCGACGGCCAGCGGCTTGAGATCGAGGTGGAGGACACGGGCATGGGCATCCCGGAGGCCGACCAGCCCTTCATCTTCGAGGCCTTCGTGCGGGCCAGCAACACTGATGGCACCAAAGGCTCTGGCCTCGGGCTTTCCATCACCAAGAATTGCGTCCAGGTACACCAGGGCACCATCGAGGCCAGCAGCAAGCTGGGCCGGGGCACCAAGATGCGCATCGAAATCCCGAAGACAGACGGGGGATTGTGATTTTAAGATGTTTATATCTTTATTTAGGCGCTGTTTGTCATTTTTTTTGGCGTATTTCTACGCAAGGGATGCCCTGTCGGGATTGTGAAAAAAAGCAAATCGAGGGTTAGCACGCTTTTTCAGGAGGGCTTTCCGGGCTACTTTTGTACCAAGAGATTTGAACCAGCAAAAACCCCCCGCAAAATGAAAACGATTGCCCCCGACCAACTGCGCCAGAGAGTGAAAGACCTTGAAAACGAAAAAAAACGCTTGGAAAAGGCCCTTCAAGAACAAAAGAAGCAAAACCCCAAAGCTGAGGAAAGCTCCAGGGACTCCAGCCACGACTACGTCGTGCCCTGGCAGTTCTGAAAAAAAAGGAAACCTGAAACTGCCTTCATAAACTACCCCTTTTTTCATTCCCTTTTTGCCGTGTATCATTTTGTTTGCCCCGCTTCCCCAAAGCGGGGTTTTTTGTTTTTTAACTTTTGGGATAGGCTGTTGGCTGCTACAAATTGCGAACTTTGGGGAATCAATCACCAATACCTTTTCAGCATGAGGAAGACTCGACAAAAAGTATCAATTATCGTGATGGCTGTGGCTGGTGCCGGCCTGTTTGCTTCCGCGCTGCTTTCGTCTGGCGGATCGCCCGGCGGCAAGACGGCCTCGCCCATCGACGGCAACTCCTGCACGCAGTGCCACGCCGGCACCGCCACGCCGCAGGCGGACTGGATAAGCACGGACATCCCCCAGACGGGCTACGTGCCCGGGCAGACCTACAACATCACCCTGACCGGCACCCACCAAGGGTCGAGCAAGATCGGGTTCGAGTGTACGGCCGAGACGGCAACGAGCAAGGCCGGCACCTGGACCATCACCGACACGCAGCGCACCAAGCTGGCGAACTCCAACGGTTCCGTGACGCATACCTCCGGGGGCACTTCGGGCCAGAACACCAACACCTGGTCGTTCCAATGGACCGCCCCCGAGTCGGGCTCTGGCGAGGTTACCTTCTACGCCGCGGTCAACGCCACCAACTCCAACAGCGGGACCTCGGGCGACGTGGTCTATACCACCAGCGTGTCCCACCCCGAGAACGCCACCACGGCCCTGCGCCAACTGCGTTCCAGCTTCTCGCTGTTCCCCAACCCGGCCGAAGACCAGGTCAGCATCCGCTGGGAGGACGCCCCTGGCCAGTGGAGCCTGCGGCTTTTCAACACCAGCGGCCAGATCGTGCTCGACCAGCAGGCCGCGGGTGGGCTCCAGACCCTGGACCTGGGCGGACTGCCTGCCGGGGTGTACTTCCTGAAGGTCGGCACCGAGTCGCTCAGCGCCGTCGAGCGCCTGGTCGTCCGTTGAGCAACGGCCTCGGCCCCGAAAGCCGAGGGATATGCGAAGAAGCCAAGCCCGGAACGGCTTGGCTTCTTTGCGTTTCGTGCTCTTGTCTTCCCAGGCAGCTCAGTCCTGCTCGGGCTGTCCGGGCCCGATTTCGACGACTTGGAAATCGCGGATGCCGACCCGCTCGTTGGCGAGCTGGCCATGCTTCGCGACCATGCTTTGGGCCAAGAGGACCACTTCCTCCGAAAGTTGGAGCAGGGCTCGGAGGGGCTCGGCAGGGAGGCCCGTGAGGAACAGCGCGATGGCGCTCCTGACTTGGACGAGCTTCACATGGGCGTCGGAATTCCGCCGCTCAATGTCGATGCCTTTTTCGATGCCAATGTCGATGCCTTTTTCGATGCCAATGTCGATGCCTTGTTCGATGCCTTCTTGCTTGGCTTGCCGGATTGCTTTTTCAAGGAAAGTCATTGGGTGTTTCTCCTTTCTTTCTTCGAAGTCGGTTTGGATACGCAGGTAATGTTCTGGGGCCGCGGACGTTACTCGCCCACGGCTTCCTGGTCCTGCTCGGGCTGTCCCGGCCCGATTTCGACGACTTGGAAATCGCGGATGCCGACCCGCTCGTTGGCGAGCTGGCCGTGCTTCGCGACCATGCTTTGGGCCAAGAGGACCAGGTCGTCCGAAAGTTGGAGCATGGCTCGGAGGGGCTCGGCAGGGAAGCCCGCGAGGAACAGCGCGATGGCGCTCCTTACTCGGACGAGCTTCACCTGGGCGTCGGAATTTCGCCGCTCAATGTCGATGCCTTGTTCGATGCCTTCTTGCTTGGCTTGTCGGATTGCTTTTTCAAGGAAAGTCATTGGGTGTTTCTCCTTTCTTTCTTCGAAGTCGGTTTGGATACGCAGGTAATGTTCTGGGGCCGCGGCAGTGGCGGTGTGCAGGTCGTAACGTTACTCGCCCACGGCTTCCTGGTCCGCCTGGTCCTGCTCGGGCTGTCCCGGCCCGATTTCGACGACTTGGAAATCGCGAATGCCGACCCGCTCGTTGGCGAGCTGGCCGTGCTTCGCGACCATGCTCTGGGCCAAGAGGACCAGGTCGTCCGAAAGTTGGAGCATGGCTCGGAGGGGCTCGGCAGGAAAGCCCTTGAGGAACAGCGCGATGGCGCTCCTGACTCGGACGAGCTTCACCTGGGCGTCGGAATTTCGCCGCTCAATGTCGATGCCTTGTTCGATGCCAATGTCGATGCCTTTTTCGATGCCAATGTCGATGCCTTTTTCGATGCCAATGTCGATGCCTTTTTCGATGCCAATGTCGATGCCATCTTGCTTGGCTTGTCGGATTGCTTTTTCAAGGAAAGTCATTTGGTGTTTCTCCTTTCTTTCTTCGAAGTCGGTTTGGATACGCAGGTAATGTTCTGGGGCCGCGGCCTCGAGGTAGCCGAGGACCATGAGGGCCAAGGTACAAGATGAACTTGTCGCCCATTCCGCGCTTGTCGAACACGTCGCGCAGGGCGAGCAGGGCCACCCGCAGCTTCAGGGAGTCGAACTGGTCTTGCAGTCTTTGGTCGTCGTAATGGCTCAAATTTACCAAAATGTGTTCGAACTCGGGCACGTAGGGGAGCAAAAAGTCGGGAAGGTGTCCGAAGAACTCGTGGAATCCTTTCTTGGCGTAGGGTCTCTTGCCGTGGTAGATGACCACCATGACGGGCAGTGACGGCGGCTTCTTGCCCTGCTTGATCTGCGACTCTACTGCGCCGAGGAAGTAGCGGGCCAGTTGGAGCTGGATGGGCTGCCTGGGCGGGAAGCTCTTGTGCTCGACCAGCAGGCTCACGGTGAGGCGCCTGGACTTTGGGCCGAGCAGCGGGGCCTCGTACACCAGGTCGGACATGAACTTGCGCATGTCCGGAGTGGTGAAGGTGTCCGCGCTGAGCGTCAGGTTGTCGTAATCCAACTGCTCGGACAGCTCCTTGGGCAGCACGCCCCGGAGCATGGAGATGGCGTTGTCCTTCTGGCCCAGCGCGTGGCGGAAGAACACGTCGTGCGGGTTGCTGCGCTTTCGCATGGCGTTCTTGCTCCGTTATGCCGCCTTTCTCTTGGCCCAGAAAAGCAGGGCCAGGCCCAAGGCGATGGGAATCAGCGGCTTGGGGGCAAGACGGCTTTCCGAGAAGTATTCGAAGGCCAGGAGGAAGCCTCCGACAAGGATGGACAGCCAGGCCAGGGCCACCCATAGGGATTGCGATTCTTTTGCCATATTCGCGTTCGTTGGTTTGTGTTTTTCGGTCCACTTCAAATTCATCCGTCGGCCTCCGCGGCCTGGCGCAAGATAGCCAATGTCATGCAAAACCAAAAGTACAGGCGGCTGATCCGCAACGTGAACTTCTATCCGCCGTTCTTGGGCGCGGGCATCCGCATGGTCAGCCATGCCGAGGACTTCACCCGATTCGAGGTGCAGCTCCGCATGAACCGGCTGAACCGCAACCTGTTCGGCACGCACTTCGGCGGCTCGCTCTACGCCATGTGCGACCCGTTCTACGCCTTCATCCTGACCATGAGCCTCGGCCAGGGCTACATTGTCTGGGACAAGTCGGCCAGCATCGACTTCCTCAAGCCTGCCAAGGGCACCATCACCGGGGTGTTCGAGCTTTCGCGGCAGGAGCTCGACCGCGTCAAGGAGGAGGTCGATCGGCTGGGCAAGCAGACCTTCTTCTACGAGACCTACCTGCTCGACGAGCAGGGCACGCGGGTGGCCAAGGTCCGCAAGGAAGTTTACGCCCGCCGCAAGCCCCCCAAGGACGAGGATGCCAAGCCCTAGCTTCCGCTTCAAGCGCTTCACCCTCTGGCACGACCGCTGCGCGATGAAGGTGGGCACCGACGGGGTGCTGCTGGGCGCCTGGGCGGAGCCGGGCACGGCCCAGGACGTGCTGGACATCGGCGCCGGAAGCGGGCTCATCGCCCTGATGATGGCCCAGAAGGGCGCCCCGCGGGTGGTGGCCGTCGAGCTGGACGGCCCCTCGGCCGAGCAGGCCGCCCAGAACGTCCTCCAATCGCCTTGGCCTGGGGTCGTGCGGGTGTGGCAAGGCCGTTTCCAGGACTACCCCGAGGACAGGCGCTTCGGGCTGCTGGTCAGCAACCCGCCCTTTTTCGAGGCGGGCAGGGGCGCCAAGGCCGACGCCCGAGCGGCCGCCCGCCAGAACCTAAGCCTTGGCTTCGAGGATCTGCTCGCCAAGTCCGCCCGCCTGCTGGAGCCCCAGGGGCGGCTCTGCGTGGTCCTCCCCGAGCAGGCCTGCCCGGCCTTCCTGAAGCTCGCGCGGGCCGTCGGCCTCTGGCCCATCCGCTCGCGGAGGGTCTGCCCCAAGCCGGGGGCGCCGCCCAAGCGGGTCCTGCTCGAGCTCTCGGGCCAGGACCTTTCGCATGTCGAGGAGCCCAGCCTGGTGATCGAAGACGGCGGCAGGCTTCGCTTCACCGAAGACTACCGCCGCCTGGCAAAGGATTTCTATCTGGATTTCTAGGTGGCCGCGGGCTCGCTCTGGGCCTGGCTTTGCCAGGCCGCGCTGCCCACGAGCTCGAATAGGTCATGGGCCGAGGCCTCCCTGGAGGCCTCGGGCAGGTGCTCGGAGCCCTGCTGCGCGGGGTTCACCGTTGGCGACTTGCTCCGGGAAAAGTGTACCCACTCGTAAACGGTGAACACCAGCACCAGCGCGAGCATGAAGAGGATCTCCCAGACCATCTTGCGCTCTTTGTCGTCTTGAATCAATGCTTTCATGCGGCTAGGATTGTTGGTCCGCTGCCCCGTCCCAATTCTATGCCAAAAACAGCATCTATTGGGGAAATTGGCTTGTTTGTGACATTTTCTTAGGATTTTGGCATCAATATTCGGGTAAATTATTTTGTTTTTTTACGGCTCATGGGGACAGATACCGCGCCGACATGGAACCGGATTGCAAGATGGGCTTTCCGATTTCAAGTCATTGATTGACAATTATCTATCGGGTTTTGGTCTTGAGGAGAGCGAAGATAGCCAGGCACGCACCCAAGAATTTTGCCCCGGTCTGGGCACCGGGATACTTCTGCAGCTTGCCCCATTGTCTTTTGGTTTGTCCGAATCGGCGCAGTTCGCGCCTCGGCCCTGGCCTGCCGCGTGGTGGCACCGCCAAGAATGCTACCTTCGCGGCCCAACCTGAAAAAACGACGATTTGGAACCTTACGACTTCTTGAAAGGCGAGCTGCTCCTGCTGGACAAGCCCCTGGCCTGGACCTCCTTCGACCTGGTGAACAAGGTGCGCAACCACATCCGCCGCCAACTGGGCCTCAAGCTCAAGGTGGGGCACGCGGGCACGCTGGACCCCCTGGCCACCGGCCTGGTGGTCGTCTGCACCGGGCGCATGACCAAGTCCATCGACCTTTTCCAGGCCCAGGAGAAGGAGTACGAGGCCGAGCTGACCTTCGGCCTGACCACGCCCTCCTTCGACGGCGAGACCGAGCCCGACGCCCGCTTCCCCACCGAGGGCCTCGACCAGGCGGCCCTGGAGCGCGCGCTCGCCCGGTTCGTGGGCACGATCAGCCAGACGCCGCCCGCGTTCTCGGCCAAGAAGGTCGATGGCGAGCGCGCCTACAAGAAGGCGCGCAAGGGCGAGGCCGTGCGGATGAAGTCCTTCGAGGTCAGCATCCGCTCCATCGAGCTGCTCGAGGCCGACTGGCAGGTGCCCCGGGCGAGGCTGCGGGTGGTCTGCGGCAAGGGCACCTACATCCGGAGCCTGGCCCACGACATCGGCGCGGAGCTGGGCTGCGGGGCCTACCTGAGCGCCTTGCGCCGCACCCGCATCGGCGATTTCGCCGTCAGCCAGGCCCTGGGCGTGGAAGGCTTCCAGCACTCGGTCGAGGAGCGCGGCTGCGTCGTGCCGGATCCCGCGCCGCAAAGGCGCGAAGGGCTTTGAAATTGACCGCCGAACGACTATCTTTGCCCCTTGCCGAAAAACGGCGCCCAAAATAAGAAGCAACATGAAGCTTTCAAAATTCAAGTTCGAACTCCCGCAGAAACTCATCGCGCAGCACCCGGTCAAGCACCGCGACGAGTCCAGACTCTTCGTCCTGAACCGCAAGACCGGTGAGTTCGAGCACCGGATTTTCAAGGATCTCATCGACTACTTCGACGAGGGCGACGCCATCGTGGTCAACAACACCAAGGTGTTCCCGGCCAGGCTCTACGGCAACAAGGAGAAGACGGGCGCCAAGATAGAGGTCTTCCTGCTCCGCGAGCTCAACAAGGACCAGCGACTCTGGGACGTGCTGGTGGATCCGGCCCGCAAGATCCGCATCGGCAACAAGCTCTACTTCGGCGAGAACGACGCCCTGGTGGCCGAGGTCATCGACAACACCACGTCCCGTGGCCGCACCCTGCGCTTCCTCTTCGACGGCGAGTACGCCGACTTCAAGAAGACCCTCTACCAGCTTGGCCAGACGCCCTTGCCCCGGTCCATCACCCGCCCGGTCGAGAAGGCCGACCGCGAGCGCTACCAGACCATCTTCGCCAAGGAGGAAGGCGCCGTCGCGGCCCCCACCGCCGCCCTGCACTTCAGCAAGCACCTGGTCAAGCGCTGCGAGATCAAGGGCGTCAACTTCGCCGAGATCACCCTGCACGTGGGCTTGGGCAACTTCCGCAGCGTGGACGTCGAGGACCTGACCAAGCACAAGATGGACTCCGAGCAGATCCGCATCCCCGAAGAATCCGCCGAGATCGTCAACCGCGCCATTGAGGCCGGCAAGCGCGTCTGCGCCGTGGGCACCACCGTGGTCCGCACGCTCGAGAGCTCCGTCTCCACCTTCGGAACCCTCAAGCCCTTCGACGGCTGGACCAACCGCTTCATCTTCCCGCCCTACGAGTTCAGCGTCCCCAACTCCATGATCAGCAACTTCCACCTGCCTTACTCGACCCTGCTCATGACCACGGCCGCCTTCGCCGGCTACGACATCCTGATGAAGGCCTACAAGGTGGCCGTCAAGGAGAAGTACCGCTTCGGCACCTACGGCGACGCGATGCTGATCCTCTGAGGCCTGGCCGGGGCGGCTCAGAAGCCGATGCCGGCGCGCAGCAGGTCGAAGCTCTGCGACTTGATGCCGAAGGCCCGGCCGATGTGCTCCTGGGTCAGGATGCCGTTGAAGAGGTACAGGCCGTGCGAGAGGCCGCTGTTCTCCTTCAGGGCGACGTTGGCCGAGGCCCCCACGGCCAGGTCGCCGAGCAGTTGCGAGCAGATGTCGCTCAAGGCCATGGACGCTGTGCGGGCCACCCGCGAGGCGATGTTGGGCACGCAGTAGTGGACCACGCCGCCGTGGGTGAAGACCGGGTCCTTGTGGGTGGTCAGCCGCGAGGTCTCGAAGCAGCCGCCGCGGTCGATGCTCAGGTCGATGATCACCGAGCCGGCCTTCATCTGGGCGACCATCTCGCTGGGGACCTTGAAGCCGGGCCCATCGATCGGGTCGAGCGCCCCGATGACCACGTCGGCCTGCCGCAGGGCCGAGACCAGGGTGCGCTCGTTGAGCAGGCAGGTGTGGATGCGCTGCTCGAGGTTGAGCTGCAACTGCCGAAGGCCAGGCAGCGAGGTGTCGAAGATCTTGACGGCCGCGCCCAGGCCCATGGCCGTGCGGGCCGCGTACTCGCTGGCGGTTCCCGAGCCGAGGATGACCACGTCGGCGGGCATGATGCCCGTAACGCCGCCCAGGAGGATGCCCTTGCCGCCGTGGTAGTTGCTCAGGTACTCCGAGGCGATCATGATGGAGGCGAAGCCAGCTATCTCGCTCATGGCCTGGACGATGGGGTGGTTTTCGCCGTGCATGACGAACTCGAAGCCAATGGCCGTGACCTTCTTGCGCATGAGCGACTTGATCTGGTCGGGCTTCTGCGAGGAGATGTTGAAGGCCGAGAGGATGGTCTGCCGTCCGCGGAGCAGCTCGATCTCGTAGGTGGTGAAGGGGGCGACCTTGATGACGACCTCGGCCTGGTACAGCTCGGTCTTGCTGTCGGAAATGGCCGCTCCGGCCTGGCTGTAGAGCTCGTCGGAGAAGCTGGCCCCGGCCCCGGCGCCGCGTTCGACCAGCAGCTCGTGGCCTTGCTCGACCAGCATCTCGACGGCCTGCGGGGTCAGGGCGATGCGGTGCTCGGAGTCGGTGGTCTCCTTGGGCAGGGCGATGCGCATCTTGCGGGTCTTGCGCTGCGTGTCGAGTTTCTCGCCCTGGGGCAGCAGGGTCTCGATCTCGCAGCCCATCTCGACATGCGAATGGCTCTTGCTCTTTTCGTGGTTCATGGCAGGTCTTGGTTTGGGGTGGGTTCTTTGGGCTAGGGGCGTCGTCGCGCGAGGGTGCGCCTGCCGTCGTCGCGGAGGTCGAGGTCTATCCAGACGGTCTCCTCGGGCAGGAGGCCGGCGACCTTCTCGGGCCATTCCATCAGGCAGAGGGATTCGCCGTCGAAATATTCGTGCAGGCCGAAGCCCAGGGCCTCGGCGGGCTCGTCGAGGCGGTAGAAGTCGAAGTGGAAGATGGTCCGCCCCTGGGCGTCGAGGTAGGGGTTGACCAGCGCGAAGGTGGGGCTGCAGACGTTGTCGGCCACGCCCAGGTGCTGGCAGAGGGCCTTGATGAAAGTGGTCTTGCCGGCGCCCATCGGGCCGGAAAAGGCGAAGATCCTGTCCTGGCCCATCTCTTCGGCGAATCGCCTGGCCGCCAGCGGGAGCTGCTCCAGTCCGTCGATAACGATCATGGCTTCGCGGGCTGGGCTGGGGCGGCCATGCCCTCCTCGACCCACTGGATCAGGGAGTGTATGACCTTGATGTGGATTTCCTGGACGCGGTCGGCGTAGCCGTGGTGGGGCACGCGGATCTCGATGTCGGCCAGCGGGGCCAGGCGCCCGCCGTCCTTGCCCGTGAGGGCCACCACGCCGATGCCCTTGGCTTTGGCCGCGGCCGCGGCGCGCAGCACGTTGGGCGAGTTGCCGCTGGTGCTGATGGCCAGCAGCACGTCGCCCGGACGGCCCAGGCCCTCGACGTAGCGCGAGAAGACCTGCTCGTAGCCGTAGTCGTTGCCCACGCACGAAAGGTGGGACGGGTCGGCGATGGCCAGGGCCGCCAGCGCGGGCCTGTCGTCGCGGAAGCGCCCGCTGAGCTCCTCGGCGAAGTGCATGGCGTCGCACATGGAGCCGCCGTTGCCGCACGAGAGGACCTTGCCGCCCGCCCGCAGCGCGCCGAGCATCATCTGCCCGGCCTGGGCTATCCGCTCGAAGTTGGAGGGGTCGGCCATGAAGGCCTCTAGCACTTGACGCGCCTGCTCGAAATTGGCCAGGATGCTGTTCATTTTCTTCGGGGTGATTTTCGCCCCTAAGATACGCCTTGCGCGGCAAAATCAAAAGCCGCCGCCCGGGGCGATGCCATTTTTGTCCTGGGAGGCATTTTGGGGTTCCTTATAAGAGCGAGTGGGTAGCGCAAAAAGGATGGATACGGGCAAAATCAAGCTTTCCAGTCAAGAAGCACCTGCTCGTCCTCAACAGCGCGCGCAGCATACCGCCCTCGAGTTCAAAGAAAATCGCCAAGTCGCTTGTTTTTTCAAAGTACAGTTTGTATCTTTCGCATCATCAATTTCAACTCCCCGATGATCATGCTACCCTTCAAAACCGCGGATGTCCAGGCCAAAGACGGCAGCCAAACTTCCAAAACCTGTCGAATCAAAAATTTGACGGATTGGCGCGGCTTCTGGAGCTGTGCATTTAATTCGTACTTGCACAAGGTGCTTTTGGGTAGGAATTGAGGAGGGTGGAAGTAATAACGTTATGGTTTATTGAAAAAATGACAACGACAGTAAACAAAATGAACGATAGAAATAGAAAGTCAACCGCACATTCAGGCACATTTGCTTGCCCCAACACACGGGCGACCGCTTCGCAATCAAAAGAGCCTGAATTTTACTACACACAAGACCCCAATACTAATGATTCAGAATTTTGACAATGTTAAAAAGACTCGTTGTACTTCATTCAGACATATATTCGAAAGCTGACATAGAGTTAGGCGATTGCGATTCATTGCAAATAGTTGGACCTAATAACATTGGGAAAAGCACTCTGATTTATGCTTTAAACTTTCTGTATATAATTGACGGAAAGCAAATGACATTTAGTGGTAATAGGACAGGAGACAAATCGACAATTAATCATTACTTCCCTTCTATCAATTCGAGTTACATAATTTTTGAAATTTTCAAAAAGCGTTATTACTGTATCTTAGTTAAGAAAAATGCTGAGGGAAGTTTAGATTATTACAAAATTGACAGCGATTATAAAGAGGAGCAGTATTTTGAACAAACACTAGAAGGACAAAAACTAAGAAAATTTGATTCATTACTTGCTGAATTTTCTTCATCGGGAGTAGAATACAGCAAATATTCTAACAGACGAGACCTTTTTAATTTTGTATATCAAAAAGGAAAGAAAAATAACGGTGTTGTGTGGTTAAACGAAGGAGCATCACAAGACCAAAGAGAAATCAGCAACAACTTTTCTAAAATTTACCGCTATCTAATAAACTCAAAACTTATTGACAACAAAACACTGAAAGAATCATTGATTATTGCCGACAATAAAGAAAGCGAGCAAGTTGAATTTTCTAAGAAAAATCAAAAGGATATTCAAACTCTTTTGAAACACAACAGAGAAATCAAAGTAATCAAGAGTATTCAAAAAAGTTTTACGGAATTCAAAGAACTAGTCAATCAATATAAAGCCAAAAATCAGATTATTTCAGAAGTAGTTTATGCTTTTGATGCACTTTATTCATCGGTAAACATTGAGCTAAACACAAGTGTCATAAAAAAGAAGAATGAGAAAGAAGAACATCAAGTTAATCTAACCGAAACTTTAAATCCTAAACAAAGTGAGTTAAATCAAAAAATTGGTGGACTAATAATAACCGTAACACAGAAACAAACTGCCATTGGTTCTCTGGTGAAGAAGATTTCAAAGATAAAATCTTATGAAGGTATTGGCTTTTTAAAACAATCATTGAGCAATTTAGATAATGAAAGAAAAAGCATTGAAAGCCGAATTACTCAAATTGAAAATCAAAACTTAAATAGTCGTGATATAGAAGCGAAAATTTCACGACTAATCCAAGACATTTCAAAATTAGAAGGGCAAATTGAAACTTACTCAAATTTGCTCATTCATCAGATAAGCAAACATGCAAGGAATAAAGAATTGCTAAACGCAATTCTTTCTGATTCCATAACTGCACTTCCGAAGGAAAATATTCAATCAAGTATTGAAAAATTAACTGATGTAATGATAATCTTTGATGGTGCAATTACAATTCCCAAAGATTTTAAAGGCAAGCCTATTGAATCAATTGATGACTTGAGAATTCGCAAAGATGAAGCGGTAAAAGAAAAAGTAAGTAACGAACAGTTGTTGCCTATTGCGAAAGACCTAGAAAAATATCGTTCTGAACTTCTTACAGTTCAGCAAAAAATTAAAGAAGTAAATGATAAAATTGAGGAGTTAAATTCTTTACCCGAACTTGAAAAAAACTTAACCGTAGAAGAAGGGGAACAAATAGTTTTAATTCAGCAAAGGGACGAAACTGAAAAAGAACTAAGAATAACCGCAGAAACGATTGGTAGGATAAATCAAGAAATCGAAATTTTAGCAAAAGACATATCACAGAAGCAAAGCCGAATTTCTAAAATTCAAGAGTGGAAAGTTAAGATTGAAGAATCGGGAATTAAACCTATCGAATATCATACAAATGAATCACTTGACAATCTTTTCAAAAACTTTGAGAGAAACTCAAGTGATCGAGAAGATATTAAGAGCAAAAAAGAAAGATTATTTGAAAATCTGAAAGCAAAAACTGAAACCGTTTTTGCTTGGGAGGATGAATTTATCAAGTATCTTGATTCAGAACTTACAACTCTTAATGACAAGCAAAAGAGTATTGATGCACTTTTGAAAAATATTTCAACTCAATTTTCAATTCCTTGCAAAACGCTTCATTCAAAATTTCAGGAGTTTGAAGCGTTCATCAACAACCAATTCAATTCAAAAATCAGAAAAATTAAAATTTCTGATATAAATTCTCTGAGTATTGAGATTATCCCAAATGAAAATCTAATCAAGGATTTAAAGAAGATAATGGAAATCAGAGACCTTACTTCTGAACTAATTTTTGACGACCAATCAGAAAACCTAAATGTTTTGAATAGGTATTTGGATAATCAATTTGTAATCGAATTTAAAGACCTGTTTGACATCAAGTTGCACCTTGACAAAAAAGGACAGCACAAGGTGGTTGATTTAAGAAATCAAATTGAATCAGATGGGACAGACAAAATGATTAGAATGGTGATTATTATGTCAATTATTCATCAAATTGTAATCAATGATGTTGAAAACAAAATCGTAATTTTTGTTGATGAAATCGGGACAATTGATGAAGCGAACAGAATTGAAATTTTGAATTTCTGTAAGGAAAATAATTTTGTTCCTATATCAGCTGCACCATTGCACCCATATGACGGATTTGATAAATACTACTTAGTTAGAAGAAGTAAGGGAAAAATTGTTTTAAGTGAAACTAACGGAAATGTGATATATCGTAAAAAGAAAACAGTATGAATCAAACTGATTTCAGAACATACAAGAAATTAAAAGAGGATTCTTTTCTTATAGAAAAGGCAATCCCTAAAACTGTTTTGAGTTCGCCACATTTTAAAGGCTTGGTTTCTTCATTGATTATTGAAAAAACAAGGTCAGGTAGAGGTTTCAGATATAAAATAAACAAGCCAACCGAATTTGATAATTTCTTTACGACCTATTTTCCCGAAGATATTCAAATCAAGGACAAATCAGATAATGTTAGGAAATTCAGAAACTCTAAAATTCAAAAAACAGTTTCTACACCAATCTTTATGCTGAGGGGCTTTGAAACAATTAGGATAAATGGCAATGAATTAAATTTAGAAGATTACACAAGCAAATTTCAAATATTCGCTTGTAACGCTGAAAGAATTGAAGCCAAACACATCTGTATTGTTGAAAACTTGGACACATTTTTAGTTGCTGAGAAGCTTTTAGGTAAAAGTTTTGTATTCCTTCATAAATATGGTCGAATTGGCAAAGAATCACTAAACTGCCTTTCTGCAAAACACTTACTTGTTTTTGTTGATTATGATTTTAACGGTCTTGAAGAATTTCTAAGAATCAAAGAAGTATTTGACTTTGCTCAATTACACATACCTGAAAATTATGATGAACTCTTTAATAAGTATTCTCAAAGCCTAAAAGGCAATAAAGCCGAAATGACCAATAGAATTAAGCAAAGCAGCGATATTAATGTTATTCGAATTAGAGAAAGCATAATAAGAAATAACCGATTTTTAGAGCAACAGTATTGGAAATATGATTAAGTCTGAACCAAAATCAATTTTGCAATTTATGGCAAATCATTACGATTTGCTTCGAGACCTTTTTGACTTACAGGTTAAGAATGATATTATTACTAAAGAAGCTCTAATTATCTGTATAGAAAATTACGACAAGAACATTCAAGCACAACTAACAGAATATCAAATATTGGTTGAGCAAAATGATGATTTTGCATTTAACGAGCCTTATTTGATTCTTTTTGAATTTATACATCAGCAATTCAAACCCCTCTTGCCGGAGGAAATAGAACATTTCGGACAATCAATCCGAACTTTATTTCTAAAAATCAAAGAAGGTATAAATGATGATAAGTAAGCGATTGGATTTAATTTATAATATTATCTTTGCGGCACTATGGGACGAGTGAACACACCAACATTGGATGACGCCCAAAA
>JFJP01018609.1_pt1 | contig 25337 bp, 6 predicted proteins | sample 431651 | NCBI WGS metagenome assembly JFJP01 (sample SAMN02602958, study PRJNA72255) | Microbial mat metagenome, whole genome shotgun sequencing project. | biome: fresh water; feature: sink hole; material: water; isolation source: purple microbial (photo- and chemosynthetic) mats found in...
TCAGCATTTGATAACCGGCCTGCCGTTCGTTAACGGACCGCAAACACTAGTTGAACACGTTTCGAATTGCAACAAGAAAATTCATCTTTTTGAAAAATCTTTTTTGGTGCCTTATCATAGTTTTTCCTGCATCGACATCAATCGCGTTTTATGGCAGCCTTTCATCATGACTAAGGACTTCGGTGATATCGTGAATCTGGTCATCGAAAATGGTGTGGATGTGGATGGCGATCTGGGATTGCTCTGCCAGGAATTCGGGACTGATGCCCTTTATACCGATTTGAGAACACGAATAGAGGAGCTGCGTCATGCTTGAATTCCCCATCATTCCAGCGGGTATTGAACCGCCATTGCCGAAAATGACCTTGCAGGAATATGCGCATTTTTCCGAGCAATGCCTGCTAAGCAACCCGTCCATTACCTCGCAGAACTGCCTGACTAGACGCAACGATGAGGCCACCATGCAGCCCTTCCGGCTGCCTTCGTCGGAAGAAGACTGAAGACAAAAACGCCGGCCGGGGAGGAACCCCCGTCCGGCGCGTCGATCAGGCCGTCTCACATTCAGTTGGTTGTCGTGGTGGCCTGCTGCACTTCCACGGAAAGCTGCGGGGCGAGACCAAAGACATCGGCGGTTCCGCTTGGCTGCATCCATATGCCTTCAAGCCGCCGGTCTGTCATCTGCCCGTAGATCGCAGGAGAGTCCTCGTTTCCCGAACCCGCCGCGTCGGTAGGCGACAGGTACGCACCAGCAAAACTCCCGGTTATCTTGACCGATTGCCCGCCAGCCAGGCCCTTGACCTCGTACGTCGCGCTCACCGTTCCGGAAGAGCTCCCCGTCGAATCACCGCCCGCCAGCGACACGACACTCAGGAAACCGTCATAACTGTTGCCGTTGCTGTCCACGAAGCGCAGCTTGTTGCCCACCTGCTCAACCAGCATCGTGTTGACATCGCCACCGGCCGTGTCGAGGTCCGAATCGCTGCCTCCGGTAGCCGCTTCTTCCGCGCTGTAGCTGTAGCTGGCCGCGATCGAGACGTCCGTTAGGAGCCCCGGCGATGTCAGGTTAAGGGTCCAGGCTCCGGTATCGTAATTGATCGTGCCGGTCGCCGGATTAGATGTCGTAGGGTCGGGCCCCACCAGATTGACGCTGCCGTTCAATATCCCGCTGCCGTTATCGGTAACACTGCCGCTGGATCCGTTGGCAACGGTTGCCGACATCACGATCGTGACCGAGCCAGGCTTGATTCCGGGACGGTTCGCCAAGGTGCCACTCAGGATCGTCTGGAAGGCCGGCCCCGTCCCTTGCGACTCGCCGTTGACCACGGTTCCCGGGGTCGTGGTGCCATCGCCATCCGTGGTAAACGTGAAATTTCCGACAATCGGTCCGTTGACCCCGCGATAGAGGCCGCTGAAATTGATCCAGCTATAGCTGTCGTTCCAGCTCCCGCCATCGCCGGAACTTTCCCATTCGCACCCCCCCGCCACGACGACCAGCATCAGTGCCAACCCGAAATTCAACAGCTTTGTCATTGATCCTCCATCCATTTATTTCCGTAGAAAATAGCCTATCCCAAAAACGATTGCAATACGCGAATCCATTCCGTTACCGGATTTCCACCACGTAGAACTGCCGCGTCCTTGAGGTGTCGGTCTCTTCGAAGGTGTGCGTTCCCGCGCCCACGAAGGTCTTGCGGTCGGTCCAGGCTCGCAGGTCGTCGCTGCTGCGCACCACGTAGCGCACACCGGACTTGCCCTGCCAGGTGAACCGCGCCGTCAACGCCGCCGCCGGATCGCCGGAGGCCGGCATCACCGACTGATCCGCCAGCATCCGCAGGACATCGCCCACGTCATCCGGATCGGTCTTGGCATACAGCAGCTCGTCGAGATCCGTCATACCGTCACCATCGCTATCCTGATCCGGATCCGTGCCCGCATACTTCATCATCACGTCATCGTGCAGGCCGGGGCCATAGGAGTAAGAGCTGGCCGGATTGAAGATTCCGGACGCGAGGTACTCAGTCAGCATGGTCAGTGAATCGCCGTCAGGGTCATCCCCCGCGCCATAGGCAAGCGTGCCCATGTAGCTGTATTCCCAGCCATCGGCCAGCCCGTCGTTGTCGGTATCGTGATCGCGCAGGATGATCCGCTTGCTGCGCGCCCGTGCCCCGGTGGCCGACGTCAGGTCGATCGCCTCCGGCGCGTAGCCGGTGCTCAGCAGCCCGGTCCGTTTCACGCCCCAGGGTTCGAACGCATCGAGCGCGCGGTTGCCGTTCAGGTCGATGAACGCGCGCACATAATGCAGGCCCGCATGCAGGCCGAACAGCGTGTAGGCCCCCTTCAATGAGTTGCCGCCGATGCCGCCGCGCGGGGCATTGACCTGCACCTGCGCGTCCGGACGCCCGGCGAACGACGCGTTGCGGTAGCTCTGCACGATGATCGTCATGTTCGTCTCGCCTGCCAGGTAGCGCGGATTCTGGCTGTAGCCATGCTGCACCCGGCCGAAGTAGAACAGGTCGCCCTCGACGGCCGATTTTCCACCACTCTCGGGCGGCTGCACATTCAGCACGAATGACTTCCAGGCCGTGTATGGCGTGCTGCCGCTGGCCGCCGTGCCACTGATTCGCATCCAGTACGTCCCGTTCGGCCAGGTCTGACCGACATTTCCGGTGTCGCCCGCATTGAACGGGAACACGTCACGGAAGGCCCCGTTGACATCCTTCGCCGGCCGCATCCGGGTACTGCTCAGCAGCGTCGCACCGACACCGCCGGACGCGCTGCTGGCCGCGATCTGGACCGTGTAGCGCGTGGCGTACGGATCCATCGTCCAGGTGAACTCGTTGAGGCCATAGACATTCGGCAGGTTGCCCTGCGAGGTCAGGATCGCCGGGGTGGCCGTGGCCGAAACCGTATTGGTATTGACCCGGTAGACCACCGCGAAGGGGATCTGTGCCTCGATGCCAAAATAGTCCGTGCCAGACCAGACCAGGCAGGAATAGCCGGAATTCTGCAGGCCGAAGAGCCCGCCAGCCTGGTAGTCGCCCTCATGGAAGTAGTTCCGGTCGTTACCGGAAATCGTGCGCCGCAGCACCGTCGTACTGCCCTGCCGCACATGCACGGTATACTCCAGCGCCCCGGCTTTCGGGGTCCAGCCGAACCGCCAGTAGCCTTGCGACTCGTGCGTCAGCTCGACCTCGATCTCCGTGCCATCGGCCCAGCCGACGTCGACCGCCGCGATGCCTGCCGGTTCGCTGTAGTTGTTGGTCCAGTCGCTGTCCCAGAGTCCGTTGTTGTTGGCGTCCAGGAAGGCGAACACATAGTTCGTGCCCTCGACCAGGTGGCCTTCGGTCAGGCGGTTGGTCGTGACCGTGCCAGTCTGCATCGTCAACTCGCCGGCGGTATGTCCATCGCGCGCCTCGGTCCGGTAGAAGTGGACGTAGGCGGGACGCGCAGCGCCGATCACGTTGTCGATGGAGGTTCCCAGCGAACCGCTGTAGCGCAGGCGCACCATGACTTGCGGCATCGGGTACTGCGTCTGGTCCAGAGGACTCGGACTCGCTACGAGAGTCTCGACTTCCGTCACGTTGCCCGCGGCATTGGTAACCACGGTCAGGGCCGCGTAATGCCCTAGATACTCGGCCAGGTTGCTCCAGTCATCCTCATCCGGGTCGTCATCGGCGTCGAACCGTCTGACATCGGGCCCATCCTTGCCGGTGGCCGGCGCGGTCGCGTCGTACAGCGCTTCCCAGGAATCGGGTATCTCGTCGCTGTCGGTATGCAACTCGCCCCAGGTCAGGGCCAGGGCATTCGCGCGGCTATCATAGTCGCTGAACCCGTCGCCTGCGGTATCCGGGTTATTGGGGTCGGTCCCCGCCAGATACTCGGCCAGGTTGCTCATGCCGTCCCCGTCGGGGTCGGCGTACGGTCCGTCCGCGCCCAGGCCACTCCCGACATTCATGCCGTGCCGCGACTCCCACCAGTCGGGCAGGCTGTCGCCATCACTGTCATCCATGTCGCCCGCCACAGCGACAAAGCTCACGGCGCTACCCGGCACGGCGGCATAACGGGCCTGGTCAAACGGCCAGGTACCCAGTTTGTTGACGTAGTCCTCGATCGTCACCCCGCCATCGACGGCGGCGAAGTACCCGGCCAGGGCCACGCCGCGGTAAACCCGCAGCGGATTGATGCGGATCGGCGGCATATCGGTGCTGCTGACAATGCGCTCCGCATCGCCGATGTAGATGCCGTACTCGTTCTCCGGATCGCGCAGCACGGAACGTTCGTCCGCCAGTTCACCGCTCTGGAAATCGAAGGAGAAGTACGAGATCAGATCCGTTTCCGTACCCTCCAGGTTGCGCGAGCCGACGTCCTCCAATTCGGTCGGCGGCAACGCACGCCGCCAGACGCGGACCTCGTCCAGATCCCCGGCCAGGAATTCGCCCATGACCAGCGGACCACCGGCCGCATACACCCCGGCATCAACAACCGTACCCTCAGGCACCGCCGGTATTAACAGCGGACCTTGCCTGCTGTCAAGCATCCCGTCCACATACAGCCGGGCCGAATCCGCATCGCGAATATACGCGACGTGATGCCACTCGCCGTCGTTAACCGCGATCTCGCCCTGTAGTTTGTTAGCAATCGTATCATAGTATATCGTGTAATTCGGGATCGCGGGACCATCCCCGTTTTCGGTATAGGTCAGCACCACGTAATAGACCATGAACCGCCCCAGCAGGGCTCCGTCGTCATTGACGCCGAGGTAGTAGTTGAACCAGTCCGGTGTCGACGTGCCGATGTTGCGGCGGGCGACTACCATGCCGCTGGCGGTTGTACGCACCCAGGCCTCCAGCGTCCACTCCTCGGTCAGTTCGTCAATATACCCCAGTCCGGACAGCGTCGTGCTCGATTCCTTGACCAGGCCATCGCCGCTGACCCGCAGGTAGCCGGCATTGCTGACGCCGGAGCCGAAGAAGAGCGTGCGTTCATACAAGGCGGCGATGTCCGTATTCGTACGGGCGATATTCCAGATGCGGACCTCGCGCAGCGTGCCCTCGTAGGCTGCGGACCCCAGCACCAGGGGACCAGCCCCGGTGATGCTGCGCATCAGCAGATCCTGCCCGCGCACGGGCTCGCCATCCACAAACAGATCCACCCGTCCGGGGGTTGCCCCGACCGGTTCCGTGCAACGGGCCGCGATATGCGTCCGCTTGCCCGGTCCTGTCTGGTAGCGCGAACCGGCCACCACCATTACCGGTGGCCCTGATGCCGCCGAGTCGAACCGCACATAGGGCACGCCGTTCGTCAGGCCGATCTCGTAATTGACTGCTGTGCCGTTTCCAGCCTGCTTGGCCAGCAACACCGCCGTCATGTTGGTGGTGTCCGGTTGCGCGAGCAACTCGATTGTCCAGGTCGTCAGGTCGAAACGCTCGCTGTCGGGCAGGTTGATATTGTGCGCCACCGTAGCCTGGCTACCGGCACCGCCATCAAACCGCAGGACGCGCGCCACGTAGGGGCTGAGCGAATCGTTCGGATCTGTTCCCGCCGCCAGCTCGGTGCTGTCGCTGATGCCGTCATCGTCGGTGTCGGGATCCGCCGGATTGCTCAGGTAGATCTCTATCTCGGAGCGCGTAGTCAATCCGTCGCCATCGGGATCCTCGTCGTAGTCGCTGATATCGTCGCCATCGGTATCCGGGCTGCGCGGGTCGGTGCCCATCAGGTATTCGTAGTAATTGGTCAGGCCGTCCTCGTCCGGATCACCGTCCGCGCCATGCATACCGTTCTTATCAAGCGGGTTGAGACGGTAGAGTTCCTCCCACCAATCCGGCAGCGTATCGCCATCGGTGTCCTTGCCCCAGGTCCAGTCCGAATCGTCGAATACCGCGCCATCCATGACGGCCGCGTACTTCCAGTCGTCCAGCCAGTCCAGTCCCTGCGTGAAATCCTCGGCGGATTCGCCACCGTCGTTGAAGTAGAAGTACGCGATGCGTTCCGGCGAGAAGGCCGCCACCGGCGGACCATACAGCGACTGGATGGCGGCAATGTCATCCGCATTGAGCTGCGGGTCGGAATCCGCACGGTAGTAGGGATACATGACCGCCGTGGGATCATCCGAATGACCGACACCAAGCCCGTGCCCGAGCTCGTGAAGTGCGACATACCCCAGACTGATCGTGTTGCCTTCGCCACCGGCCGACCAGGTCTCGGCATCGTCGAGCACCATATCGCCGGCAATCGGTTCCGGGTTGATGTCGTTCGGGAAATAGTCGAACCCGAGCACACCGCTGGGACCGTCAAACTCGTAGCCGGGATCATCCGGGCTCTGGAACTGGATATCGATCGCCTCGTTCTGCCCCGCACGCGTGCCCTCGCGCCAGGTGATCGCGGCGTTCTCGGACCATTTCAGCATCGATCCATAGATCAGGTCCTGCTGTTCCTCCACGCTCATATCCGGTGTCGAGTTGACGAAGAAGTAGCTCAAGTCCGCCTGTCCCAAGCCGGGGCCGTCCCAGCCTTCGCCGACAAGCTCGAACGGCAGCGAATAGTCGTCAAGAACACGTATCGGCTCACCAGACGTGAGGAAATCCGCCGCCGGAGCCGTCCATGACAGCCGGTCATCGGCGGCCATCGCCATCAACTGCTGGTCGTTGGCGGTCACCACCATGTACTGGTTGTTCAGGAACCCGCCCCCGTAGACGGCGGCACCCGCATTGGCGGCCACCGCCAGCGCCTCGGCCTCGCTGACGCCGGGGAAGAAGCTGACCAGCACCTTGCGTGCGGGCTGGCTGCCGGTCACGTTCAACCGGCGCGAGAGCTTGTCCTGCGCCAGGAAGGCGCCGGCCCAGCGGATGCGTTCGGCCACTGGCGCGGCAGCCAGCGCGGCGCGTGTCGCCCGCACCGCCCGTACCCGTGCGCCACCCTCGCCGAGAATCGCGATCCCCTGCGCCTCCAGGGCCGCCACATCAGCCGCTGTCGGCTGCACGTGGAACTGGACCATGGCATGGACAGGCACCGATGCATCAGTCATCTCCGTCAGGCTCGAATGCAACCCGGCCGGCGGCACGAACGTGCGGCCCAGCGTGGATATGCGCTCGTTCTCAATGCCATCCTCCTCGACATCCCCCAGGAAGAACGGCGACATCAGCTCGTCAGCCGTCAGCGCTTCGCTTTGTATCGACACGTTGTCCATCCACCCCTGGAAACCGTCGGTGACCGCACCGGTCGAGCGCGAGGCGCCAATGGTGACCTCATGCCCGAGATCCCGCTGGGCAAAGGTGTAGAACTGGGCCGGAACGACCGTTGCCGACGGCTCGTAGGCCACCAGTTCACCGTTAACGTAGAGGTTCATGCGCAGGGCGGCGCTGTCGTAGACCGCCGCCAGGTGCGTCCATTCCCCCACCGGGATCTCGACGCCCGCCACCGTGTTCGACAAGACGACATCGGAACTGCCGAGCCCGTCGAGCCGGTCTTCACCGCCCTGGATGGCCTTGTGGCGCATGTACGGGCGCACATAACCCGCGGCCGCCGCCGAGCTTAGCCCGAGTTCATAGTTGATGCCATGATCCGCGGCAACCGGGTCGGTCACATGGCGGCTGATCAGGACCGCATCCTGCTGCACCTCGGGCTTGACCCAGGTCTCCAGCGTATAATCGTTGGCGGCGAACTTCGCCCGTGACGGTACGATCAAGCGCGCATTGCCGTCGAAATACACACTGCGGCGGACCGCCGGGTCGCGGGAGTCCCTCGCGTCCGTCTGCCGCTCAGGCGCATCACTATGGGGAGGACGCGTCGCATCAAACACAGGGTCCACCACTCCGGTCACCTCTTCCTTGTCGGAGATGCCGTCGTCATCGGTGTCCTTGCTGTTCGGCAGTGTGCCGTACTTGACCAATTCATCACGGTTCGACAGTCCGTCGCCATCGGCATCCTCGTTGGCATCGCTAACGCCGTTGCCATCGGTATCGGCCATGTTCGGGTTGGTGCCGGCATAGTACTCTTCAAGACTGGTCAGCCCGTCACCGTCCAGATCGCCATCCGGCCCGTGGTCGCCGTTTGGATCGCGCGGGTCCAGCCCGTGCGTCTCCTCCCACCAGTCCGGCATGCCGTCACCATCGGTATCAAAGTCATCACGCCCGGTACCGACCTCGTCCCACATGACGACATCCTCGTCGGCCACGGCCCAGTCCAGCGGCAGCAGGTCGATGTAGTCTCGGTTGGCGGTCAGGCTGGTGACCATATCCTCGCCGTCCGGATTGAACTCAATCTCAAGGTACGGGGCATGCCGGTAGACGTAGTTGTAGGGATTGCTCGTGTTCGGGAACGCGGCCTCCGGCGCCAGTGCCTGCCGGGTGTCGTAGGGCGGCACGGTCGCGACGTGCCCGGCCAGGTTCTCGATCCAGTGGATATACTGGTAATCGTTGTAGCGCTCCGAACGGTTGGGCGCGTTGGCCCACCAAAGCACGCTGGAGTAGGCCGCCGGGCGACCGTTGCGGGAATCGAACCCCGCCGGGGAGACCGGACTGTGATCCGGGTCCGGCAGGTCGTCGAACGTGAACGCATACAGGAACCCCAGTGTATCCTCGACCGCCGTCTGCGCCTGCACCTCTGCACGCGTGTAGCGCTTGAACATCGTGCTCTGGATGGATGACTGCGTGCGGGCATCGTTCCACACATGCACCTGGTCGACCCAGCCCTGGAAATGACTGTGAAGCTCCGGCTGCGTATGCGGATCAAGCCAGGACATGACGCCCACCGGCGGCACGTTGTTGTGCGGCCAGCCGGCAGGGTTCAGATCGCCGGCACCGACCAGGAGCGGCATGGAGAGATAGAAACCGTTAACCACAGCCTGGCCCACCGGCGGCGTCAACGCCCCGACCCAGCCATTGAACGGGATTTCAGAGGACGGTGTCAAGGCGGCAATCTCGCCATTGACAAAGAGCGTCAGTTTGCCGACCCAGTAGCCGCCCGCATGAAGCTCGCCATCGTAGGTGCAGGCGAGGTGGACCCAGTTATCCGGCAGCAGCACGGCGGCCGGATCGGCCTTGGCCACCACGGTCACAAAGTTCAGGCCGGCACCGTTGTATTCGGCAAACGGACGTCCGTCCGGATCAATACCCATCCGGAAGTTGGCACGCAGGCCGGCGAACCAGCCTGCCACATTGCCCTGCGGGACATACCCCGGACGTTCGAGAACAATCTGCGATTGACCGGAAATGGGATTCTCCGGACGCACCCAGGCCTCCAGCGTGAAATCGCGCAGGAACTCAGCGCCGTGGAACCGCCCGGTCAGCGTGCGGGCGGCGGATTCCCCGTTGAGATAGAGGGCGCGCCGCTTGATCGGCGACTGCCCCTCCAGCACATCGGTGACCCCCGGGCTGGCCGGGTCATCCACCAGTTCCGCCCGGTCGGCCAGGTTGTCGTTGTCGGAATCGTACCCTTCATTGCTCTCGAACGAGAACAGATAACTGGGGGGCGCATATCGATCAGTCGGCGTCGGTATGTGCGGCCCCCACATGATGGTCAGAGGATCCCACCACCAGTTCGGGTAGGGGGCGTCAGGATTCCCCATGGCACCGAAGACATTGCCCAGCCAGTAGAACTGACTGACAAAACTCTCGGTCGAGGCGGTGTCGGTCAGCCAATGCGGCGACGGGTCGGTGTGGTAATAGGGGGCACCCTCAACATCCGTCTGTAGCGACTCGAAGATGTTCGGCAGCTCGTCCTGATCGGGATCCGCGAACGGACAGCCCGAGAACCAGGGATATTCCCGGATATCCACCGGTAATGACAAGATCGGCATGTTGTACTGGTCCAGCGGCATTCCCGGACTGGCGAGGATCGGCACGCCGTAGACTTTTGTACGTACCATATCCAGGATGCCGTAAAGCGGATTCAGGCCATGGAAGACCTCCCAGTAGTCATCCATGCCGTCGAGGTCGGTATCGGCATCGGTCGGGTCGGTCGACGAGAATAGCATCGGCATCGGCAGGGGTTCCGCTGCTGTGATGTATTTGAACGGAAGCGGATGCCAGGGAGGTCCGATGATGAGATACGGATCCCAATACTTAGGCTCGCGTCCGCCAGGACCGGCCATGGCAAAATTGCCGGACAGCGTCTCGTCGAAGAAGTCATAGGGCTCATAGCCGTAGATGCCCTTGCCCGGCACCCAGGCCGGTGACCCGTTGTTGTACTGGAACTGCCACATGTAGACCGCACCGACCATATACTCCTGGTAGTTCATCAGACCGTCGCCATCGTAATCAAGCTGATGGTCGGCCGCCGTCCCGTTCATGCCGTTCGTCCAGGTGCCATCCGCCAGGGGCTGGCCTGCATAGTGCGCTTCCCAGTAGTCGGGCAGATGATCGCCATCGGTATCGCACGTGGTCGGGCAAAGGCCACCGCCGATCACGATTTCGGAGGTGATCGTGTTCGTGATGGTCGTGTTCGTGTCCACGCCTACCGTTACCGTCGTCATCGTGTAGTTGAAGGGCTCCTGCTCACCAGCGTCACCAATCTGATCGAAATCGGTATCGGGGTCATTGGGATCGGTCGGGTAACGCTTGTTCACCCATTGACCGCCGAACGGTAAACCGTTCGTTGGCGGGGTCGCATAGCTGTCGAACTCCTGGAAGTTGCTAAGTCCGTCCGCGTCATACGGTCCGTCAAGCGCTCCGTCGGCGGGGTTCTGCGGGTTCAGGTTGACGTACCATTCCCAGCCGTCCCAGATGCCGTCGCCATCGGAATCCTGCTTGTGCGGGTGGGTGGCATTATCGGCGGCATCAAAGGCAACCAGTGCCGGGATGCCACGGGGGCCGACCAGTTCCTCGTAATTGGTGAACCGCACGGTATTCGGGCGGTTCGGGCCCGTATAGCCGGTGTAGGGGTTGAAGTTGGTGGCGAGGTACACGTCATAATGGTTGGTTCCGACATTCATGTACGCATACCAGTCATTATCATCATTCTCGGCGCTGTCGTCGAACTGATCCTTGTCGGTGTTCGGATCCCACGGGTCGTACCCGAAAGCCATTTCCCAGCCGTCCGGCATGCGGTCGCGGTCGGCATCCCACGAGAAGGGGTGCGAGCAGCGCGGGAGGTCAGGGAATTCGCGGCGCAGGATATTCAGCGGTGCCTGCCAGGCGGTGTATTCCATGTCATCGGTCAGCCAGTCGCCGGCGCCACCGGTACCGGGGTCGTACTGCAAGTCGTAGTCGCGCCGTCCCACATCCCTCGGCTCGACATGGATCTGAGCCGGGTGGAACCGGCGATCATTCGCAAAGAACGTCGGATCATACGTACCCCCCGCCCTGAAGGTGCCATCCCCGCGTCCGTAGGCCACTACCACACCAGGCTCGTCGCGCTGGATGATGATCAGGTCATCGGTCGTGTCGCCCTGGGTCTCGCCAAAGCGGGTCACCAGGACCCAGACCGGGGTCGATTCCACATCGACGGCGCTGCCCGGCGTCCAGATGTCGGCAGCATCGTGCAGCACAACGGAAATCACCGGCGGCTCGCTGTTGATATTGGCAATCGCCAGGTCCACGGTTCCCGTCGCGGCTGCCTCGTCAAAGTGTCCCAGCGCGAAATGCACCGGTTCATACGAGACCCCGGTGCTGAGGTCGTAGACCGCGTTGACGGCGGCCGGCGCCGTGAAGGTGCCGTCGCCGTTGCCGTAGAAACTGCGCACACGGTCGTCATTACGGGTGGTCAGGACGATATCACTCGCCCCGGCTCCATTAAGATCGGCGAACGCGATGTGGGAGGGACTGGAGCCGGCAGGCAGCGCGACCGGAGCCAGTGCCGTGAACGTTCCCGCCGCATTGGTCAGGATAATCCAACTGTCGTTGCCGCCGTTGGCCACCGCCAGGTCCGTGCCGTCAACAACGGCTCCGAACGCATTGCCGACCGCCAGGCTGACCGGGCCGGCACCGCCTGCCAGCGGCACAATCTGCGACACACCGAAGGTGCCGTCACCGTTCCCCGCCAGGATATAGACGTCGTCGGAACCCTCGCAGGTCACGGCCACGTCATCGTTGCCGTCATTGTCGTAGTCGGCCACCGCCAGGAACGAGGGGGCCGAGCCCACCGGCACGTTGTTGGTCTGGATGAAGGTGCCGTCGCCGTTGCTGATCAAGACCCCCAGGTCGTTGGACAGCTCGTTCGCCACCACCAGGTCATCGGCCGTGCCGTCGTCCATGAAGTCACCAGTCATCACGCAGCGCGGACCGTCCCCGGTCGAATAGGCAATCAGCGGTGCCCCGAAGACACCACCGCCGGACCCCAGCATGATGGAGACAGAATCATGCCCGTAATTGGCCACCGCCAGGTCCAGCACCCGGTTGTTGTTGACGGTATGGTTGAAATTGGCCAGCGCCGCCGAGACCGGAATCGGAGCGGACCCCCAGCGGTAGGGCACCCGGCGTCCCAGCGGATCATTGATCGGATCGCCAGCATGCACACCCTGCCAGGAATCCCACGTATATTCAAACCCGTCGTCGAAACCGTCACCGGACACCTCGGAGCCGACAATCTCGGAATCGGTCGAGTTCGGGTACGTCTGGTCCCCGGTATCCCCCGGATTGTCGGCAAGGCGGTAGACCGGCTTGTTGGTGTGGATGCCCGCATACCCGATCAGCGGTGGCGACCAGAAACCCGGCTTGTTCGTATCCGACCCAATGTATTCCTGTATTGCCGTCAGGCCGACCTGCGACCGGTAACCGGTCGTCGTATTCCAGTGGAAGTCCTCGTCAAGATTGGCCTGCTGGCCGCGCCCCCCTTCGGGATCGACCACAGCCCACGGATTCCCTTCCCCCTCCGCATCTTCTGCACCGGTGCGCATCATGTATCTATACTCGAACCCGTCGTCCATCCCATCCCCGTCGCTGTCTGCGTGGATCGGGCTGCACACCTTGTAAGTGTCCAAGTTGGTCACGATTTCATACGAGATGCGGTATTCAAGGATATTGGGCAGGCCATCGTTATCGGGATCGCCCCATGCCTTATGTTCATCTGAAGAGTCCTTGTCCACCAGCAGGCCGAAGTCGGCTTCCCAGACGTCCGGCAGCCCGTCCGAATCCTGATCGGTATCCGCATTGCCGAACGAGGCACTGACCGTCCGGCTGTCGGTCATGGTGATCGAGTTGGTCGTTGAACTGCCGGACACGCTGTCGCCCCATTGGAGGAAGGTGGCGGTTTCCGGGATGGCGGTCAGCCTGACCAGCGTGCCATTGGTATACCAGAAGCCGGTTTCCGCCGCATCCGGCATACCCGGAGGTGTCGCGGAAATGGTACCGCCCTCGCTCGGGTTTAGCCGCAGAAAGTATTCGACCCCCCAGTTCCAGGTGATCGTGGTATCATTGGTGACCTGGATAGCGTCCATTTCGAAACCGGCACCGGTGGCAGGCTCGCTGCCGGTGCGGGTGAATCCGCTGGTGACATAGCGTTTTCTGGTGGGGTTGACGGCGTCCAAGAACGGCGATGTCACGCTCGAATCCACCAGCGCCCCGTACGTCACATTCGTCGGACCGCCACTGAAACGGATACCCCGCAACCGGGGATCCCCGACTGTCGCACCCAGGGAATTCTTTGAGTAGAGCCAGACGAGGGGATTGCCAAGGCTCTGGAAATCGGCCAGCACCTGCTTGTCGGCGTCCATCGTCAGGTTCGTCGGCGACGCCGTGCCGGTCACAGCGCCGCTCCAGCCGGCAAACCTCGAGCCGCCAGCGGGGGTCGCCGTCAGTGTGACCACCGCCCCATTGGTGTACATGCTGCCCACCGTCGGCGGGGTTACATTGACCGAGCCGGATCCGGAGCCCACGTACTGGACATCCAGATGATAGCGCTGCACAGCAAAACGCGCGGAAATGCGATAAAGATCATTCGTGCGGGCATCATCAATAAATGACAAATCCGTGCTGGCGACATTCGTATTGCCGATCTCCACGTTATCGCCATTGGTGGTCTTAGTCCAGCCAGCAAACATGTAGCCGGCGTTCGGAACGGCGGTAATCGTTGATACCTGCGGCAAACTCACCGCATTCGTGGAGCTCGCTCCCGCCGGCGACGTGATCGAGCCCATTCCGACTGAGGCCGAGTCCACACCCACATAGACTTTGGTGAACGTCTGCGCCGAAGCCGGTACGGCAGCCAGCAGCAGCAGCCCCAGCCACGCGACGAAAACTGAAAAAGGGCTGGTCCGGCAAGCCTTATCTTTGTTTATCATATTCATAATCGGTTCCTTTTGCTCTGTATTGCACTTAAACTGTTGTCCGATTCCCCGCGTCCAAACTCATTGTTCCGAAGATGGCGCCGCCTCGACTGCCGCCTCTGCCGCCGCCTGTTTCGCCTGCTTCAGTTCCCGCAGGGCCGTCTGAACCTCCTCAAACGCTTCCATCGCCGCATTCCTGCGATTCTCCAGCTCCTTCAGCTCGGGGTGCCGTTCATGCAGCTTCGCCTCGATCGCCGCCTGAAGCTGCGCTATTTCCCCCGTCAACTTGACCAGTTCCTTGTCCTGCTTCATAGCCCGGTCGCGTATCGCCCTTATCATCCCGTTATGACGCGTGGCCTCTTCAATCAAGGCGTTGCGTTTCGCCAGCAGCGCCGTCTCGTCCAGCGGGACCTCCGTCGCCGTCGCTGTTGCCGGTGCATTGGTTTCCGCCACCTTTTCCTGGGCCATCAGCGGGAGTACCATCAACCCGGAGAACAATACTAACACTAAACATGATCTCTTCATAGCAAACTCCTGTTCATGACCGTATCTTTACAATTCCTGCCTGATTCGATAGAAATAACGGCTGCTCGACGGTGGCACCGAATTGGTCCAACTCGTCATGCCCGTCTGCGAGACCGTGACCGTATCCTGCACCCTCCACTCCGCCTGCAGCAAATCGGTGGATAGCTCGATTCTATACGGGACCCCGGCCGATGCCGACCACGTCAGCACGTCGCCGCCTGCCTCAATACCCGCATCGCTCACGCCGACCCCGGCGTGGGGCGGGAACACCGCCACCGGGTCGGCCGCGCGCGCCAGTGCCCAGCCATCGCTGAGACCGTCGTCGTTGCTGTCGCGGCGGTTCGGATCGGTATCGAGGCGGTATTCCCCGATATTGAAGACGCCGTCGCCATCCGCATCGCGCATCGCGTCCGCCGCATCGCGCCAGTCCAGGCCGTGCAACTGCTCCCAATAGTCATCCATACCATCGCCGTCGCTGTCCACAATCAGCCGCATCCGCAGCACGCGGTGGTTGCCGGTATCCGCCACATAGACCTCACCGCCGGTCACATCCGTCGCGACACCCTGCGGGTTGGACAACTGTCCGGCAGCGGTTCCGAAACTGCCGAACGAGGCGGTCCATGCCGGTGCGCCATACGTGCTGATGTCCAGCAACTGCAGTCGATGGTTGAGACTATCAACCACCAGCAGATTGCCGAGCGGGTCCGCCGTCATATCATACGGACGGCGGAACTGCGCCGTGCCGCTGCCCTCGGTCCCGAACCGCCATAGCGAGGTGCCGGTCCCGCCAAAACACTGGATGCGATTATTGGCGGAATCCGCGACATAGAACAGCCCGTCAGCACCACCGAAAACGCCGAACGGCCGGTTCAGTTGCCCAGCGGCATTGCCCAGCGTTCCGAACGTGCGCACGAAAACCCCGTCGGCACTGAAGACCTGTATGCGATGGTTGCCGGCACCGGCCGAGAGCGTATCCGCCACCAGTATCCGGCCGGTCGGGCTGAACCCGATGTCATACGGCGCATTGAACTGTCCATCCCCGGTCCCGTAGGCGCCGAACGTCGTGACCGCCGTGAGTGCGCCGGTGAGCGGGTCGACGGCCAGCACAACCACGCGGTGATTACCGCTATCCGCGATAACCAGCCGCTGGCTCGCCCGGTCGTAGGCCAGCCCGGCGGGCTGTTTGAGTTGCCCGGCCCCGGAGCCCATGGTCCCCCCATAGGTTGTCACCAGCGTGGAGAGTGAACGGTTGAACACCCGGACCCGGTGATTCAACATGTCCGCCACGAACACATGGTTCGAGGAGATCGCCACACGAGCGGGTGTATTGAACTGGGTGCTGCCGGAACCAATGCTGCCAACCTTGGCCAACTGGACCCAGCCCGCGGGCAGCGGCGCGACGGGGCGGCGCGCATCCAGCCGGAAGGCGACGTTCCACCCATCGGGAATGGAATCGCCATCGTGGTCCGCCAATTCGTCCAGCGAGTCGCCAGGATACCCGGGGACGCGGTCCACGGTCCAGCCATCCGCCACCCAGATCTCACCGGCCTGTTCCTTGACCCGGTACAAGGCCGAATCACCATACGCCACCGCCTCGGCAAAAGAGCCGGCATCCCACGCCCGGATGTACACATAAGCCTCACTGACCTCGAAGCGCGACAGCAGGAAGGTCTCCAGGAACAGGCCAAAGTCAGGTTGCAATTCCCTGCCGGTCCCGAAACGACTGAAGGAGTCACGGCTCAGCGCGGTCTGCAGCACCACGTCATCCCCGCCCGGCCCACCCCCGGGCTGCGGTGGATTCCGAATACCGTCCGGTCCGGCAAAGATGAGCTGGAAGAGCGAAGAGCCTTCGTCCCCGTTACCCGCCAGCGGCTGCCCGAGCCAGTCCGTCACGCCCTCCGCCGTCGAGACGGTCAGGTTGCGGGACTCTACTGTCGCACGCAGCGGGATCAGCAGATCCGGCGTACCGGCAACGTTGCCCGCCAGCAGAATGGAAAGTTGGACGGAACGGCTGCCCAGCCCCGGATAAGCACCGTTTATCCGCACGCGCAGCGTTGTGCTGTCTCCAGCAAAGGCTGTCTGTAGATCCGTCGGCACCTCAACCCAGTCAACATTGTCTTCATCCATCCAGCCCAGCAGCAGATTCTTGAACAAATCCTGCAGGACGCCGGCGGTCAGCCATTCGACGGCATCCGGGTTACCGGTCCAGAGGACACTCTCGCCATTGCCGAAGACAACCGGCGTACGCAGCACCTTTGCCGATGCATTGACCGTAAGAATTAATTCCGCGTTGCTCCCCCATGCATCAGGCGCCACCTCCTCGTAGACCTGATCCGTGACCGGCACATAGGTGCCTGGCGCAACCGACACAAAGGGTCCGTCCAGGAGATCGCCGCTGCCCGCGATCTGCCCCTGTTTTGCCGGCAATTCCTGCAAACCGCCGGACTCGATCTCAAAAAGCCAATCAAGCAGGAAATGGTCCGCACTGGCGACGGGGGTCATGCCGGTCAGCACCAGCCGACCGCCAGCCTTGACATAATCATAAAGGGCTGCACCTTCAGCGTAATCCAGTACGCGCCCAGTGCCGTCACTGCCCGCGAAGTCCGCGATCACAATGTCATACGGCACCAGGTTCGCCACATCCTGCGACAGCCCGGTCAAGGCATTGTTCCCGCGCACGGTACACTGGGCACCCATATTCGAAATGAGACCGGCCAGTGCATCCAGGGATCCGTGATCCGAGAGCAGCAGCACCTTCAGCGGGGTCAGTTTGTAGGCCCTGGACTGCCAGGCGGCATTGCCCGCGTTGGTGACCGTCAGGTCAACCGGCAGATCCGTCCCGGACAGGAGCACGGCCTCGATTTCAGATGGGGAGACGGACCCGGCGACCTGCGGGAGGACGAACGCGCAGCCGGCATCCGCACCCGCGAGCTCCACACGCTGCCAGTCACTGCGGGTATAACCTTCCGCCACGGCCCGCAATTTGTAACGACCATCAGGGACACGGGTGAACCGGTAGCAGCCCTGCGCATCCGTATAGACCACCGCCCCGGCTTCCCCGATCATCTCGACCCGTGCACCGGCAATCCCATCTCCAGTCGCGACACTGGTTACCTGACCGGTGACCCCGTAAGCCTCGTTCACTTCGATACTGAAGGTTACGTTGGTCCATGGGGCACGGGAACCGTCGCTGATCGACAGCCCGAACGGGACCACACCGGAAACCTGTTCATCAAAATGCACGGTTGCCGGTTGCCCGGCCAGTACGGTATCACCGCTCTCGAGCATCGGCCACTGCGTCGTTGTGTCTGTCAGCGTCACGCCTGCCGCCCCTGTCGTCAGGATGCCGGTACAGGCTGGCAGCATCAGCGACCCGCGGTTCATGAGCGTCAGGTAGACGGCCACGGTTTCCCCTGGCTCGGCAACCCCGTCACCATCCCCGTTCGGTGCCGAATCATCAAGCGTGACGTGAGCGATTCCGGGCACCGGTGCCGGCATGACCGACAGATGCACCGGCTGCGCGGCCGTCTCCGGTAACAGTTTATCGACCAGGATCTGACCGTAGTAGTGCCCGGCGGCAGTGTCCAGATCCGGATTGGCCACCACATCCAGGGCGGCGGAGCCACTGGCCGGGACGGTCTTGTCGGTCGGCACAAACGCCAGCCAGGACGGCGGCGGGAGTGACAGCGACCGAAAGGCGTTGAGATGGCCGGCGCGGCTGACCACGCCATCGTAGGCGGGATCCGCGACAATTCCCTTGTAGAGAGCGTCGCGGACTTCCGTCCACGGTGTCTCCACGCCCATGTATCCCCAGATCAGCGTGGCCACACCGGCGGCATGCGGCGTTGCCATCGAGGTGCCGCTCATCGATTCGTACCCACCCAGATAGGACGTGCTGTAGATATCTACACCGGGCGCTGCAATATCAACGCTGACCTTCCCGTAATTCGAGAAATCAGCCAGATTGCCGTTGCGGTCGGATGCCGCCACACTGATAATATTGTCCAGCTCGTAGGACGAGGGATAGTGCGGCGAGACGTCATTGTTGACGCCATCATTGCCGGCGGCGCACATCATCAGCACATTGCTGCTCTGGCCGACCGCCATGACACTCTGCAGGGCGGCATTGGCAGGCCCGCCGCCCCAACTGTTGTTGACGACCTTTGCCCCGTTGATGATGGCATACTCCAGTGCCACAATGGCATCCTCTGTCGTGCCGCCACCGACTGCCGCCAGGAATTTGCACGCCATGATGCGTGTATTCCAGTTGACACCGACAACACCAATCGCGTTGTTGCCGACCGCCCCGATCGTCCCCGCACAGTGGGTTCCGTGCCCGTTATCGTCCATCGGATCGCCCGACCCGGTTATGGCATTGATGCCGTAAACGTCATCGACATAACCGTTTCCGTCGTCGTCAATCCCGTTGGTCGCCCTGTCGACCCCGTTGGTATCCAGCCCCGTCTCGCCCGGATTCTGCCACATATTGGCTGCCAGATCATCATGGTTATAGTTCACGCCGGTATCCACCACGCACACCACCACACTCGTCGAGCCCTGCGTCAATGACCAGGCCTCGGGGGCGTCGATATCGAAATCGGCCGTGCCGCCGTCCTGCCCCTGGTTATCGAGCCCCCATAGCGTACCCGCCAGATAATCGGGGTCATCAGGTTCACGGCGCGGGGCTGGCAACTCGGCATTCAAGGACAGCCGGTGGTTCGGCTCCGTGAACCGTACCAATGGATCCGCGTCAAACGCGGCGGCAAGCGCCATGGGCGAGCTGCCCGCAGGAACTTTCACCACACAGGCCGGTATCAATTTGAAGCGGCGGACCACAGGCATCCCGAGCGCAGCGGCAAGCGCATCGTCATCCAGGGCGGCGGCGGCAGGGTCCAGATGCACAATCACGGATTCCATATCCGCGTCCGCAGCGGTCAGCACGCTCCAGTTTACCACCGGATAGGACGGTTCCTGGGCAGCGGCGGGAGCAACGGAACCGGTAGGCAGGGAGGCTGTGGCCAACACAACCGCGTCATCGCCGGTGGCCTTCGGCGAGATGCGGATGTCGTGTCCCAGCGCATTGGTGACCGTCAGCGGCAGACTGGCCGACCGGCCTTCGTCAACCACGAACTCAAACCCCGCCGGGCCATAGCTGATGTCCAGACCGCCGAGCACAAAGTCGACACCGGAAACGTCTGTCGCCTGCAACGGGACGATATGCACCGCCGAAAGCGCGTTGGTGCCGCTACGCGAGACCATGACACTCCAGGTTCCCGGCTGAAGGTCATTAAATGCATAATCGCCGGACGAATCCGTCGTCGCTTCGGCAAACCGGCCATCCGGCAACTGCGCCGTCAAGTTCAACCCTGGCAGGGGGCTGGCGGCGGTATCGGTGACCGAGCCGCTGATCTGCAGGCTGCCGTCAACGGTGACCACGTAGTCTTCAGTCCAGGTGTGACCGTCCGTATCGCTCAACAGGATACGGAATGATGCCACCTCGCCGCCGACGGCATCCGTATCCAGCACGGCGGAAGCCGGCGCACTCCCCGTATCCGTCGCCCCCGGGGCCAGCGGGCTGGCATAGACCACCGCCGGCTGCGTCATTGTCGCCGCCCCGGACACCGTTATTGCAGCGGTCAATCCATTGATGGCAGCCGTGCCGCTGTTGCGCACACGCACCGTCAGCAGCAGCGTCTCCCCCGGCTCAGGGTCGCCGTCACCATCGCTGTCCGCAACCGTGACCTCTACCAACTCCGCGACTGGAAGCCCCGGGCCGTCCACCGTGATCACCAGCGGCACCGCCAGATCCCCGGTGCCGACAAATCCCATGGCGTCAATATTCACGACAGTCACCGTGCCTGGGTATTCACCGTTCGACACGGCACCGGCTGTCACGGTCACCGCCACATTGGTAGCGGCTCCTGGCGCGAGAACCACGGTGTCCTGTTCCATCGGGAAGCTGACGGACAGCGTGGGATGCCCGTCAAACGAGCTGCGCAGCGAAAAACGAGCAGCGGTATCCGCCAGCGTATTGGTGTTCGCCAGCCGCAGCGTGGTCCCCACCGACGCACCGGGTGCCACCGTCACCGCCAGTGCCGCCGGGACCGGTTCAATGAAGGCGCGGCGCAGGACGATATCCCTGGTTGTCGTGGCCCCGCCGATAATACGTTCCTGATGCGGCAGGTAGGCCCCGTCCAGGGAAACCTTCAGGTCATAGCGCTGCGTGGCGGCCAGCCCGTCCAGCCGATAGGTGCCGTTGGTGGCATCAGTCGTTGTCGAGCGCGTGCCCGCCCCCCACCCGGAAAGCTCAACCGTGGCCCCCCCGACCGGCTCTCCGTCTGTATTCGTGACGGTGCCCGCCAGGCTGTAAAGCCGGTTGACCGGCAGTTGGACCACATCGGTCCAGGTGGAGGTTCCCGACGTCGTGCCGACCGTATGGAACAACGGAAGCGTCATCGCGGACAACTCCAGCAAATCGGCGATCTCAATCGTGACCGCGACATCACTCCAGGCCGACTGCGCCGTTGCCAGCGTACCGTATTCGAGGTGCGCCGGATCCGGCATCATGTCGGCGGCGTCACTGGGGCTGGAAACATTCGCATAGACCCCGGCGTACGCGTCGAGTGTCATGTTCATGATCTGGAAACGCAACTTCACCGTCTCACCGAACTGTGCCGTGCCGTCACCGTTGTTTGCGGCGGCATAGGCCGGGGCATCATCGAGCGGATCGCTGATCGCCAGCACGTTCATCCCCGGGGGCATCAGCGTGGAAACCCGGACATCGTCCACGTAATAGCCGAAGCCGCCCTCATTGGCGGACTCCAGGCGGAAGCGGACCTGGACAGTGCTGCTGTCAAACGCCGACAAATCGATATCCATCGTCCGCCAGAAACCTGAATCCCCCGCGAACCGGCTGTTCGGCGTCACATTGATCCAGCCGTGACCGTTATTAACCTCGACAACGCCCCTGGATGTGGAACTGTACAGGATATCATACCAGACAGCAAACGCCAGACGGGTGCCGGTCCTGACCGCAATGGGTTTGCTGACCAGCCAGGCGTTGACGGGCGCATCATAGGGACCGTCAAGATTGGTTCCCCAGCAGGACTGCCCTGAATACGCGGCACCTGGACCGCCCTTCGGCTGGCCGAGTTCCCAGTCGTCAGCGTACCCATCGGTGGTCCAGCGCTGCACGCCGGATTCCATGTCATCCCACAGAACTGTCACGCGCAGGGGGGTGAAGAATCGCAGATAATCCTGTGCCACCGTGCTTCCCGCACTTGCCGGCAACTGCGTGACGTTGCCAGCCGGATCCGCGCTGCGCACACCGGCATAATACAGCGTCAATGCGGATAGCCCCTCGATATGGACACGATGCGTATAGGAGGTGGCTCCCGATCCGAGCCCGGTAAACTCCGCCGAGCCATACTCGGGCGAGACCGGGGGTGGCAGCGTGTTCCCGAACCAGACCCACTGGTCCGTCGCCTCATCAGTCTCCCAGACAACCTCGCCATCCCGTTCCGTCAGTGATTCAATGCGGAGGTTCGTCACCACTGGCGGCAGGTCATCAATCGGTGCGACCGCATACAGCGGCTCGGCATTATTGGTGTAGCTGACCACCAGTGTATCACCATGTTCGGGAACCGGCGTGAAAATCGCCGCCAGATCAAACTGATTCGTCAACAGTGTCGTTGAAGCTCCTGCAAAGACCGGAACCGTGGAGGTTGCCAGCAGGGTGCCGGGGGCGGCGAGGGAGACGAAGTCACTGTCATACAGGAACACCGGCAGTTCGATCATGCTGTTGGTGTTTCCCAGATCCTCGAGCGTCACCGACACGGTGGCGCTCGACTGGTAGGCCTGGCGGTCCAGCACCAGCGAACTGCCGAACTGGACGATCGCGGCGGCAAGATCCAGCTCGCTCTCGGTCACACACCGGTTGACCAGGGCCGGATTCGGGCGGGCGGTATCCAGCAGCGCTGCGCGCAGTTCCTGGTACGTCGCCTCCGGCGCCATGCCCAGCAACAGGGCCGCCGCCCCCGCCACATGCGGCGTGGCCATCGAGGTTCCGCTGATCGTGTTGTAGTCACCAACGCCGGTGTTCCATGTACTGAGAATAGCACTGCCCGGCGCGGCGATATCCACAGTGGTACGTCCGTAATTGGAGAAGCTGGAAAGGGCTCCGCCTTCGGCTATCGAGGCCACCGAGATCACGTTGTCCACCTCGTAGTTGGAGGGATAATGGGGGCCGACATCGTTGTCCGTCGCATCGTTGCCCGCCGCCGCCAGGAACAACTGGTTGGCGGCCGCGCTCTGCGCGATCGCCGCCTCCAGCGCGGCACTGTAGCCGCCGCCGCCCCAACTGTTGTTGCTCAGGTGGATCTTGCCAGCCATCGCCGCCACATACTCGACCGACTTGATGGCATTCGCCGTGCTTCCGCCATTGAGGCCGAGGAATTTGATGGCCACAATCTTGACATTCCAGTTGACCCCCGCCACTCCGGTGCCGTTGTTGCCCACCGCCCCGATTGTCCCCGCCACATGGGTGCCATGACCGTTGTCATCCGTCGGGTTGTTGTCGTTATTGGCAAAATCCCAGCCATGAAGATCGTCGATATAGCCGTTGCCGTCGTTATCGGCACCGTCCAACACCTCGTCCGGGTTCGTCCACATGTTGGCCACCAGATCCTTGTGCGTGCGCAGGATGCCGGTATCGATCACCGCGACCACAATATTCGTGTTGCCGGTGGTTACATCCCACGCCTGCGGCGCGTGGATCCGCTCCATCCCCCACAGTTCGCCATAACGCGGATCATCCGGACGCGTATCCTGCGGGTACACGTAGTAGTTCGGCTCCACATAAAGAACATCCGGGCTCCCGGCATAATGCTTCGCGGCGACGGCCAGACTCATGGTCGACGGAATCGTGACCAACTGCCAGGGGATCAGCCGGAACTGGTGCTCAACCTTGCCGCCCAGCGCATCGTGCAAACCGGAAAGCGCCGTCGAATGCACGACTCCCGATCCGTCCTCCGGCGGCAGCGGACTGACGGGGCCGGCGTACTTGACGAGCAGTTGGTTGGTGACCGCCACATCCGGCGTAATCGCAAGGAAATCAACATGCGTCTTCGCTCCCAGCGGCCCCACTGCCTGTGATGCCGCCGGGCCGCAGGCCGCGACGGCCAGCAGGCCCACGACGCACAGCAACGCCCGCCTCCCGAACGCCCGGCCACAAATGGATTTGGCCCTGTTCATTGTCCACCCCCTCCAGTCGTCGCCCCCGGCTCCGTCCTTGCCTCCGGCACCACCTGATCAGCTTTTGCGGCCTCCCCGAGTGCTTTCAATTCAACCGCCAGGCGCGATTGCTCCTGCTGGAGCCGACGGATCGCAGACCGGGTCTCAGTCAACTGCCCGTGGAGATCGCGCAGCGCATTCTCCCTTGCCTTGAAAGTGTCATTAGCCTCCATGCGGGTCTTCAGCTCCAACCGCAAGGCATCCAGTTCCGCGCTCAGCGTCTTGATCCTCGCCAGCAGCTTCTTTGAATCCTCATCCGTCAGCGTCTCTTCATAGGACTGCGACTGCGCCGCCCGCTTCCTAAGCTGCTCGCGCAGCTCGACCTCGCGGCTGGCCGCCGCCGACAGGGAGGCCGAAACCGTTCCGATTTCTGCCCGCAGAGCCTCCATCCGGGCCGGTGCCTCACGGTTCCCGGCGCCATTCCCCGAGGTCATAACCGCATCGGCAGCCTGCCCCGTTGCGGAGATGAACAGGCTGCCCAAGGCAAGAAACACCACCACACCAGCACACTTTGAAATCCCTGCCATAAAGCGCTCCTTCTTTAAAACCGTCATTCGGAATGCGGAAAGACCCTCCCGAATTAAATGCAACAACCTCATATGCTGCCAGAGAATCATATCGCCTTCAATCTATTTTCGAAATTTTCTACCATCACTCACAAGCCTGCCAACCGCCAAAATGGACACCCGACACCCCGACGCCGGGCTTGCGCAAGCTCGCGGCATTTCCAACGCAAAAACCTTCCACCCTGTAACCCACTCGCGCCGCGAGTGCGGCTTCCGCATTGCAAAGCAAACGGCTGATTGGCGTAAGCGCGGTGACGTGCGAAATCGCATGCGCATCCCCGCTGCCGCAGTCGAATCGCAACTGGGCTTCCTGCCACCCCCCATACCCACGCACGCTCAAAACCTGCTTTTCTTGCCAATCCCTCTTTAACGAACGGATTTAACAAGCAGTTAATATGCCAATTTATTGATTATTGCCGATTCGCCTGAAAATACTGGCTTTTACGGATTTCCGCCTCCGCCGCCAATTGCGATGAACCTCTTGACAAGCACCATTATTGCGCTTATGATACGCTCATAATAAGTTGATATCTCATGATTAAGCCACCCGCCATAAACCGTCGCTTCAATCCGGTCGTTGATCGCTTTGTCACCACCGACCTGCCACTTCAGGAGATCATTGCCGGCACAGCGTCCTCGCCCCTGCCGCCAATCCTGACCGCGCTGGTGATGCTGTGCGACTGCCTGGACGGGCGGCGGCTGGCGCGCGATGCGATCGGGGCCGCCGAGAGCGTACCGATCAAGGGACAGGATCC
>JFJP01037607.1_pt1 | contig 25329 bp, 20 predicted proteins | sample 431651 | NCBI WGS metagenome assembly JFJP01 (sample SAMN02602958, study PRJNA72255) | Microbial mat metagenome, whole genome shotgun sequencing project. | biome: fresh water; feature: sink hole; material: water; isolation source: purple microbial (photo- and chemosynthetic) mats found in...
TGGATCAATAAGAGCTCAGGTTCGTGGCCTGTCGGTGACAACTAAAGTAATTCACAAACCCCTTTATATTTATGATACATTTAGAGGAATTTAATATTTTTAGGTATAGGACATGGGACACTATTGTTCAAGCTAATTCTTCAATTTGTTTTTCAACAATTTAAACCCATTGATTCATTCTTAAGATATATTACCTATCAATCGTTTTAAATTTGACTCAATCAAATTTTCAACTTCGAATTCTGTGACACCCCAAAGAATTGAAAGATGCTTGTAAATCAATAATATATCACTTCCATCAATGAACGGGAAGTCTGTTTCAGTCAATATTATCTCCTTTGGAATCATTTTGATGATTTTTATCCCATTTTCAGACTTAACCATCGCTGAATTGATAGAAAAATAATAACCGGAATCAATTATTCTATTTAAGAGACTTATAGGACCTGAATACCAATGAAAAATAGCATTTTTAATCTTCTTTTCAATAAGCATGTGTAGAATTTCTTTCTCTGCTCTTCTAGAATGTAAACTTAATATTTTTGGTTTGTCTTTTACACAGTCAAGTACATATTCAAAACTTTCAATTTGAGTTTGTTTTGTCGAAATGCCTTCTCTTGAGAAGTCTAGGCCAACTTCGCCAATATAGGAGGTATGCTTGACACATTCAGAGAATTTTGAATATTCTTTAACATGTTCTTCTGCTCTTAATGGGTGTAGTCCTAATGCAAGCCGAACATACCTATATTTTTGTACATGATTAACACCCAAAATGAAATGACTAGGTAAATTAGTCATTCCTATTGTAATTATTCTTTTTCTCTCGTTATCAGAAATATATCTACCTGGATTCTTGGCCAAATCAAAATGGCAATGAACATCTATCATTTTATTCCTAAAATCTTTTTTATTTGAATACTTCCTTTATCATGAATCCATTCTTTAATTTCAGTTCGGGTTCTAATAACAACATTCGCATACTCTTCAACTTTACTTAAAGGTAAAGATCCATTTACCAAAAGATTTCTTTCAATGTCCTCAACAGTAAAGATCTTTTTCATAAAATCAAGAAAAGCAGGGACATCTGGCAATTTTTCTAAAGGATATTTCTTTGGGTTAAAAATATTTGTCCCAACAATCTCATTATCTATGTCTATTTTATGTAATGCAACTCTTCTGTAAATACAGGGCATACAGATTCCACAATGATTAGTCCCTGTCATTATATCCCTGATATCTTTTCTAGTTCCCCGTTTTGCGCAAGAACAGGTACTTTTGTATGTTTCTAGAAGAGTTTCTCTGTCCTTGCATTTTTCTAACATTTCGCCCTTCGTCTTAGTTTCATAATCATTTTTTACAGAATGATTAAGTCCTAAATTAGAAATGAATTCAACATATTTAATTAAATAATGTGGATGAGCAGTTCTAGTACTACAACTACTTCTTCTCGAAGGTGTTAAAGGGTGGTTTAATGAGATAGTACCATTCTCAGGAATTAAAATCTGAAGACTATCTCCAATTGAATGCGCAACAAATACTGCCTGACAAAGAAATAAAAAGGATCGGCTTCTCAAGGTAGTTTCGGTATTTATCTCATTGCCCGATGTATCATTTCCAGACAAATCTACTCTAGTTTGTATAAGGTGATATCGTCTTGGATATTTCTTATATAGAATTCTATGAACCTTATCTTGGTCAGATTTTGCCCCTTTAAAAATGGAATCATAATGCGAAACAAGAACTAATTTATTCTTGGAATTTGACAATTGATTAATTACACCAACTAAAGAATCTAAGCCTCCAGAAAACAAGCTTATTGTATTAAAAGATTTACGATAGTCATCGGTAAAGACTTTGCCTCTAGACTTTAAAATATATAGAGGTTTAATATCTCTCTTTATGAATGAGATTATCCAATTGTCTCCTGTAAGAAATGAAAGTAAGCCTTCCAACTCATCTTTACCATTATCAAAAATCTCAGGAGATTCAACAGGAAACTCAACTTCAATGTCACGGGACCAGCCATTTATCGAAAACTCTTTTCTTGATAACAAAATATCAATTCCATAAACATAACAACCTAACAAAAATAAATCGAATGTTAACCCATTTTTTTGCTTAGTCATCATGTAAAGGTTTTCAAACTCGATATTTAAGGGAACTAAAATTTCATTGTCATCTGGATCAGTGTATCCCAATTTGATTTTAGAAAATTCACCTTTTTGAGCCTTAGAAATAACAATTTTAACTTTCATAATTTTCAAATGCTTTAAGAGTGTCTTCGAAAATATTTTTGACAATCGTATCTCCTTCTTCACCAGCCCAATCTATTTTGCTAAGGTTTCTTTTTAATGAAATATTTTCGACCTTTGCTACTAAGAAATTTTTAAGTTGTGTATAAAGATTGTTCGTGCTGTTCATTCCCTTTTCAATTACTAATTTTTCATAAAAATCAATGGATAGATGCTCATAAATATAGTAGGCGTAATATTTTATTAATAACTCCTCGAGACCAAATTCTTCAATTTTTTCTTCAAAATTAATCCCCAACTCTTGAAATGTTTTTGCATCACCACCGATTTCTTCCAACAATTGTCTTTCTGCTTCTTTGGCTGCAGTCTCGTCTAATGAAGAAGCAACTCCTGCACAATATTCTAACAGGTAATTTATCGCATCATTTGGTTTGGTTAAATCAGAATAATCAAAGCCAATGCTACCTAATGCACGTTCAAATCCCCCCGACTTTATATCATTAAAAACCCTAACTAATTTTTTTGCAGTTTTTATCCCAGCCTGTCCTCCAATTTTTGACTTTCCCCTTCCTCCATTACTTGAACCTCCTAGTAATGCAGTAAAATTGGAAGCTATTTTATTAAGATTTGAAGAGGATATTCTACCTGTGTCACATGCACTTGTAATACTTCTACTTAAATTTGACCAATTGGGATTACCTTTAATCCCTTCATAAGATTTAGATGTTCCCATTATATTTTTGGTTTTGGAGTTATTTTAATGAATTGGTTAAGTTCAGGATATCTTTCATTTAATTGTCTTATTGATTCAATTACAGAGGGTGGTAATTTTTTGCCAACACTTATTAATGCATCTATATAAAAGGCTACACAATCAATGCCCATATCCAATGAATAATTGAATATATCATAATATCTATTTTTATTAGGCTCCATAATAATTCTCTGTTTGAGAAGATTGAAAAATGATTCCTTTTGGTTATTACTTAATATAACCAATTCTTCTTCAAGTATTTTTTTTGTGAGCTTTACAGCCATCTTATCAGGTTCAAGTTTTAGGATCAAAGACTTAACAATGGGAGGAATCAATAAATTACTTTGCATCGATGACAGTTTGTCCCTGGAAATCCAATAATAGTCTCTTAAATCAATTTTTGAAAGAAAAGGCTCCACACAGAGCCAATTTATTATTTTGGCTTTGTTCCAAGCCTTTAACTCATCAGGGAAAGATATTTTTTCATTTCCTTTTATAGTGCATATTGATTCTAGCTTCCCCAATTCGGTTGCTATTCCTTTATTGGATAGTTGCCAATTATACAATGTTTCAAAAAGTCGTTGTTCTGCGTATTCGAGAATCATTAACTTAGCTAAAATGTCATCCTTGAAATCAGCTATATTAGCAACCATAGCTAATTTTTTCCTCAACATAAATGTATTTAGGAAACGTTTAATCTGCCGAGGATTTCCATATAAACTTTCTGAAATTATTGGAGACAATTTGGCAATTAAAGATACATGTTGTTCTAATTTATCAGTTTTGAGAGGACCAACTACCAGTTTAACTTTTGAGAAGTCAAAAACAGAGTATCTGTCTTTTTCTCTAAAAGTTTTAAAAGCTTCAAGTACCTTTTTAAAATCATCGGGGTCTTCTAGATCATTCTCACAAAAAAGTAATGTTATATAGGTTTCGACCTCAGAATCAGATAATTTAGGTAATGTGTAAGGTATTTGGATTAATTTTTCTAGATAATCATTTACAAGTCTATCATTGGTATTTTCAGCATTAGCGTCAATTATTTTTTCCTTGTATCTGTGTTCTATAGCATGTCTAACAATTCGAGGATCGGCGCCTATTATAAAAGCTGTATTCTTTACATTCAAAAAAAGCTTAATTGCTTCTAGATTATCAATTATTCTATCTGGCAAGCATCTATCAAGATCATCAATTATAATAACAAGCTTCTCTATTTTAGACTTTTCAAGTAATTTTTCGAAATCATCTCGAAATTTACGAACTACATCAAATTGGACTAGATCATCACCAGTCTTTATAAATTGTTTTAAGAACTCTTCAGACCCTTTGCCTTGAATTTTAGCAACTAAATCTTTTGGATTTTGGGCGGTAACTCTTAAGCCATTGACTAATTGAGGAATAACACTTAATCCTCCTGTCATAAATGCTGCAGTTGCAGGTAAAGCAATGTTTTTTAATCCAAAACTAATAACCCTCATCCAGTTAACCGACTTAAATAGCTTATTTATATCATCTTTTAATCCCCTACCAAATTTTTTCTCGTCTTCAAAAGCCTTTAAAATTGTTTCTAGTAGTGCAGCTTTGGCATCGTCATATCCCTCAAATACCCATCCATTAAAATAGAGACACGCCGTTTTCTCCTCTTTTTCAAAATCATTTTTGAGTACCTCTAAAATGCTTGACTTTCCACTTCCCCAGTCCCCAAACAGACCGATCGTAAGAGGTTGCATTTTTTCATCCTTAATGAGCTCTTTAATTAGATTTGCATGTACATCAAATCCCAAGAAATCTTTGTCTGTTATATTGTCTGTCCACATTTTTTGAAGTTTTGACTTTTTTGATTTTATTTCTATTAGGCATGATTTGTTAGCTATAACATAATAGATATTCTCTACAACTCAAGAATCAGATTTAAAAATTGAATAACCCATTTCTTCTAGCATTGGTGGCACATTCTTTAATTTTTTTTGTGCTAAAAAATTATCGAGAAAAATAGCGAATGGGATAGTTCTACCCAATATATATTTTTCTGCTTCTTCCTGAGAGGGGAATCTTAAACCATGAGCAATATGAATGTGCTCAAAATATTTCTGGATTATTTCGTGCAATTTGAAGTTATTTAATAATGCAACTTGATGATATATAAGTGAATCAATATTAATTAAAACTAATGGTTTAACACGATTAATGAACAGACCTTCTTCCTTTAGTATTTCTAATTCCGCTTGAAACCAGTAATCAACCAAATTATTTAATCCGGAAACATCGTATTGAGGATCGTGAGTAATGATTATTGGATAGATTGATACAGATCGGTATTTATAACTTCTATCACATGGAATTTCAGACTGTAAGATTTTTTTGACGACTCCAATAAGCTGCATTACTACTTTGTGTTTTTCTCTACCATCTTTCTCTTCAAAGTATAATTTCTTTTCAAATTCATCTTCATAAATATGATAATCAAAAGATTCCTTCGAAGATGCAGGGATTAAGAAGTCTTTAGATTCAAAGATTAAAATGTCATTCCCGACTCTAATATAATAATCAGGCGCTCCATCAACTTTCAAGTCGGACAGCTGCTTTCCAGTAAAACTGATACATTTATTCGGATAAATTTTATTTAGTATTTCATAAAGCATTATTTTCTCAGAAAACTCATCACCAAAAAAGCTCTTTAAATCAGTTATTTTGTTAGGAGCAGTTAATTTATTATTCACATCACGAAGAATAAAATATAATCCTTTAAATACTTTTTCAACGACAAAAAGGCTAAAAATTATTCTATATGTGCCATTAGAAATTTTATAGAAGGGTTTTGCTCTTAGGGTAATAAAATCGTTTTGATTAAATTCGTCATTTTCCACAAGAATAAGTTTATCTAGAAAAGCACAATCCCCATTAAAGTTATTACCCTGTGTTACAATGATATCTGTTTGAGCTTCATTTTCATTTTTTATAGCGGAAATTGTTAACGGAAGTAATTTTTTGAGATACTCCTCCCATGTTTTGCACTCAAAATAGTCTAAAAATGACGATAATAAGGCTTTACTTCGAGAATCATGTTCAAGAAACCTGAAAAGAAATATTGCTTTTATTAATTGGGTTGTCCAAATTTCTGAAATATTGTAGTTTAATTTGTCCGAATAAGGATATGACATGCAGAAAGTTAACAAAGGAAAATGTAATTCAGTTTCGAGATCCTCTGTTGAATCAAATGCAACTTTTTGCTTTTGGGTAAAAATTGAATTAAGAGTCAAATAAGCTTTAAATAAGTTTATCTCAAATTCCGTTGAAGTTTGCGTTTCTTTTTCCTCTTCAGTATGAAAGAAAATTTCAAAGAGCCTTAGACTACTGTCTGGATTTATGATTTTAACTTTATCTCCCTTTTTCTCAAGTTTTTGAATATTAGTGTACAACTCATTTGAAAAATCATTATTTTCTTTAGAAAAAATGGATTCCAAAAGGACTTTATTGTCCTGGTATTTGGAATTTCGATTTTTAAATCCTAGAAAGAAAGTGGCCACTCTTAATATAATGTTTCGGCTTCCTCCTATTAAATAAGTCTCAGGTTCGAGGCGTTTTTCCTTTGGAAATGCCGCTTCAAATTCAAGTAACAACTCTAAATATGAAGAATTGTTTATAACGTTTCTAGCCTTCATCTTCAATTAATCAGGAGGAAATTAAATATTTAATTTCAAGTTGTGTCATTGTAAAATTAGCAAATTTGTATAGAAATCAATAACTTAAATCGTTTAACTCCTAGACAACAATTAAAAGAAGTAATAACAATCCCTTACCAAGATGTTATATCATATGAGGTTCTGTTGAAGCAAATTATTTGAATTTGTCTTATAATACCTACTTTTATCCAACTGGTTAATAATTTATTGTTTAGCTATGTATGTAAATAGTACCAATACTGATGAAATGTGGTCAATAAGCCCGGCTTTGCAGTCTTTGGAAAAACAACTAATAAACAAATTGTCGGAGATGAAATTAGCTATTATGAAAAAAATTCAGATCATATTTAAGACCCTGAATATCATTAAATAATGTTCGTCCAGATACATTATGCTTGTCTAGATATGAAAAAAGTTTTGCATTTGTTTTACCATCAATAATTCCATTATGAAATACCGTATTATAAGGTAATCTATATTCTCTAATAAGGGTTTCCTTTTTGATCCCTCTTTTTGAAAATGAACAATTAATATAATCTACAAAAGAGAAAGTAGTATTACTATTATCGTAAAGTACAAAACAGCTATCTTGTTTTTTAAGATTTACATTGAGAGTATTAGGTTGACAATTATTCAGCGGATTAATATCGAAACCAATATGGCAACTGTACATATCATAACTGTCATAAATCTTTTTAAAAAAATCATTCTCGATATACTTTACGTCTAACAATTCTGAAATCCTAGAGTGATTTATTTCAAAAACAGAAATGAAAGGTTCTTGCGGATGGTAATATGGGTTCCCTTCACTATCAAGACTTGATGTGTTCCCTGCCTTAACACATGAAATTGCAAAATATAAAGCGACCAGAGGATTTTTGGTAAAATCAATAAAACATGTTGGCACTCCATAGTGTTGAAGATAGTATAGTCTCTCTAACAGACTACAATCTTTCAGATAGAATATCTCAACAAAATCATATTTCCCATATTGAGACTTAAAAAACTCATCTGCAAATTGTTGCTTCAGAAAAGTCCTAAACAGGTATAAATGACTCAAATAGTATCTATTAAAAGCTGAGATTAGCTTCCAAGTGTCAATAACAATTTTACCGTTAATATCTCTTTTTCCCTTAATTATGGAATAGTTATTTGAATGCCCTCTGTAAATCTTTGATTCATCGGCGTTTTTTCTCAAATCATTGACTAAATCAGGCCAGTTTGAATGATCAATTATTTTAAGAATACTATCCATAGTTCAAAAACTAATTAAGCTGACTCGCTAACAGGAGTCAAAATCTAATCCAAAAGAGCTTTTAACAAACAATCTCTCAAATCAGTATAATACTGGATATTGATTTTTGTAATCATGTCATCTGCCAGTTCATTCAGTTGCTTCCTTGCATTTATCGGAATGAGTAAGGTTGTCGCACCTTTCTCAACTGCAAGCTCAGCAAGGTTGACAGCATTATATACCAGATCAAGTGAGCCACCGAGATTCAATTGGCCAACAATCACCAGACCTCCTTTAGTGTTCTTTTCAAGCAGCGAACTGCACATCCCCATCAAAACGGCCATTCCCATGCCATTTCCGCTTTTCGATGCATCGAAGGCCCTAAGCTGAATAGAAAATTCGTGTAACCGGGCATCTCTATCCCCAATAAGTTCTTTGTTCTTGCTGAATAGATTCTGCTCTGCATACCTTACACCCTCCTGAAACTGCGGTGGCGCAGGTTTATTTAATATTTTAACACCTGAACCGGGTCCTGTATTGATTTCAATTTTATACAATCCTGTTGTTTCATCCAAACCTCCGGCATTCAAAGTCCATATCTGACCAGGAGGTAATGGGTCCTCTCCTATTGTGTTTTCACTGTGTATTTCAGGGGTTGATACAAATGTCTCAACTCCATCTTCTCCAATACGATAACTGAATAGAGTATTCCTGAACTCAGCTGAACCGATCCTCTTTTGTTGCTCCTTTACCCTTCTCCGGTATTCCAAGGCGATTTTTACTGCCCATTCCAATAACTCATCTGAAATTGGGGCTGCTGGATCTGGCTGCATCAGTTTCAATAGACCATTCAATGTTTTGTTAGCTGCTGTTGTATCACGACCACTAAGTGCACCTCCAAAATCGACACGGGGCAAGACAGATGATAAACGACTAGTATCTCTGAGCCTGGTCCAACATTCTGCCAGAAAATCACTTACCAATCCAAAATGATCCGTTAAATATGTTTTGTTCAGTTTTGGGAAATCCCAACCAGGTGCAAAAGCATGTATACGATCCATAAAAGCTGTATCGTTCCGCATTTCCGGCGGAAGAGGACCGAAAAGGTGACTTATTCTTTGCTGATGCTCTACATCTACTTCAAAGTTACCCACCATTACAATACCCCCATCAGCCCGAATAGGTTCTTTCCCACGACTGAACTCCCCACTTTCCATATAACCCTTCATGATGTTTACGCCATCTTTCTGATCGAAGGATACACCTGCTACTTCATCAAAACAAACGACATCATATTTACATACCAAGCCCCTTTCCCCATTACCCATATTTACAAACATCTTTGCAACAGTGGCTTTTCCTCCAGAGACTAAATGCGAATAAGGAGATATTTGTTGGTATAGATGCGACTTACCTGTTCCTCTCGGTCCTAACTCAATCATATTATAATTGCGTTCCACAAATGGGATCATCCTTACAAAGAGTACATTCTTAGCCTTTTCAGACAGGCTGGTAGGTTCCATGCCAACACTTCGAATCAGGAAATCTTTCCACTCTTCTAATGTGAAATGTTCCCTTCCCTTATAAAGTAAATCCAAAACATTGCGTTGCGATAATTGGATAGGTCGGATTTTACCGATACCGAATGGTCTGCCACTATTTTCCTGGGCAATTGCTGCGTCATATTCCAATTCAATCTCAGCATAGAAACCGCCGGTAAGCATTCTATCATTAGCATTTACTACTTCAGATGAAATACGAACTTTATTCAGTTGCAAACTTGGCAGTGTTGCTACATAGCTATCGGAATTAGTATCAAGTCTGGCGGTAATGATGTCGATTAGTTTTATTGAACCTTTTTCTCTTGCCCGTGACTTAAAGTATTCTTCCTCTCCAGGTCTTACTGTCCTGTCTTGCAGTTGTCTTTTAACTATCTCAAGTCCTTCCTGGATTTCTCCTTCATCAGTTGTGGCACAGTATCGTCCCAATAGAAATTCTATTACATAGGTCGGTACCGGAAATGTTTTGCGAAACTGCTCAAGTAAATCTTTTCTTACAATATAGCCCTCAAAGGCTTTAGCCGATATTTGATCTATTTTATCTAGTTCCATACGCATATATTTTATCCACCTACTGTGGTAGGTTTTTTATCTATTATTCGTTCATTTTCATCCAACAACACTATTGTAGCTGCCTTAGCTTCAGCATCATCATCAACCATAAGTGTTATTTGGTTGCCTTGCAGGAGTTTGTTTTCCGATAACACAACGGATGTCTTTGGATCATTATATTTTGTACGAATGTCTATTGTGTAACCATCAGGTAAATCACTAGTTTGTACGGTACATTTAAGATTTACCCACCTGACTGTTTTTATCTCAGCATTAATATTCAACACATTTGTATTCTCAATTATTATAGTTGGTACCAGGCACTCATGCAACGAAATGCCTCCATGGGCATATTCTTCATTCGCTTTGAAAAATGAGATCCCCGGAGCATAAGCAATGAATATAGATGGATTCCATCGCCATGGCAAGTGAAGCAAATCTGTACTTGCACCTTCCTTTATTAAAGCACAGCGACCCCATCGGGTCTCAGCTAAACCGGCATTGAGTTGAGTCTTGGGTAAGCCCCCTGGTAACAGTAACCATCCGTGATCAGTTACTATCTTAATACGTTTAATTCCTTTTTCGAAAGCAACTTCCAGAGCTTCCTGCACCTGGCCAAACAACTCCTCTATTCGTTTTACCAGATCGGATTGCTCTTCATGGCCCTTGCAATCTATTTCACCTATTTCCTGCCAGTATTTTCCTTCACCTTCAATATCATTTGCATTGGATACATACCTGAAATCGTTGGTTCTTAATGTCTCCCTAAACACATTCGTTAGAAGATCTTTACCATTCTGCAATTGCGGACGAAATTCGGTTATTGGGCTCTGGGTTGAAACAGAAGTTGCAATGGGTGATACTTTTGGTTTTGCAGTTGGCGTTAAAGATGGTATGGCAGACCAGCCAGCTTCCAATGTAACCTTCCATTTAAACTTTTCTATACGCTTGATGAATTCTTCAGCTAACTCATAACGAAATGCATCTACAAACAATACGAACGATTCTGTTTCCTTATCTGATCTTTGTGAAGTAAAAATAGTGGCATCTGCTTCCACAAGTTTCTGAAACTTATTTGTAATTGATTCAAGCCATGGCTGATAAATAAGTTGAATGATAGCTTTTACAACGGCCTTATCTTTCTCACTTTTTACAGCAGCCAAAGCTTTCCGCATGTATTGATCCACATAATAACCACTTGTTGTATAAAATGCTTTTAGTTCTTCAATGGTTGAAGATGGAAATGTTTCCGAGGCTTTCGAAGCCATTTGTACTAAATAGTGCAAAGCGTTAGCCAATTGCGACTTGCCCAATTCAAACCAAACCCAGTTTCTTCTTATGGCATGTTCTTTTTCCAAATCTGTCAGAACTGCCAGTGTTTTTTTTGTATCGAGCTTGGCAACTTTTACAAGAGCCTGGCTCAACGCTTCTTCTTTTATTTCATTTACCTGCGGCCAACTTTCTTCTGGCAATGCAAAAATACCTGTGCCTAAATCGGCAGGTTTAGCTAATCTTAATAAGCCTTCAATCTCCGGATATTTATGAGGTGCAGTGGCATATAATTGCCAAACGTATTTCCATGAGCTTTTCTGCGAGCCAAGTTTTTCGGCAATGGCCTTAATATTCCTATGATCGGGTTCAAAATCATATTGCGATTTACACAGGTTCTTATACACCTCTTTTTTCCCTGTATCCATATTTAGTAAAAACCCATCTCCCTTACACATCCATTTGAGAATTGTGGGAATCATGTCTGGAAATAACTGATTGTTCAGATAATCTGCATCTATAATGGTTTTGCCTGATAACACATCACTATCCTGAAAAATGGTGGGTAGTGTTTTCTTTAAAGCATCCCTGGTGGCATTGTCCTTAGCTACCTTAACGCCCAGTCCATTAACAGGGTTTTCTACAAATGCAAGTATTGACCATTCTCTTCCGTTTTCCTGAATAAATAAAGTGCCTGTGTATTGATACTCTAATAGTGGTTGGAAATTAAATACGGCACTCTCTACATTTCGTAAATCATTTTTTGCTACTCCCGGCAGATAAATAATCGGAATAACATCCGCATCCCAATCGGCTCCGGGTAGCATTTTCGAAATCATGCACTTTAACCAAATAGCAGGACCTTGCTTTTTTGATGGTTCATAGTTGCCGTATATAAGTAATTGGGGCAGATTTGATTGTAGAACAGAAATAACATCCACCCATTGCAATTCCGGATCGGGCCAGAGTATTACCTCTGGTTTCACCATCACACTGCTATTGTGACTTTGAGCCTTTTCAAGAGCCTCAAGAATTTTTTCTTTAAGATTCATTCTCTGAACTTTCTATATTTTTGTAACATAAGGAATTCATTATATAGTGTATATCCCTTTTACTTCCTTTTCAAGATTTCAATAGCTTCTTCCCTTTCGATGTTAACCGGTATTTCTGATTTCGGCTTTTAGGTTTGTCGGGTACCGTTAACTCTATTATATCATTATCAAGTAGGGGCTTTATATTTGCATTGAAATTTTTTGTTTGATTGCCTATTTCAAGAAATCCGAGAATTTCCTCTCTTGTTTTCTCTATTGCTAAATATTCGGTTAGCTCAATTATCTTAGTTACTGACTTAGTTACTGACTTAGTTACCGGCATAGTTGCTATCTTCTCTCTGATGTAATCCCTGACATCACCTATATCTTTGATTAACAAATTGTTTAATACCTCAAAGTTCAGACTTCCCATCATAATTATATCAACTTCTTCCCTCGTTAACTTAGTTACCGACTTAGTTACCAGCCAATCAGTCTGACAGGGTAAAGTGACCAAAAACAATGTTCTTTCTTCATCGGTATAAAACACCGGTTCGGGATTCCCATTTTTTGACATTTCATCCCGGATTACCGGAATACCTGTGGCTTTCCCCTCTGTAAGCTTTAATTCCTTTAGAAAATCTCCGATTCTCCTGTTGCGATAATCCCTGGCAATTACCCTTCTTTGCTGTAAATCGGCATTTTTAATTGGTGGCAAAGGACCTGGATAACTCAATATTTCAATCCGATCAGGAAGTACCTGTATTTCAATAGGCTTTTCATCCGAATAGCTTTTATGATAAACCGCATTGCAAACAGCCTCTTCTATAGCGTTATAGGGATAGTTGCTGGTAGTTACACTTTCAGCCTGCCCCATAACTTTTTTAGTCTCTGTTTTTAACAGCTCTGAGCTTAGGTAAGTAAGACAACTTCGTATTTGTTTTTGCAATGGTCCCTTAAATACTTGTGAACTGAAGTTCCTTCCGGAATCATCCTGATGGATAACCAACTCAATCCAGGCCCGATTAAAGAAGCTGTGAGGATTACTGTTAAAAAACAAGAGTCCTGCATTAACAGGTCGCAAAGATTCAATCGGACCACGGGCTATTTGCATAGCTTTGCATAAATCGGCAAAGGGCATGGAGGTACTTTCTTCGAATAAGTCACTGCCAGCCTCTTGCAAAAACTCACGAATTAACCCCAGCTCCAAATGGTTGATTGTAGCTTCCTGATTTACCCGGTCATCGAATGGTATTTTTGCAGTAAGCTCAATCAGATGGGTTTGATTACCCCCCTGTGCTATTATGCTTCTGCTACCTGATCGGATATAATACTGCCGTCTTGCATCATCTCCAAGTGTAGATGGACAGGAATACGGACGCATATCGCCAGCGGGACACCATATCACTAGAATGTGCCTACCATCAATTTGATAAGGTTGAGTAATTGAGAGATAATTGGGCTGAATCTTATAACAAATGCCAACTAATTCGCCCTGTATCCGATCTAAACCATCCAATGGTAAACCTTTTGGGGGAAATTGAGGAATACCTTCTACTGCTTCTATGCCAATTACAATATATCCTCCGCCCCAATTATTGATGTCGTTGGCAAATGCGCAGACGGAATGCAGAACGTCTTCCGGGTTCCATCCTTCTTTGAACTCAAGCCGTTCCCATTCAACAACTTTTCCATGGATAAGATCTGATATGTTTACCGGTAAAGCCATATTTATTCCGAATTATTTACTTTTTATTTTCTCTGGCAGCCCGCTTTTCTTCCAGACATAAATGCTTATCGTTATCTCTAATCTCACCCCAATAACTACTCTTTGGGTTCTTGCCACGATCAATGCCCCATTTTATGTTGGGTTTTTTACGCAATACATCGGCCTCTATAAATGGCCGGATATTTAATCTTACCCCATCGTTCGAATCAGGTTCCCAGCCAATTGGCTGTTGTTCCAATGGTTTCCAGCGAACAAAAATGTCGTAGGGCATCTCCCCTTGTAGAATGGCTTCAAGCTTCTCTTTAAGTTTAAGCGCTGCACTCAACAATCCTTCGGCACCACTTTCCCCGGCTTTCTTTTTGGCTTCGCACATCCGTATCCAATCGCCCAGGTAAGTATAGATTAACTTGGACAAATTGTCCTTATCTAATTTGTGATAGTTTACCAATGCAGAAAAGCCATCATTACGACCATCCCAAATATGCCAGATGAAAGGCCTGTTTTGAAATACTTTGCAGTGCTGTACAAAAAACTCTTTGCGAAGCCACTCTTCCAAGTTGCTCGAAGATGAACTTTCTTTTGTGAGCAATTGTGTTATAGTTTGATTAGTCCATTCTCTTGCAAAAACTGCCTGTAAGTAGTAACGCAAACGATCAGATCCGGCTTGTTCTGCATTAACAGAGGGGATGCATAATATGCCATCATCGTCAGTTAAATAGTCAAATACTTTTACTTCTCTAATTAATGACCGCGCTTCCTCTGCTAACTTCATTTCAGTATCACTTTCAGCTGGCCAGCGATAGCCAAGTACTCTTGATAAAGCAACTTGTAGTGGATTATCTGCTTTCATTGGATGGCCATGAAACAACCATTGCGTTGAATCATCACTGTATGGTTTTGGTAGACCATTAGGATATTTTTCAGCAGCAATTTTTTTCCAGTATTCAAGACTAAAAGGCACTTTCAAAAGTGTGTTAGGCATTACTTTTAATGCTTGATCTATCTCCCTAATTTTTAGATAAAACTCTCTTGATGAACAGAAGCACCATATTGCAGTGAAATGATCATCATTTTTGGGAATAATTTTGGCAGTATTATCATCACTTAATTCACCTGTATTCAACGTTACACACAATTTCCCCATACTACTGACTAAAATTCCATGCTTCCCTTTTGATTTTAGTCCTCTTAAAGTTGCTGCTGGTTCCGAAGTAATATTATGAATTCCTGAATTAAATTTTAAAACGAGTTCTCTTCCATGATAAGGTCCAGTTTCAGAAGTAGTAGTTTGCCAAAAAACAACTCCACTATTGTCAATGCTCTTGTACTCCCAAAAACAAGGCCCATATCGTTTTGTATCACCAGTTGTGATTCCCTGCTGAGACAATGCAAATTTTGACAGTAAATCTCCCTCTTTTTGGTTGATAAGTAATATCCTAAAATCAGGATTTAACAATAAGGATTTTTGATTTACCCAACTTATATTAGATAACTTAATGTTAGATTCTTTCTCAATTGAATTTTTAAAATTGGACAAATCCATTCCCATAAAATAGCACTCAGGATTCGGTTTAGAATTTTCAATTGATATTAGCATTACATTAAAATCCCACATTGGGGTTTGAAAACTTTTTGTCCCTAGCGTATTGACAATTTTCAATGAATATTTATTTAAAAGGCTTTGCCTAAGTTTTTTATATGTGGGCTGAAAAATCCAATTTTGTGGAATGACTGCAAAAACGATACCATCCTTTAAAGCATTTGATTTTAACATCTTTTCAAGAAAGACAGTTGCTAAATCACTTTTTCCTTCTGGATAAAATTGCTGACAATAATGTGAAAGTATATCACTCTGTTTTCCCTTCTCAAGAAATGGAACATTGGTAATTTGCAAAGTATATTTTTTTTGAAGCAATTCTCCAGCTTTAGCAATACTTGATGCCATAACTCCACGCATGCATTGGTCGTTACCTACTTCATTTGCCAATGCTTTTTTAAGAACTGGTTGAAGTTGTTTAAAGCTTGTGGTGAATGCATCTGCCTTTATAGTGGAAGGATCAAGTAAACTTCCTAATTCAGGAGCAAGTTGAAAAAGGTTAAACAAGACTCTCATTCCATTTTCCAAACGTGCTTTATCATCTTCTCTATCAACCATGCTTACTAGCTTCACCCAGTCTTCAACTTTTCCTTTTGGAGCAATACCGCTACATGCCAGATTCATTTCAGGAAGTTCTTTGTAGTGACCACAGAATTTCCAGGCGGTTAAAGCCAGATTAAAGGCAGCAATCTGAGTGCATCTGGCGTCTAATTCGAGACCATGTAAGTTTTCAGAAATTACCCTATCGGTAGCTTCTTCTTTGGTTAATCCTTCTTCGTATATACGCAGGGAGACGAATACTGTAAAAAGCGATGTAACAAAATGGCCAGAGCCCATACAGGGGTCCATTGAGGTTACTCCAGCTGTTTTGTCCGGCCAACCTTCAAATTTACCGGCAGCAGGTGTACCATCTTCTAATAATCTCAGATATTCGAATTTGATAGGAAGTTTAACACCTGGATTTCGACTAGCCCACCAGGCTCCAAGAGTATTATCTATCAGAAAATGAACCATATAGGGCTCTGTAAATAACTGAGTCTTTGCAGGTAACCGTTGTCCATCTATCTTTTGTCCACTTTTCTCTTCTTCTTCAACTTTTTTCTTTGCATCAATTTGCCAATACTGATACACCCAGCCTAGAGCATCATCAGCAGTAAATATCTGACTCTCTAATCCATCTATTATTTCTTCGAGTTTTATTCTTTCATCTGTCGAAAAAGCAACCTGCATTAAAGGGTCATCAGTTCTGAATATTGCAGGAAGCATCTTTGATGCATAAGTAGCAGCAGCATCCCATTTGTCTAAAAAGTTTTCATCTTTCGCTAATTCCTCACAATCCTCCAGAGTAACTGCCACCCCATCACTATGCATAAGTAAATTATTTGCCTCTAAGAACTTTGCAAATAACATTTTATGCCAGGTTTCGTATGCAAGCTCATAGGTTAAATGATTTATCTTCTGGGCTCCAGTGGCCGGCAATATGTCTCCTAGTAATCTTGCTTTGCTGCGTAAACTGTTTCGTAATCCACGTTGTATCGTGTTCATGTGTGCAAATGGATCAGGATTATCCACTGCAAGTCCATGTAATGCATTAAAAGCTCCAACTTCAGCAACCTTTCTCGCTTGTTTTACAGCTGATTCTAAGACATTTCTTTGTTGTTGTGTAAGTACAGCCATTATTTCAAGATAATTGAACCTGATTCTTTTAATAGTTTTTCCAATTCGGTTTTCAATTCAACCACATAATCATCAATATCAGCCTGAGTTGAAATGGTTTTTCGGGGAAGACTATAAGTTATTGCCTGAGGTGCGGATAATAATATGGCATCTTCTAAAGCAGATTGAAACTGTCCGGACAATGCAGCTATTTTTGTATCCCAGGTATAAAGTGATGCCTTTTGCAGTTGATTAAGCAGGGCATTTGCGTCCAAAGTTTTTATCTCAGGTTTTAAAAGTATTTGATGTTTTACCAGAATACTATGCTTTTGTTCGGGTGTTAATTTGTTGAAATATTGGTTTGATTGAAGCTCATCCATTTTCTGATCATAAAGCTTATTGTACTGCAACTTTCTATTGTTAAGTATCAGCACCAGTTTTTCTGTAATAGCATTAAGTATCGGCTGAATAAGGTCAGGTTCCTGAAGCAGAAGACGATTATCACGTATAGCACTAATTTCTATCCTCAGTTGTTCCATATCGGGTTCATCAGGGGCATGGTTAGCTAAATCAGTTAGTAAAGTCCATAATGGTTCCCGTGTCTTAACCAGTTTTGCTTTTGCGTTCCATTCCTTATACTTGGAGTGTAAAGCCTCCTTCTGCTGAAGTATTTCGAGTAGCCTTTCATTGCCTTCTTTATTCTCAATCTCTTTAATAAATTCAATGTTTATGGGTTCAGGTCTTGGAGCATCCCCGCTTACCAGGTCCGCAAGACTTTTAAGTTTTTCCAGATAATCATTTGAGAAAGGGAAAATCTCCTGGTTGGGAGGACACGTAATCCCAGCATCCTGAAATAATTTCCGTATGGCAATTTTATCCTTAGCTCCTAAAATGTGTATCTCTTTTTTGAAAGAAACCTGATTGATCTTAGCGACGTTTAAACTTGTTTCAGTAGTAGATATATGCTGCATGTTTTTCAAGACAATCAAAATTGCATCAATTGCATCCTGACTCCAACCGTATGTGGCTTTCATAAAATGATTACGGATGTCCTTACCCGTTTTGGTGGAATTTCCCATAAACCGAAGGATTTCGGAGGATATAGGATGTTTATCCACATCACCAGTATAGCCTGTAGTGTTCAAAGCATCGGGATTTCCAGCAAGAGCTTTGGTAAGTGCCTGCCCCCAATTCATAAAGTCTGCCTTACTTTTAAAGTCAGGGAATTGGCGGTCTGCAATACTTCTGAATGACTCCTCGATATTCTCTTTAAGTGTACCTGATTGAACCGTATTTCCGCCAGCAAGATATACCACAGCATCCAAACAAATTTTCTCCACTAAATCATGAATCTCATTTTTTGCATTTCCCTGCCGGGTTTCCATGCTTCTTTTCGCTTGTTCCCCCTCAGGAGTAGAGGGAAGTCCCATACCATTTATGGCTAAACCCGCTGCCAAGAACTTGATTATTTCAGTTCTTAATTCCGGGTCACGGAATTTCTTTACGAACACATAAGCCAGAGGAGCATTATTCCCGGCAGCACGGATTTCATTCACTACCGAAGTTTCGTTTTCAAACCATCCATCACGAATCCAAAGATTCAGTTTATGATCGGTGTTGGGCATGGTTTCTTTATCCCAAAGTTCAAATTCGCGCACCATCTTTGAAATCCCCTGTGTTACACTAATAGCCTTAGTTTTGTCCTTGAAAAGAGCTACTATTTTTTCCCTTCTCAAACTTTGAATCTGGTCATCACCAGAGTTATTGAGCTTAATATATTGCTTAGTAAATTCCTGTTCCCACTCAGCTCCAATCTTCGTTTGAAGCTTATATTCATCACTTACTGGCATAAGCACTTTTTCATCCACCAGTTTCTTAATCAACGCTTTTACTTTTGCACGAAAAGCATCTGAGTTAACATTCAGGTTGTCGATTAAAAGGTCAGCAATAAAGTTTTCATTCGATTTAAGACCGGTATCAGGAATATTTGAAGTGAGCTGATCCAATAAGAAAACAGCACTTAAAATTCTGCCCTCGATTTCCGTATCTCCTCCCCTGGCTTTTCTTTCCTGAATGAGGTTACAAGTATCATTTAATAAAAGTCCAGATTGAATGAGTTGAGTTTGATTATGACTGAAGATAAAATCAGCAGGTACAGTTTGTCCCACTTCAAGATTAGCAATGGTTTTTAAACTGTCATCAATATTACGTAACTGGTTTCGGAGTTGTCCTGATGTTCCGGCAACATCTATTACCTGCAGAATTTTGTTCCACAATTTCCTTGTCGATGGCAGTAAAGGATAATCAGCTACCAAAGTGTTCTTATCCTCAGTAATGTATCCAAAAATGGTTCCTTCGAGGTTGCGGGATATCTCTCCAAGTGATGCTTCCATCTTAGTATTAAGAACAGCAACTGCAGAAGGCTTTTTGTCTAATATCGTTTTACGTATTACCGTTTGAATGTCAGTATTTGTTAATTGAATAGGTACACGGAACCTTGCCATCAATCGTTGGAGGTTTGGAGTGTCAGTTAAAGCATTTTGTCCTGTTCCCACCAGAAGGAATTTGCCATCGAATCTTGAGCAAAGGTCCTCTGCCAACAACTGAACATCAAAAGCCAGGTTACTATCCTGTCCGATAAACTGCTGAACTTCGTCCAATATGATAATTGTACAAGGAATTTTATCTCCAAAGGTTAACGGAAGGATTTCCTCTCTGATAGTTTTTACGAAATCTTCACGACCGATAGTTTCCACCCTTGGAAATTGAGCACTAAAAAGCTCCTTCAACTTCATCTCGTTCTCTGCCATGTCTGGCAATAGTTCAAGAACAGCTTTGGATAAAGCAGATGAGACAAATAAATTTTCAACTTCTTTCTTAAAATCTCTACCAGCTGTTTCTATAATAGCTTTTAGGCCATCGTATATGCCTTCCTTCTTTGCCCAATAAACAAATTTGAAATGATGGTACTGTTGGGGTAATCCTAATGAATTAAGGAATATCTGCAAAAAAGAATATCGAATGTCCTTCGAAGGAAAATCACGTAAGGTCCCGGCAATTGAGAGTTTTCCCTGAATCTTTTGTTTTCTGTCTATCTCTACAAATAAATCTTTAATATTCTGGGGGAGAGGCTTTATCCCTCTTGCTGTATTACCGTTTGAGAATTGAAAATCTGTCCACAGGTAACTGGCCATTTTCACAAGATGTGATTTACCGCTACCATAAAAACCACTTACCCAGTACGCAGGTTGCTCAGTACTGTTAAAGTTTTGAAGGTAGTACTCCAGAATTTTTTTCAAACCATCGTGGTACTCACCTTCGCAGACAAAAGTTTTCAATTCATACTCAACAATGGAAAGATCCTCATTTTCATTGATAGTCCTGATCTTTGCAACACCTTCGTTTTTAAGGTTAACCTGCTCCGGATTCAGGGTAAAGAGCTCTTTGTTCTTCATTTCAATATTATTATGATGTTATTGGCCTGGCTAAATAGTCCCATCCGTCTCTGGCATCAAGCAAACGGTAGTGGTTGTGTTCAAACTCACCTGGGAAAAAGATAAGCATTCGACCTTTGAAATCTTTGTCGCAGCTTTTTAGTATCTCTGATAAGCGTACAAAACCGAATAGGGACGATACATCCTTTATAGCAATAAGTGTATCCTGATCCTGTTCAGTTTTCTGTAACTCATCCTTTAAAAACTGTATTGCAAAAGGAATAAATTCAGCTTCGAGTTGATCAACAATATATGAAGGATTCTTAAAGTAGTCGTCCCTATACTCATGTTGGGCCATCCAAGCAGGAAAGCAGAGTTTCATTGAAATTCCCTTCCATTTTTTGCCTGATTTTATGGTAGCAGTTTCAAAGTCACCCAATCGCAAATCGACTTTGCGTTGTTCTGCCGGGTCGTACACCAAAAACCAGATACGTTCCTGCCCCGATAATGCAGCTGACCAAGGTTCCTTTACTACCTTTTCAAAAGATTCTAATAATTGATCTAATTTAGATTGCATCTATTCCAATTTTATTCAATAAGTTACTAAACGAGATGGAAGTTACACTTCCTGCATACTGATACTGCATTAAATCCCTCTTTGCACATTCAATAGCTAATTCCCTCAACTTAGATTCATTCAGCAACAAAGCTTTAACACCGATACTATTCCAGATAAAATCCCCTCTATCACCTTTTAGATAAGCTAATACAAATGCGAATCCGGCTACCGTAAAGCTGATTTCAGGTTGAGTTCTGATATTTTTCACTTTCCCTTCGATAAAACCGGCTTGTTTCCAGGAGCTGGCAATATTCTGTGCCATTGATCTCCGGGTATTTGGAGAATATTGATTAGGGTGATATTTCTCAATATGCTCATCCAAAATTTCAATTGGGACCTTTGAGCCTGGTTTTATATCCTGAAGGATTTGAATGCTTTCAGCAAGAAGATCATCATTATTTATAGCATAGACAAAAGCAAGTAAGGGCTTATCGTTATGATCGGTAATTTTCCAGAAGTACTTGAAAGCTCTGAATTGCGGGTTTAGAAGTTCAAAGCCATAGAGCCTTTTAAGAAAGTTACTGGTTTGCCTTATTCCATCAGCCGATTTTTTATTAAAGATATTACTACTCAAAGAATCAAGATATCTTCCATCTTCAATTGAATAATTCATGACTTTTTCCAACTCTGCGAACATAATGGTCCTCGCAGTATGTATAGTTTTTAACTTCTTCAATTATATACTTATTTCAATTTTGTATTCAAAGTTAGCAGAATTGTGGAAACTAGCTATTCCGCAATTGTTGTGGTGGATGTCAAACTTATTTAGCTCCATCTTGCTTCTGTCTTACAGATTCCAGCTTATCTGTCAATCTTGCAACCTGTTTTTTTTATACTTCATTATCCTCATTCAGAGTGTTTTTTTAAATAAAACTTATTTTACGTCCAAAGTAATCCAGGATAACAATTAGCGTGTCTATTCTATAGTCTAGGGTTCCTTTTTCGATCTGGGAGATCCGTGCCGGAGAAACACCAACCTTAAAGGCCAGGTCCTTTTGACTTATTCCTGAATTGTTGCGCAGGGTTTTAACGAGCTCCCCGATCCGCCTCCTCTCCTCCCCTGTTAAGTTTGTATTAAAAATTCTTTGTGCCATAATATGATTATTCTTCGTGTCCCTGACACTCTTTAGAAAACTGTTTCAATAATAAAAACGGGGTACCGGTCTTTTTATCCTTTTTACGGATAATCCCATTTGCAGACAATTCGCTCCATTTAATTGGCAGGGAAACCGTGTCAACCTCGTTAAATCCACAAATACACTCATAGTGTACCTGAATGGGTTTATGTGATACCATTCTCATTTCTTTGAATTTTTAGGTAAATATTCTTGACCTATCGGTCCCGCTTTAATTATTACCTCCGTTCCCTTGGAAGCAAAAAATGGTAGTGACCTATAAGTTAAAGATGTGTTCTCTTTACAAATTCTAACAGCCTCTGGTTCTTCAAAAGTTGCTCCAATGGCTTGTTTTTCTGCATCCTGAATGACAAAGATTGATTTCATATTGAAAACATTAAGTTATTTTCTATAAAATGAAGCATAAAAGGCACCCATTTTTCTCATAAGCTTTGGGATTTGAGAAATATCTTCCGGGGGCTGGTCGATCCATTCTACCTTATCAAAGGTACGATCGACAAACAGAGCTCGAAATTTTGGCGGCCTTAAATGGTGGATAACGTCTCTATGTTCGCTAACCTTTTCTATCTTAAAAACCGGGGCTTTCTTTATATATTCTTTTACCAGCTCATCACTCGGCTCTTTCTTGAAATAATCCTCTGTAGTGTAGCGAAAGAGGTCGCCGCCGGGCTGGAAGATCTGAAATACTTCATCCGTCTGCCGGATGCGGTAAACAGTGGATCTGCTCCGGTCCTCCAGGATCTCGAGGGAGCAAACCTCAAGAATTTTTAACCTATTAACAATTTCAATACCAGGTTGAATAGTAACATGACTAAAAAGCTCATTGAATAGGCTATCAATCTGCTTAAGTCCAAGCAAGTGCCAGTCATTTCTAAAAACCACACCTTTCATTTCGGGTTCCATCATTTCAACAAATTTAAGCTTTTTATCGTCCCATGGTCAAAAACATTAATGGCCAGCCGTTTCTCGATGTTAACGGCTGGCCATCCGGCCGCTTCAGTTTTCTGAAGGAAGAAACAGAACATTATCTGCCAGGTAAATTTTAAAAACGTCAAAATTTTCCTCGTAATCATCTGTTAACGAAACTGTGCTAAAAAGCTGTTTTATAACAGGTACACTATCAAGATATAAAACAACCTTCCACCCTCCGGCGTTCTCTCCCTCTGTTATCCTTTCAAGAGTCCAAATTTGAAACTTTACAGCTTTAACTGCTCTTTCTCCCTGATAAGATAAAACGGTGTCTAAAAACCAGCACAGGCCGAATTTCTCAGTTATATGTTTCACTCCATCAGTTAAAAAGAATTTTGAAAAGAGGTCTGAATGTCTAAAATAATTTTCTGATCCCCGGAATCCTAAAAATTCATCGTTTAAGGATCTTCTTTCCGTTTTTTTGCTTTCTGTGGTTTCCATTTTTTGTACAGTTATTACGGTGTGACTCACCTTTTAGGTTAAATTAAATATTATTTGACTGGCAAAAATTATCAAAATAGGCGTTCTCCTGGGACTCAATAAAAGAGCTGGTGTTTTCTGTTTCCTGCTCTGCCTGAAATTTTTGTGAGGATCTGCAGTAAACCTTTTTATTTACTCTGTCATATAAACAGATTTCGCTCTTTTCGATTGCCCGGCCGGTCTCAGCGCATTTGCTTTTAAATTTTGCATTAATAAAGTTCATAAAATTAAACAGTTTTTACGGTGTGGCTCACCTATTTAAATTATTATTTGTGAAAAAAAAGTAAGCGGGGACGGGGCTGCCGCCCCCGCTTTTTTTATTTGACTACTTCAACTTCTTCTACCTCTTCAACCTCACTATGGCTTTCTGATTTTATATTGAAATATGGAACTGCATCCGGGAACCTGTCAGCTATATAACTGATAGCTTTGTAAGCCTCTGCGCAAACTTTGAAAGCCAGATTTTCATCTTCTTTCAGGCTCTCTTTCCATCCCTGCAAATAAGCAGCTGAGTTAATTTTCTGCTTTTCAGGTGCAAAATTATTGCTGGCCATAATGAAAGCGGAGCTGATTTCTGCCACAAGCTCTTCAATTGCATAGGCTTGTTTATGCTCTTTGTAGCTATCATTAAACTTTTTCATTCTCCCGGTTCTGATATCATGGCCGGTGCTGTGTGTTACTTCGTGCAACATTGTAGCATAAAAAAACTCATTGTTTTTGAATTGGGGTCTGTCAGTTAGCTGAATAAGGTCTTCCATAGGACTATAAAAGCAGCGATCTGAGCCGGGGACCAGATTAATTTTGCATTCCCAGCCAGAGAGAATTTTTTCGCATCCTTCCAGAATTCTTTCAGGATTTGAGTTAATAATTCCCTTATCTTCTGTTTCATTTAACAAAGCGTTGTTAATCACAGTTTGCAATCCTTCGCCGGTCTGGACGTTTGAAAACTGAGCTACATTAAAAACGTGATGAATTTTAATAAACGGAAGCTTTATAATCTTAGCATCGTTTAGCTGTTTTGTTGTCCAGGTGTTGTATGGGCTTTCAGGAAGATTTTTTCTCTGGCCGTTTACCATCTTGTAAAAAGAAAAGCTATAAAAATAAACCGGCAAGCCTTCACTTCCTTTGTTAACCAGATAACCAAGGCTTAAGCCCTGTTTAAAAGTCATAAATTGAAGAGTGCTGAAACCCTTAAACATTGAAGCAAATAAGAGAAAAATAAAATTTCCGTTTTTGTACTGGTGGCCGGTCTTGTAATTAGTCACGGCTGAATTTTTGTTCACAGGAACAAACCAAGGTTTTTCCCAAGATTCATTTAATTTGCGGTTTAACATCTCGTTAAACATCTCCTGAAGTTGTTCTTTTTTCATTTTGT
>JFJP01010484.1_pt1 | contig 25323 bp, 21 predicted proteins | sample 431651 | NCBI WGS metagenome assembly JFJP01 (sample SAMN02602958, study PRJNA72255) | Microbial mat metagenome, whole genome shotgun sequencing project. | biome: fresh water; feature: sink hole; material: water; isolation source: purple microbial (photo- and chemosynthetic) mats found in...
CGCGGACGGCCGGTATAGCGCCGTCACCGCCATCACCTCGCCAGTCGAGCCGATCAAGCTCGCTTCCAGCGGCACGTTCGAAGTGACCGCCATCGACGCCAGCCGCGCGCACCTGCGCTTGGTGCACGCGTCGACCGACCCTTCTGTGCTCAAGGAAGAGCTCACCGAAGTCGTCGAAATCACCGCCAAGGACAAGACCACTCTGGTCTTCCCGGGCAACGCCGTCCTGACGTCCATTCCCTGAGGCCATGTCGATGAAAGTCTTCCTTTCACTGCTCTTCCTGTTGGCCATCTCGCTGCCGGCTCCCGCCAGCGCCGACCGCTGTTTCGGCGCAGCTGGCGATCAATGCGGAGCACTCAGTGGCCAAGGCTTCCGTCTGGCGGCCTGTGTGGCGAATCCGCTGTCGCCGCGGCGCTCGTTCTGCAACGTCAGCGCCGGCAGCTGGACGCACGACCAGTGCTGCTTCAGCAATCGCAGCGGCAACTTCTGCGATGGCGCGGCCACCGCATTGGCCCGCACTTGCAGCGCCGAAATGGGGCTGGCCATCGGCCGCGCCGCGCTGGGTTACCAGTGGGTGCGTCTGGTGGACAACCGCACCGCCGACGCCGACGGCATCGTCAACCGCAGCGCCTATTGCGCCACCGCCGGTCAGACCCTGCACCGCAACGACATCCGCTACTGCTGCAACAGCCAGCCAGCGCCCCAGCGCGTGTCGTTCCCATTGAACGCCGGCCGCCCCAGCCTTTGGGTTTGCCGCTGATGCGCCCGTCCTTTGAATACCAACCGGAGAACACCATGCGCCATGCCGCCATCGCCCTTCGCACCAGCACCTACGCCCTGCTGCTAGTACTCGCATTTGCCAACACCACTGCCGCCCTCGCAGCCGAAGACGTGCCGGCACCCGGTGAGATCACCGAGCTTCAGTCCAAGCAGCTGCAACAGCTTTCCGCACGCGTCGACCAACGCTTGAATGCTGGTCTCGCAGGCAGCGAAAGGGAAGCCGAGCAGATGCGCAGCGAACTCAAGCAGATCGCCGCGCTCAAGGAGCCATCCGCCGTGGCCAAGGCCGTGACCGCGTACCAAGCGCGCCACGCCGCCTTCCACTCGGCGCTGATGTCTCGCAGCGGCGTCAGCCTAGAAGCAGTGGCAAAGGAAATGCAGCAGATCGTCCCGGCCCTTCGCTTTGAGGCCAAGCCCAACGGCACCATCGTCGGCAGCCTTTCCACGCCCGGGCCGGCAGCCACGCCGACGATACCGCCCGCATCCGGCGCAAAGACAGTGACCCTTTCCGGTCTGGTGTCGGAAAGCACCACCACATGCGGCGCGATAGCGGGCGGCAGCAGCCGGTTCACGGCCAACTCCGTAGAGAGCCGGGCCAATGCCACACTGATAGGCCAGTGCAGCAGCAAGGGGTCGCTGCGAAAGGTACTGGACACGGCCGGCGCTCGCGCGGCAACTCTGTCGACGATCCACGACAGGAGCGTCGATCTGTCCGCGGTCAGCATTGTTGGCACTTCGTCCGCCAGCGCAGTCCTCGCGCTATGGCTGGACTCGAATGCCCACTCTTCAAGCTCGCACTTCATCTGGGCCCCGCTCCTGTGGGCCGCTTCGGAGCACGCGAACGCCATAGACCTGCCCGTTCGCCTTGTCGTACCCATGACCGGCGTCCACCAGCTCAGGCTGACCACGCAGGTGGCAACGTCAGCCGTTGCGGGCGCCGCCACGCAGGGAAAGGTGTCCGTGCGCAACGTCGAGGCAACACTCGAGCTCGAATTCTGATCGATAGCCCGATGTGACATTCGACGATGAACCGCGCCTTCAAGGAAAAACCATGAACAAGCCCCATCGCAACGACCAGCGACCCGCCATGCTTTCGTTGGCCTGTGTCTGCGCCCTCGTGCTGCTCTCCGGCTGCGCCACGAGCAGTGCCGCGCCGTCTCCAATGCGTATGGCCGAACGCGGACACTCGCCTCTGCCGTCGCCCAACAACGACTGGGATGTATCGGCGAAAGCCCTGCGCCTCCAACATTGGAGCGCCGCACGGGAGCCACTGTCGCGCCTGCTGCAGCAGGACCTGCGCAACGGTCACCTGCAGTTCCTGCATGCGCTGGCCGAAGAGAACGACGCGCGCGATCACGATCGCGGCAGGCTCGAACTGGCCTCCGTAGGCTTTGCCAACGCCGCTAAGTTCGCACCGGGCCAGTACTGGGCGCTGCTGCATCTCGGCTTTCTGGAGCTCGAGCGCGACGAATTGACTGCGGCGCAAGGCTACTTCTCCGAAGCTGCACTGGACCAACCCGAGCGCTGGGAGGCGTTCTACGGCCTGGGCGTGGCGTCGTACTACCGACGCGATCTGCCGATGCTGCACCTGGCCTCGCAGCGGGCGCTTGAGCTTGCGCCCGACCAGCCCGAAGCACTGCGCCTGAATGCGTTGGCGCTGGCCGTTCAGGGCGATCCCGGCGCGATGGCCATGGCGCAGAGTGCGGTGCTGCGCGAGGACGCGCCCGGTCGGGCCCACTTCGAGCGACGCGTAAGCGAATACCTGACGGCCGCATCGCTGGACACGGCACAGGATCCGACCGACGGGTTCGGCGAACCCGTCGTCGGCTTCGACGAGTTGGCCACCGCCGAAGCGCCCACGCAGGTGGTGGTGGAAGTGACCATCCTGCTCAACTCGGTGCTCGACCAGTCCACCCGCGGCGTGAATCTTTTCGACGGTCTGCGCATGCTCTACGGCTACAGCAACACCCTAGCCAGCACGATCTCTCAGGCCGGCCGCCAGAACACGCGCACCATTACCTCGCAGATCTCTACCCCGCAGCTCGACTACAGCCTCAACCTATTCAATGACTCGGGCCAGTTCTACAGCGTGGTGGCGCGGCCATCGATCACCGCGCATCTGGGAAAAGAGTCGAAGTTCTTCGCCGGGCGCACGCTCAACGTCGAGGTGAGCGGCGTCAACTTAGGGCAGCTGCAGCCGATCGATGTGGGCGTGGGACTACAGGTGACGCCCGAACTGATCGACGGCAAGCGGGTGAGGTTCCAAGTGGGTGCCGAGCGCTCGTTCCTTTCGCAAGAACAGATCGGCACTTTCTCCAGTTCGCTCACCACGTTCCGGCAGTCCGTATCGGCCACAGCCGATGTGGAGTTCGGCCAGACGCTCGTGCTCAGCGCGCTGTCTGAGCAGGTGTCGGACCGGTCCGTCTCGAAGATTCCCGGCGTGGGCGATATCCCGGTCATCCGCAACCTTGCCCGCCGCGACTCCGAACAGACGCGACAGGAGTCGCTGCTCATTCTGGTCACGCCCAAACTGCCGCTGAGCCTGTCCACGCCGGAAACGGCAGAGCAACGTCAGCGCACCACGCAGGAGCTGCTTTCGCTGTGGAACACGCGAGTGGACCCGCGCTCGGACGTGCCGGCGATTGTCGAGCGGCTCAAGCGCTCGCGCTGGCTGCGCCAGCCCGAGGCCGGCGACCTGCGGATGCGTTTGCCGCAAGCCCAAGCCCTTCAGCGCGAGGCCATTGAGGAAAGCCTGATGCTGGCTCGGCGCTGAGGCCACACAGCTGCCGCTGCCGGTTGAGCCTCAAGAAGCCCTTGCCACCTTGATCTCTGCCCAGAAGGTGCTGCCCGCTCCTTCCTGGCTGTCAAAGCCGACGCTGCCACCCATCAACATCGCAAGCTTGCGACAAATGGATAGGCCGAGTCCGGTGCCACCGAAGCTGCGGGTCACCGACGCATCAGCCTGAACAAAATCTTGGAAGAGCAAAGTCTGCCGATCCAACGGGATGCCCACGCCTTGATCACTCACATGGATGCGCAAGGTCACCAATTCTTCGGAAAGTCCGGATGCCTCCACGCGAACCCGGATTTCTCCGCGCTCGGAGAACTTGATCGCATTGCCCAGGTAGTTGATGAGGATCTGTTTGATCCGAAGCGCATCGCCCAGCAGTCGATCCGGCACCTCTGGCGACACCTCAGCGCTCAACAGCAGGCCCTTGCTGGCCGCCAGCGGCCCGACCAAGGCCAAAGCGTCACCCAGCATCGTCTCGAAAGAGAAGGAGAAACGCTCGATCACCAAGGCGCCCGCATCGATCTTCGCGACATCCAGGATGTCGTTGATGATCGCCAGCAAGTGCTCGCCGGACTTCTTGACCTTACCCAGATACTTAGTCTGGGTCTCGTCTGACGAACGCTCCACTGCCAGATCCGTCATTCCGAGGATCAGGTGCAGGGGCGTTCTCAGCTCATGGCTCATGTTGCTCAGGAAGGCGCTCTTGGCGAGATTGGCGGCCTCCGCTTGCTCTTTCGCCAACGCCAACTGGTGCGTGCGCTCGGCCACGAGATTTTCAAGACCATCCCGATGCCGAGCCAGCTCCAGCTCTGTGTACTTTCGATCGGTGATGTCTTCCTGCACGGTCACCCAGACTTGGCCGTGCTCCGGGTGATCGAAGGCCGCTACGCTGGCGCCACACCAGAACCTCGTGCCGTCTTTCTTGCGGTTGTGGACTTCACCCATCCACTTTCCAGTTTCGGTCAGTGACCGGATGATTTCAGCTGCGGTTTCTTCCGGGGTGTTGTCCGCTGGCGCATTCAGCACACTCACGTGCTGCCCAATCAATTCACCGCCTCCATAGCCGAACATCTCCTCGAAACGGGCGTTTGTATAGACAATCACGCCATCGCTACCGCGAACCATGTTGACGCCCTCAGCAACATTGGCGAGCACGAGGCTTTGCATTCGCAAGGCCTCCATGTCCCGCTTTCGCTCAGTGACATCCACCATGACGCCACGAAGCCAGCGCGGCGCACCTTCCTCGGCCACCACGGCAACAATGTCGCGCAGCCAACGGATGCTTCCATCCTTGGCGAAGAAGCGGTATTCGAAATCGTAATGTTCCAAACGCGCGCTCGACGCAGCGCAGAAATCGACCGCCCAGTCCCGATCATCGGGATGCAGGTATCGAACCCAGAAGCCCGACTCCTGCCACTCCTCGACAGAAAACCCCAGCAATCGCTCCGCGAAATCACTGACGAAGGTGAACTGCATCGTGCGCGCATCCACCTCCCAGACAATGCCTTCGGTCGTGTTGATGAGGTCCCGGTAGCGCTGCTCACTGGCACGCACCTGACGCTGAGCCTCCTGCTGCGTGGTGATGTCGGTGAAGGTCACCACCACTTGCCGGATGTTCCCGGTCCCGTCCCTGGCAGGGTAGGCATTGCACAGTATCCAAGTGATCTCGGGCAGATCCGGCCGCTGCACGCCCACCACGTAATGCATCAGCGGCGCCTTGGACAACAACACCCGGTTGACCGGGTAGTCGGGCAGCGGCATCGGCGACCCGTCTTCGCGGAGGAAGCACCATGCCGGATCGATGGCGGTCTTTCCCATCATCTGGTCGTTCGTCAGCCCCAGCATGGATGACGCTGCCGGATTGGCAAACAGGATGCTCGTGTCCGGGCCATGAACCACAACACCGGCGGCCAAATTTTCAAGCAGGTCACGAAGACTCTGCTCGCTGTCTCTCAGGGCGAACTCGGCTCGCTTGCGCTCAGTAATGTCGCGCGAAATGCCGAACGCACCTGCGACCTTGCCCTCGGCATCAAAGATCGGACCCTTGATGCTGAGGAACGTGGTGGCACCCGCAGTCGTGGTGATCGACTCCTCCACCACGCGGTTCACGCCGGCCTCCCGGATCTCCTTTTCCAGCGCCATGATCTGGCGCGCCTGTTCGGGCGGGAACAACGCAAAGTCATCCCGGCCCAAGACATCCGCAGGCACCATGTTGACGAACGACCCGGCAGCACGATTGAACAGCAGGTAGCGGCCCTGTGTGTCCTTGACATAGATGGCATCCGTGGTCGATTCGACGACCGACTGGAGCAGTGCTTGGGAGCTCTTCAGCGCCACCTCGGCCGCCTGCTGACGCTGGCGGGTGCGGGCGGCATCGACCAGTTGCCCCAGTGTGATGACGATGGGCTGCAGGAAGTCGACCAGCGCTTCGTCGTAGCCGCCGGGCCGGTTGGAAATGCCGAACATGGCAACCAGTTCGCCGCCGTAGTGCACGGGCACACCCAGAAAGGCGTTGAGCGCAGGATGATCTGAGGGCAGCCCACCACGCCGCGGATCATGCGCGGGGTTGTTGGCGATCACCGGCTTTCCACTGGTCATCGCAGCGCCGAACAGGGTCTTCAGGTTGCAGAACTCCATCCCTTGCGGGGCGTTCGCGTCATAGAAGGCGCGCGTTTCGGCATTCCAAGCGATATTGGTGATGGCGTAGGTCTTGAGGTAGGGCTGACCGTCCGCATCACGCAGCACTTCGCCAATGAAGCCGTATTCGCTCCGCGTCAGCGCAAGGATGTCGGCAAGCAGACCGTCGAAAGCCTTGCGCCGGTCGGTCTCGCGGATGAACTGGGACTGCGCTCTGCTGATGATCTCGAGCAGGTGTTGCTGGCGCTGGAGCCGACCCAGCACATCATCCATCAGCGCAGTCTCGGTCGGATTACTCACGCCTGACCCTCGACGAATGCCGGCAACCGTTCGCACCCATTGGCAGGCGCTCCTTATAGGGCATAGGAAGTTCAAACGCTCTTTGCCGTGAGTCTCGCCCGCAGGCGGCGACTGCGCAAGCAACGGCATGGTCGCGAGCTCGTGGTCAGCACGCGACCTTAACTGGCTACCGACAGACCCAAACAACAAAGCCCGGCACAAGGCCGGGCTTTGATTGATGCAGTACCGCGAAGTGCGATGGATTAGAAATCCATATCGCCCATGCCGCCCATGCCGCCGCCGCCGCCGCCCGGAGCCGCCGATTCTTTCTTCGGGGCTTCAGCAACCATCGCTTCGGTCGTGATCATCAGGCCAGCAATCGACGCTGCGTTCTGCAGCGCGGTGCGGGTCACCTTGGTCGGATCCAGGATGCCCATGGCCAGCATGTCGCCATACTCGCCAGTGGCGGCGTTGTAGCCGAAGCTGCCCGCGCCTTCCTTCACCTTGTTCAACACCACCGACGGCTCTTCGCCGCAGTTGGTCACGATCTCGCGCAACGGCGCTTCCATGGCGCGCAGAGCGATCACGATGCCGTGGTTCTGGTCTTCGTTGATGCCCTTCAGGGTGCCAATCGACGACAGAGCGCGGATCAATGCAACGCCACCGCCCGGAACCACGCCTTCTTCCACAGCAGCGCGGGTCGCGTGCAGGGCGTCTTCAACGCGGGCCTTCTTTTCCTTCATTTCGATTTCGGTCGATGCACCGACCTTGATCACGGCCACGCCGCCGGCCAGCTTGGCCACGCGCTCTTGCAGCTTCTCGCGGTCGTAGTCCGAAGAGGTCTCTTCGATCTGCGCCTTGATCTGCTTGATGCGGGCCTGGATGCCTTCGGCATTGCCGGCGCCGTCGATGATCGTGCTGTTCTCTTTCGAGATCTGCACCTTCTTCGCGCGGCCGAGGTCCTTGATGGTGGCCTTGTCGAGCTGCAGGCCCACTTCTTCGGAGATCACGGTGCCGCCGGTCAGGATGGCCATGTCTTCCAGCATCGCCTTGCGACGATCACCGAAGCCCGGGGCCTTCACGGCGCAGACCTTCACGATGCCGCGGATGGTGTTGACCACCAGCGTGGCCAGAGCCTCGCCTTCCACTTCTTCGGCCACGATCAAGAGCGGCTTGCCGGCCTTAGCAACGGCTTCGAGCACCGGCAGCAATTCGCGAACGTTCGAGATCTTCTTGTCGTGCAGCAGGATGAACGGGTCGTCCAACTCGGCCTGCATCGACTGCTGGTTGTTGATGAAGTACGGCGAGAGGTAGCCGCGATCGAACTGCATGCCCTCAACGACGTCGAGCTCGTTCTCGAGGCCCGAACCTTCTTCAACGGTGATCACGCCTTCCTTGCCGACCTTGTCCATCGCCTTGGCGATCAGCTCGCCAATGTTGTGGTCGGAGTTGGCCGAGATCGAACCGACCTGGGCGATTTCCTTCGAGGTCGAGCAGGGCTTCGAGATCTTCTTCAGTTCCGAAACGGCTTCAATCACGGCCTTGTCGATGCCGCGCTTCAGGTCCATCGGGTTCATGCCGGCTGCAACAGCCTTCATGCCTTCGCGGATCAGCGCCTGCGCCAACACGGTGGCGGTGGTGGTGCCGTCACCGGCGATGTCGGAGGTCTTCGAAGCGACTTCCTTCACCATCTGGGCGCCCATGTTCTCGAACTTGTCGGCAAGTTCGATTTCCTTAGCGACGGACACACCGTCCTTGGTGATCGTGGGGGCGCCGTAGCTCTTCTCGAGCACCACGTTGCGGCCCTTCGGGCCCAGCGTGGCCTTAACGGCATTGGCGAGGATGTTCACGCCGCGAACCATGCGGACGCGGGCGTCTTCACCGAAACGAATGTCTTTAGCTGCCATGTTCGTGATTCCTAAAATTCAGTGCGGGGGAAAGGGGTTCGCGGCCTGAGGCCTGCGATCAACCCAGGATGGCGAAGATGTCGTCTTCGCGGACGACCAGGTAATCCGTGCCGTCGAGCTTCACTTCGGTGCCGGCGTACTTGCCGAACAGCACCTTGTCGCCCACCTTCACGCCCGGCGCGCGGGTCGTGCCGTTGTCCAGCGCCTTACCGGCGCCCACGGCAACCACTTCGCCCTTGATGGGCTTTTCGGTGGCGGAATCGGGGATGACGATGCCGCCAGCGGACATCTTCTCTTCTTCCATACGCTTGATGACCACGCGGTCGAACAGCGGCTTAATGCTCATGGGAACCTCTTTACTTGAAGGATCAATGGGTTACGGGTGTTCGGGTGAAGGCTGCTAGCACTCCACCCGAGCGAGTGCCAATTCTAGCGCGTGCCGATGACGGCTAGGTCATCGGGTCGCGACCCCTGAGTTGGGGGCGGCAGCGGCGGCTTCAAGGGCCCGCAGCGGCGGCGGCACCCCCGACACGACCGCCATTGCCTCGAATGCGGATGCGCGGCAGTCTGGCCGCCCCGTTCCACCCGGCGCCGCCATGTCTGCTTTGCTTGTTCTGTGCACCGTGCCGGCCGCGAATGCGGATCGGATTTCGCGATTCTTGGTCGAAGAGCGCTTGGCCGCCTGCGTGCAAGCCATGCCGGGGATGACCTCGACCTACCGCTGGGAGGGCGAAGTCACCCAGGCCCGCGAGACCCTGCTGCTGATCAAGACCACGACCGAGCGCTACGCTGCTCTGGAACGCACGCTATCGGCCCATCACCCTTACGACACGCCGGAAATTCTGGCCTTCGATGCGGCGGCAGGCCTTCCCGCTTATTTGCGCTGGCTGCGTGAAGAAACCGCCAGCGGCGAGCCCGGCGACGCCGACTGAGTGACCGCGCCCGGCACAGATGCCCCTGGAGGCAGCTCACGCTTAAGCCGCAGCTTGGGGGCGTTCGGGCTGTGGCTTCTGGTGCTGAACGGCATGATCGGCGCGGGCATCTTCGGCATTCCGGCCGAAGCCGCACGCTTGGCGGGCTCATGGAGCCCCGCCCTGTTCCTGCTCACGGCGGCTCTCGTCGCACCGGTGCTGTTGTGCTTCTCACAACTGGCCAGCGCGACCCGCGAGAGCGGTGGACCGGCGCGTTACGTGCATATCGCTTTCGGCACGCAGGCCGGATTTCAGACCGGCTGGGCGCTCTACATCGCCCGACTCACTGCGTTCGCGGCGAACGCCAATCTGCTGCTGGCTGCACTCGCCTATTTTTGGCCGCGCGTGGCGGAAGGCCCGGCCCGTGCGTTGGCGCTCACGGCCATCGTGGGCCTTATCGCCGTGCTCAACATCGTCGGCGTTCAGTGGGCGATGCGCTCACTCGCGGCCCTGACGCTTGCGAAGCTGCTGCCCTTGCTGGTGCTGGTCGGCTGGGGCGTGATGAGCCTTCCGGCTGCCGCCCTCCCAACGACATCAACGATCGCCAACGACGTTTCGCTGGGTGCCGCGCTGTTGCTGATGGTTTATGCCTTCGTTGGCTTTGAGTCGGGCCTGATTCCGGGCGGCGAAGCGAAGCACCCCACGCGCGACATGCCGCGCGCCTTGCTCGGCTCGCTGTTGGTGTGCGGAATGCTTTATGCAGCGCTGCAGTGGCTGAGCCTGCACTTCCTGCCGGATCTGGCCACACAGGCGCGACCGCTTGTGGCCTTGGGCGACGCCTTGCTTGGGCCGTGGGGCACGAGCCTGATGCTGGCCACGCTGGTGGCGTCGGTGGGCGGCAACTTGATGAGCTCCATGTTCGCCGTACCGCGCATCACGCATGCCTTCGCCGAACAGGGGCTACTGCCGCGTCCGTTAGCTGCGGTGTCGGATCGCTTCCGCACCCCTTGGGTGTCGGTGCTGATGTACAGCGCATTGGGCTTAACGCTGGCCGCCAGCGGCAGCTTCGTTGTGCTGGCGGCCATGAGCGTCGTGGTGCGGCTGTTGATGTATCTCGCCTGCATTGCCGCCATGCCTGCCGTTGACCGTCAGGGCCCAGCCGATCGCTGGAGAATGCGCGGCGGTCCGATCATCCCGCTGCTGGCGGCGCTGGTCTGCCTTGCGCTGCTGAGCCAAGTCAGCCTGCCTGCCGTGATCGGCACCGCGCTGCTGCTTCTGGCCGGCACCGTGCTGTTCGGCATCGCGCGTGTCACAAACCGGACTTAAGCTACGTAAACGGCCACCCCCCGGTGGCTCACAGGGGAAAATTCATGCGTTCCAAACTGTTCCGCGCCGTCACGGCGCTGGGCCTTGCCGCGTGCGTGAGCGCGGTTCAGGCTGAGGTCTTCATCAACGAAATCCACTACGACAATGCCGGGACGGACTCCGGCGAGCGCATCGAAGTGGTGGCCACCGCCGGCGAATCGCTGAGCGGCTGGCGCATCCACCTCTACAACGGCACCGGCAGCACCACCGCCGCCACCGCCTACGACAACGACCCGCTGCCGACCGGCGCGCTCGCCACTTGCGGCGGCGCCACGGTGCGCTTCGCCACGTTGAGCTACGCCGCCAACGGGATGCAGAACGGTACCCACGACGGCATCGCCCTGGTGAACCCCAGCGGCGCCGTGGTGCAGTTCATCAGCTACGAGGGGCAGATCCGCGCCAGCAGCGGCGTGGCTTCGGGCCGCACCAGCGTCAACCTGCCGGTCAGCGAAAGCGACGCCACCGCCGTCGGCCACTCGCTGCAGCTCGGCGGAACCGCGAGCGGCTCCGCGGGCTTCACCTGGCAGGCCGCGCAGGCCGCGACCTTCGGCGCCTGCAACCGCAACCAGAGCTTCGGCAGCGCCAACACGCCGCCCAGCATCACCGCCACCATGCCGGCCAATGGCGCGACGGGCAGCAGCTTCACGATCACGCCCTCCGGCGCCTTCGCCGACGGCGAGAGCTGCACGCTCAGCGTCACCGCCAGCGCGGTGAAGGACAGCGGCAACGCCTCGCCGGTGGCGAACACCAGTGTGGCCTACACGCTGGTCAACGCCGCACCGAGTGTCACGGCCACCACGCCCGCCAACGGCGCCACCAACGTCTCGCCGACCGCCGCGCTGAGCGTGGATTTCAGCGAACCGGTCACCGCCGGCACAACGGCCTTCGCGCTGAACTGCGCCAGCAGCGGCACCCACCCGTTGAGCTATCCGACCACCGGCAGCCGCTTCACGCTGACGCCGTCGGGCGCGTTCACCGGCAGCGAGGCCTGCACGCTCTCGATCAGCGCCGCCGGCCTGCGCGACGCCAACAACGCCACGCCCACCGGCAACACCAGCGTGAGTTACACCGTGGCGGCGAGCGCGCCGACGGCCTACTACAGCCGCGTCAACACGAGCTCAGCCAGCCAGTTGCGCTGCTCGCTGCACGAGACGATCAAGGGCCACACGGCCTATCCGTACTCGGCCAGCACCACCGACAGCTGGGACATCCTCGAGATCGCCGACGAAGACCCGGCCAACACGGCGCGCATCCTCGACGTCTACAAGAACCGCAGCTTCGCCAAGGTGAGCGAACGCGCCGGCACCGGCACGGGCATCACCTACAACCGCGAGCACACGTGGCCGAACTCGCTCGGCTACAGCTCGCAGACCGGCAACCTCGGCCTGCCCTACGCGCCCTACACCGACACGCACATGCTTTACCTGTCGGACACCGCCTACAACGCCGACCGTGGCAACAAACCCTATGCGAACTGCCCGCCGTCCGAGGGCTGCAGCGAGCGCGCCACCGAAGTGAACAACGGCGCCGGCGGCGGCACCGGCATGTATCCCGGCAATTCGAACTGGGTGAAGGGCCCCGACGGCAACGCCGGCAGCTTCGAGGTGTTCAACGCCCGCAAGGGCGACATCGCTCGCGCCATCCTTTACATGGCGATCCGCTACGAAGGCGGCGCGCATCCGGTGAACGGCCAGGGCGAGCCGGACCTCGAGCTCACCGACGACCGTTCGAGGATCGTCATCACCTCGGCCTCGCCGGCCTACATGGGCCTGCTCAGCACTTTGCTGCAGTGGCACCAGCAGGACCCGCCGAACGCCGCCGAGCGCATCCGCAACGAAGCGATCCAAGAATTCCAGGGCAACCGCAACCCGTTCATCGACCACCCGGAGTGGGCGACGTCGGCGCTGTTCACCTCGGCCAAGCCGGCGAGCTGCCAGTTGCTTTGATCCAAACGCAGAAGGGGCGGTGTTGATCCCGCCCCTTCTCCTTCGCTCAGCCCGGAATCTTCGGCGGCTGTGCGTCGTTATGGATGTAGCGCTCAAACACCTTGGTGTAGTCACGCATGGTGTGACGGTCCAGCACTGCCCCGTTGAGATTGTCGAGCACGGCATTGAAGTGCGCGACCACCGCAGCTTCGCCCTGCAGATTGCCCAGCTTCAACATGCCGCCCATCGCATCGAGCGTGCGGATGGCGTTATCGCGGCCTACCGCATCGCGCGCCTGCTGGCGACCAATCGCGATCAGCGCCTTGTAGATGTCCTTCACCTGCTCGATGAAGCTCTTCTTGACGTCGATGCTGAAAGCGGAATCGCCGATCGAGAACTTCAGCTCCACATCCATATCCATGGTGCCGGCGGTTTCGATGGCGGCGTAGCCCACGCGATTGCTGGAGTACTCGTAGCGCTTGATCATGCGCTTGGTGGAAACCGCGGAATCACCATCCACGTGGATCAGCGCAAGGTTGGTGAAGCAGTACTCGTCTTTCTTCGACTTGATGAGGAAGAAGATCTTTTCCGCGTCTTCGTGGAACAGGTAATCGTCGGCGTCGACCTTGTCGTAATCGGCCGGGGACACGATCACGCCGATGTCACTGATACCGAGGGCTTCGGCGGCGAGGCGTTTGAACATGAGGGGCTCCTTCTAGAACCGTTGGGGGATGGGCCGCTGAAGCTAAACGGTGCCTCGTTACGAAGAAGTGGAGCCGGCACGACACCGGCATGACGGCAAGCGCGGATAATGCTGGCCTTGCGCTGGTTGGCGCCGCCCCACCGTTTTGGACTTTCCATGCCCGTTTTCTCGTTCGCTCACGCTTGCGCCCCGCCCTTGGTTGCCGCTCTGCTCCGCCGCGTGTTCGCTCCGATCGCGGCCATGGCCCTAGTGCTCGCTCCGACCGCACACGCGATCGATCAATCCGATTTGCTGCCCATCGATGAAGCCTTTGCGCTCTCGGCAGAAGCCACCGGTCGCGATGCCATCGAAGTGCGCTTCGCCATTGCCGAGGGCTATTACCTCTACCGGCACCGCACGAGCGTTGAAGTCATTGAAGGCCGCTTCAAGACCGATCCGCTGCGCCTGCCCGATGGCAAAAAGCACACCGACGAATTCTTCGGCGAAGTCGAGACCTACCGCGGCTCGCTGATCGCCGTATTGCCGGGGCGCGCCGCAGATGACGCCACGCAAGTTCGACTGCGCGTGAAGTACCAGGGCTGCGCCGATTTGGGCATCTGCTACCCGCCGCACACGAAGGAAGTGACCGTATCGCTGCCGGCGGCCGCCAACGCCGGATTGCTGAGCGCTGCGCCCGGCGCACAGGGCTTGCTCTCCAGCGGCCCGCGCACCAGCAACCTGCTCGGCCCGAACACATCGGCGACCGGCGAGGCGGGTTTGCCGCTTCCCGACACCGAGGCCTATCGCATCGAAGCAGTGATGGACGGCGCGAACCGCATCGTCGTGCGCTTCAGCATTGCGCCGGGTTACTACCTGTATCGCGACAAGACCACCTTCGCGGCCGAAAGCACGCAGGGCACGGTGCTGCGCACCGGCGCATGGCCTGAAGCGCAAACCATCAGCGATGAATATTTCGGCGAGCAGGCCGTGTACTTCGATGAGGCACTCGTGCCGCTGGAGGTGGTGCGTACCGCTCCCGGCGCCGAGAACTTGAGCCTGCGCATCGGCTTCATGGGCTGCCAAGACAAAGGCGTGTGCTACCCGCCGCTCACACGCACGCTGCAGATCGCGTTGCCTGCGGGCGAGGTCGCGACACCTGCTGCCGCCGCGCCTTCGGTGCAGGGTGGCATGGGCCTGTTGGGCGCTCTGCTCGCGGCCCTGCTAGGCGGCCTGATTCTTAATCTGATGCCCTGCGTGTTGCCAATTCTTTCGTTGAAGGCCCTAGGCATTGCAGGCAGCGGCGAGAGCCAGTCGAAGGCCCGCTCGCACGCGCTTTGGTACACCGCCGGCGTGGTGCTCAGCTTTGCGGCGTTGGGCGGGGGCGTGCTGGCCCTGCGCGAAGCGGGCTTGGCCTTGGGCTGGGGTTTCCAGCTGCAGCAACCGGCTGTCGTCGCGGGCTTGGCCTTGCTGATGTTTGCGGTGGGCCTGTCCTTGTCCGGCGTGTTCAACATCGGCGGCGGATTGGCGGGCGCGGGCCAGGCACTCACGCAAAAGTCCGGCCCTGCCGGCGATTTCTTCACCGGCGTGCTCGCCGTGGTGGTGGCCGCTCCGTGCACGGCACCCTTCATGGGCGCGGCCATGGCCTACGCATTCGCTGCTTCGCCTCTGGTCGCCATCGGGGTCTTCGTGGCCTTGGGTGTGGGCTTGGCGTTGCCTTTCCTCGCCATCGGCTTTGTGCCCGGATTGGCGCAGCGCCTGCCGAAACCCGGCGCGTGGATGGACACCCTGAAGCAGGTGCTGGCCTTCCCGATGTACCTGACCGCGGTGTGGCTGGTGTGGGTGCTAGCCAAACAGCGCGGTGCCGATGCCGTGGGTTGGGTGCTGGGCGGCGCTGTGGTGCTGGCGCTGGGCCTGTGGGCGTGGGAAGCCGCACGTTTCCGCAGTGCGGCCTTGCGCGCCTTGGCGATCGCCATCGCGGTGGCCGGCCTTGCGGTGCTGTGGCCAGTTCAGCAATTGCCCTCGGCGCGGGCGGCTGCCGCTGCTCAAGCGGCGACGAACGGGACCGCCACTGCTCCGACTGAAGCCACCGACGGCAGCCTGCCTTACAGCGCCGCACGTTTGGCCGAGCTCCGCGCAGAAGGCCGCGTGGTGTTCGTGAACATGACGGCCGATTGGTGTGTGAGCTGCAAGGCCAATGAAAAAGCCGTGCTGTCCACTGAGGGCTTCAAGGCCGCATTGGCCGAGGCCAAGGCCGTGTACTTGAAAGGCGACTGGACCGATGTGGATCCGGAAATCACCGCCTACCTGCAGGGCTATGGCGCAGTGGGTGTGCCCTTCTACGCGGTGTATCCGGCGAATGGCGGCGATCCGGAGATCCTGCCCAACCTGCTCACCTCAGGAATCACCAACACCGCACTCGCTAAGGCGGCCGCACAGCCGTGAAGCCCGCTCTGCAATGGGCCCTGATTGCCGTCTTCGCTGTCGGTAGCGCAGGCCTCGGACTGTGGCTGCGCGGCAAGTTCGATGAGGCGCGCACACCACCGCCGCCCGCCGGCCTGACGGTGGTGGCGCTAGGTGAATCGGCGGAGCCCCTGCTCGGCACCACGCTCGACGGCCGCAATGTGCTGCTGCCCGGCGAAGGCCGCTGGCGACTGATCAACTTCTGGGCCAGCTGGTGTCCGCCCTGCGTGGCAGAAATGCCGGTATTGGATGCGTACTCCCTCGATCAAGGGCCGAACGGCGTGCAGGTCATCGGCATTGCGCTCGAAGACGCCGCCGATGCCCAAGCCTTCCTGCAGCGCGTGCCAGTGAGCTTTCCGGTGTTTGCCGAACCTAACTCGATACGCGACAGCTCGGCGCGCCTAGGCAATGCGCGGGGGTTGCTGCCCTATACGGTGCTGATCAGCCCCGAAGGCACGCTGATTGCGCAGCATCTCAGCCCGTTTCCGGATGTCGAAGCGATCGACGGCTGGGTGGCCGAGGCTCAGGACGACCCAGCGCACTAGCCCTCACGGCGCACCCGCAAGAGGCCCGACGCGCATGGCCCGGAGTGCTGCATAACTAAATTCAAACAGTCGCGATCTCCGGCGATACCGCCTCCAAAGCCTAGACAAGCGACTCTAGGGCGGGCAGTCTTTGCACTCCCCGACCCTAGCGTCCCTCGGCTCCATGGCGTCCATCCTTGTCCTGCACGGCCCCAACCTCAACCTGCTCGGCACCCGCGAGCCGGAGGTGTATGGCCGCGACACGCTGGAATCCATCAATGCCCGCCTGTCCTTGCGCGCCACCGACGCCGGTCACGAGGTGCGTGCGTTCCAAACCAATGCGGAACATGAGCTCGTCGAGCGTGTGCAGGCCACTCGTACCGATGGCACCGACTTCGTGTTGATCAACCCGGCCGCCTTCACCCACACCTCGGTGGCCCTGCGCGATGCCTTCGCCGCAGTGAAAACGCCCTTCATCGAAGTGCACCTGTCGAACCCGCATGCCCGCGAGCCGTTCCGCCATCACAGCTATCTGTCCGATCTGGCGGTGGGCGTGATCTGTGGATTCGGCGCGCACAGCTACACCCTGGCCCTCGAGGCCGCGCTCGCGCGCCTTGGCGCGGACTAACCCTTTTTCTTTTTGCACGAACCCGAAGCGAGACCGCTCATGGACCTCCGCAAGATCAAAGCCCTCATCGACCTGCTCGAAAAATCGGGCCTGACCGAAATCGAAATCAAAGAAGGCGAGGAATCGGTGCGCCTCTCGCGCGCCAACCGCGCCGCCCCCGCGCCGCAGTACATCCAGGCCGCCCCGGCGGAAGCCGCGCCGCAGGCCCCGGCGCTCACCGCCGTGCCGCGCGCCAGCAGCCCGGCAGCGCAGCAGACCAGCGAATCACACGGCAAGCCCGGCAAAGAAGTGCCCGATGGCCACACCATCCGTTCGCCGATGGTCGGCACCTTCTACGCCAGCGCCAATCCGGATGCTCCGCCCTTCGTGAAGATTGGCCAGACGGTCAAGGCCGGCGACACGCTGGGCATCATCGAAGCCATGAAGATGTTCAACCCGATCGAGGCCGATGTGTCCGGCACCGTGCGCGCCATTCTGGTGCACACCGGCCAGCCCATCGAGTTCGACGAACCCATGTTCGTGATCGGCTAAGACCATGCTGAAGAAAGTCGTTATCGCCAACCGCGGCGAAATCGCCCTGCGCATCATGCGGGCCTGCCATGCCTTGGGCATCCAGACCGTGGCCGTGCACAGCACCGTTGACCGCAACCTCAAGCACGTCGCCATGGCCGACGAGTCGGTGTGCATCGGCCCAGCACCCTCGGCCGAGAGCTACCTCAACATTCCGGCCTTGATTGCGGCCGCCGAAGTGACCGACGCCGACGGCATCCATCCGGGCTACGGTTTTCTCTCGGAGAACGCCACGTTTGCTGAGCGCGTGGAGGCCTCGGGCTTCGTGTTCATCGGCCCCACCGCCGACGTCATCCGCATGATGGGCGACAAGGTAGAAGCCATTCGCGCCATGAAGGACGCGGGCGTGCCCTGCGTTCCCGGCTCGGGCGGCCCGCTCACCGATGACGAAGACGAATGCCTGCGCATGGGTCGCGAAATCGGCTACCCGGTCATCATCAAAGCAGCGGGCGGCGGCGGCGGTCGCGGCATGCGCGTCGTGCGCGAAGAAAGCGCGTTGATTGCCTCCATCGCCACCACGCAGGCCGAGGCCAAGGCCGCGTTCGGCAACGGCATGGTCTACATGGAGAAGTTCCTCGAGAACCCGCGCCATGTCGAAATCCAAGTGCTGGCTGACGGACAAGGTAATGCCATTCACTTGGGCGAGCGCGATTGCTCGATGCAGCGCCGCCACCAGAAAGTCGTGGAAGAAGCGCCCGCGCCCGGCATCACCGAAGCGCAGCGCGCCGAGATCGGCAAAGTTTGCGTCGATGCCTGCATCCGCATCGGCTATCGCGGCGCCGGCACCTTCGAGTTCCTGTACGAGAACGGGCGCTTCTACTTCATCGAAATGAACACCCGCATCCAGGTCGAACACCCCGTCACCGAACTGGTGACCGGCATCGACTTGGTGCGCGAGCAGTTGCTGATCGCTGGCGGCGAGAAGTTGTCGATCAAGCAGGAAGACATCGTCCTGCGCGGTCACGCCATCGAGTGCCGAATCAATGCCGAAGATCCGGAGACCTTCGCGCCCTGCCCGGGCCTGATCAAGCATTTTCATGCGGCCGGTGGCCCCGGTGTGCGCGTGGATTCGCACATCTACGAAGGCTACAAAGTGCCGCCGAACTACGACTCGATGATCGGCAAGCTCATCGTGCACGGCGCCACCCGTGCGCAAGCCATCGCGCGCATGCGCGTGGCCTTGGCCGAGATGATTGTGGACGGCATCAAGACCAACATCCCGCTGCAGCAGCGCATCATGGCCGACGTGGGCTTCCAGCAAGGTGGCACCAACATCCACTACCTTGAGAAGCGGCTGGCCGAGCGCAAGGAAAAGAGCTTCGGCTTGGGCTGAGCCAACACACCATGACCACCATCGAACCCGCCGCCGAACTCACCATGACCGTGCTGATGACGCCCGACATGGCGAACTTCAGCGGGAAAGTCCACGGCGGCGCGCTGCTGAAGCTGCTCGATGAAGTGGCCTATGCCTGCGCCTCACGTTATGCGGGGCGCTACTGCGTCACGCTGTCGGTGGATCAGGTGAACTTTCGCGAGCCCATCCACGTCGGCGAGTTGGTGCACTTTCTTGCGCGAGTGAACTACACCGGCAACACCTCGATGGAAGTGGGCGTCAAAGTCGTCGCCGAGAACATTCGCGAGCGTTCGGTGCGCCACGCCAACAGCTGCTTCTTCACCATGGTGGCGATGGGCGATGAGGGCAAACCCACCCCCGTGCCGCCGCTCGTGCCCGACACGGCAGAAGAAAAGCGGCGATTTTCGAAAGGCGAACAGCGCCGCGCGCTGCGCAGTGAGATGGCGAAGCGTTTGGCCGAGATCAAGTCCGCAGGCTGAGCGACTCAGTCGGCCTTGGGCGGCTCGTTCGTGACTGCCCACTCCCGCAGCGTGGTTTTCAACACCTTGCCGTACGCGTTGACCGGCATTGCTTCGATGAACCGGTAAAGCTTCGGACGCTTGAAGCGCGCGAGGTTTTCGAGGCACAGCGCATCCAGTGTCGCCACGTCGACTTGCCCACCGGACCGCGGCAGCACGAATGCCACGATGCGCTCGCCCCATTCGGCATCCGGAACGCCCACAACGGCGACAGCAAGCACGTCGGCATGCAGCAACAGCACCTCTTCGACCTCCCGCGGATACACGTTGCTACCACCGGTAATGATGACGTCCTTGCTGCGGTCCTTCAGCGTGAGCACGCCATTAGCCGCCATCGCGCCCATGTCGCCTGTGAACAGCCAGCCGTCGCGAATTGCTGTGCGCGTCGCCTCGACGTTTTGCCAGTAACCCTTCATCACGATGTCGCCGCGAGCCACGATTTCGCCGACGACGCCTGCGGGCTGGGTAGCGCCGTTTTCATCGACGACGCGAACCTCGACCACTGACTGCGCCACGCCCACCGAAGCCAGTTCCGCCATGTCCTCACGATGCACAGCCCTGCGAATCGCCTCGCGACTGAGCGCGGTGATCGTCATCGGACATTCGCCCTGACCATAGATCTGCACGAAGCGATCGCCCATCACGGAAACCGCCTTTCGAATGTCTTCGGCATACATGGGGCCGCCGCCGTACACGATGGTCTTGATGCCTTCGCCGCGATGCTCTTCGGCAGCAGCGACTTGCACCAGACGCGTCACCATCGTCGGCGCTGCGAAGAAGCTGAGCTGTTGCACGCTGCGTGCGAGCGACAGGATCTCGCGCTCATCGAAGCCACCGGAGACCGGAACAAGATGACGAGCGCCGCCGAGCACCTGCGGAATCATGTACATGCCGGCCCCGTGCGACATCGGCGCTGCATAGAGCGCAGCATCGTTCGCGTCGACCCGATCAACATCTGACAGATAGGCAAGCGCCATGCAGTGCAGATTGCGATGGGTGAGCTCGACCCCTTTGGGCTTTCCCGTCGTGCCGCTGGTGTAGAAAATCCACGCGGTGTCACCGGCCGCACGCTCGACAGGATCACCCGGCTGCGACGTTGCGCCGACCGTTAGGGTCTCGATCGCGTCCGGAGTCGTCGTTGGGCATTTCAGTGCCGGCAGATCATCGTCATCGGTGCACAGCAAAGCCGCACCGCTGTGCTCGACAATCCACGCCAACTCCTTGGCATGCAGCTTGCGGTTCACCGGCACCACGATCAGTCCTGCCTGCCATGCGGCCCACATCGCCAACAGATACACGGGATGATTGTGAAAGTAGATCGCCACGCGATCACCGCGCACAAGCCCGAGCGTTCGCCAATGCGCCGCGAGCGCCTGCACGCGGGCATACCACTGCGCATACGTCGCCACGACACGCTCGCCGTGCAGGATGCCCACGGCTTCCGGCTGGCGAACGGCCTGACGTTGCAACCAGAGCGCGAGATTCATCGCTTGCCCCACCCGGCCATGGCGTGCATCGGCAACGACTCCTGAAAAAGAGAAGGCAAAGACCGCAGCCTATCGAAGGCTTTGCAGCGCATGAATCGTACGTCCGGGATAGGTCAAAGGCCGCGAGTCAGGGTCCGCATGCCGGAATCACGGGAAGACTGCCACCATTCACCCGCCTCGCTGGCGAAGCAGGGCCTTCACCATGGTGCCAGCTTGGCGGTGGCGAACGACCCGGAGTTCGCCGCCGAGCATCAGGGCGCGATCCCTCATGCCGCGCCGGCCATTTCCGGGGGCGGCGTCGGCTCGCAGGCCGCAGCCATCGTCGTGCACTCGCAAGGCCAGCAGCAGTTCGCCCTGACGCCAACCCACGCGAATGCTTACCGTCACGTGGCGTGCGTCTGCGTGTCGCAAGGTGTTGTTCACCGCCTCCTGCACAATCCGGTAGGCCGACACCCTCAGCGCGTCATCCAACGCCGCGTACTGAGCGGGATCCCCATGAACTCGAACCTCGAAGCGCAGCCCGGCTGATTCCGTAGCGCTGCGCACCGGGCCGGATTCGAGCGAGCGAATAAGGCCTAACTCACTTAAGGCCACCGGATGGATGGCTTCCAACACATCACGCACTGAGCGGCGCATGTCGCTGCCGAGGTGGCGCAATTCAGCCAGGAAGGCACGTTGTGCAGTGCTATTGAGATCAGGCTCGGCGAGCTTTATCCGTGTATGCAGGGCGGCCAGATTTTGGCCCACCTCGTCATGAAGATCGGCGGCGATGCGGCGGCGCTCTTCTTCCTGTGCCCGCACCACGCGGCCGGCGGCCTCAGCCAGTTCTTCGCGGGCACGCTGCTCCCCAGCGCGCGCCCACTGCAACTCCTGTCCTCGCTCGCGGAGTTGATCGACAGTGACGCCGAACATCAGTGCCATCGCGCCGGCGATGGCCACAAAGGTCTGCAGCCAGATCGGTGACTGTGGCGCCGCGCCGAGGTGGTCTTCCACTGCGAGCGCCACGCTGACAACAAGTACCGATAATGCCGCCCCACGCCAGCCGTGGCGGACGGCGAACACGATGACTGCAGCGAGCAGCAGCAGCCTGAGAAGCTCAGCCAGTTTGGTGCCAGGAAACGCCTGCGTGAGAGCGATGAACATTAGTGCCGCGGGACCCAGCCAGCGCAGCGCATCGGCGAACACAGCGCGCGAACGCGCACGGAACTCGGCATGTGCCCACCAAAACAGCACCGGCGCCACCAGCATGATGCCGAGGAAGTAGCCGAGCGCGCTCTTGATGGCGAACGTCCCCAGCAGCAACGGCGCGCTTTCCGAAGTAATGGCGACAGCATTGACGATTACCCCGCGCCGCGTGTCGGCGACAAAGCCTTCGGTGAGCACGAAAAGCAGGCTGGTCAACATCATCAGCAGAGCGGCCATGAGCGCGGCGACGTGCAGCAACGCGGTGCCTTGCGTGCTCAGGAGCGCCGCCGCGGAAGTCACGCGTCGGCGCAGCCAATACACCGGAAGCAAACAAAGCAGCCATGCCGCCCACGTCCCGATAAAGGAAAGCCAGACCCGCTCGACCATCGAGAGCGAGCGACCGTCCAGGAACCGCGCCGCAGTGGCGTCCATTTGCGGCGGATCGATCCACGAGACATGGAGCCATCCGATGACGCCCGCGCCCAGAGCGATCCAAGACCACGCTCGAACCGGGGCCAACCAGAGCAGTGCGAAGACCGCTCCAGCCGCGAGATTCCAATGCCAGAAGCCAAAGTTCTCAGGGCCTAGAACACTGACGCCCACGCCACTGGCGAGGCCGAGCTGCCAGCCCTTCGCAGTCTGGAACCACCGCGGAACAAAACGATCGTCGATCATCGGGCCTTGCGCATCCCTTCTTGGGGATCGAGAGTAACGCCAGCCGCGGCGTCCACGCCAAGAGTTATTCCTAGGCGTAGAGGCACAACCCCGACCACACTCGTCCCATGCATCGCATCGTTCTGGTCGACGACCACGTCATTGTCCGCGAAGGCTTCCGTCGCCTGATCGCCCGGATACCGGGTGTCGAGGTAGTCGGTGAAGCCGCCTCGTGCAAGGAGGCCCTGCTGCTAATAGCAGCGACGGGTCCGGACCTGGTCGTCACCGACCTGAGCTTGGGCGACGGCAGCGGCATGAGCCTCCTGAAGGACTTAGCCACGCACCACCCGCGCATCCGCACCATCGTGGTCAGCTTCATGGACAACCCGGCCTTCGTCGCGGAAGCCTTGAGCTTGGGTGCGCTGGGCTATGTGACCAAGGCCGCGGATGGCGACGAACTGCTCGACGCAGTGCAGGCCGTGCTGCATGGCCAGCGATACCTCAGCCGAGATCTGCAAAGCAACACACGCACGGCGCTAAGTCCGCTGGACCCACTCACCCGCCGTGAGCGCGAAACGCTCGCCCTGCTCGTGCGCGGAATGGTGCCGAAAGCGGCCGCGACGGAGCTCGGCATCAGCGAGAAGACGCTCTACACCCACCGCGCTCACCTGCTCGAGAAGCTGGGGGCTCGAAACGACCGCGACTTGGCGCGCATCGCCGTGGAGCGCAACTTGCTCTGATCAAGGATCACTGGACGACGTCGTAGGAAGCGACCGGGGCAGGGACGCCCCCTCCACGCACAGAACTGGGGTTGCGCCCAAGGATCGAACCTGAAGTGCCAGCCATAAAGAAGGAAGTCAGGAAGTGGGTTTGCACTCTCTGCCGCGCCCGTTGCAGCGCTCGCAGTGCTGCTTGTTTTCAATCCTTGAGGCAGCGTATGCGGGCGTCTTTACGTGTCAGAACGAGATAGAGAAGAGCCTGCATGATCCGGGCTCCGCTCAATTCAGTTCCGATGAGGTCGGAGAACATTCGGCTTGGACCTGGAAGAGCACGGGAAAGATTCAGCGAGCAATTTGGACGGTTCGGGCCAAGAACCGGCTTGGCAATTACGTTGGTGAAAACATGACCTGCTGGTTTGACGAAGACGGCAACTTCCAGCGTGTCACTTCAGGCTAACTGCGATTGGGCGACACGCCTAAACTAAGGATGGATTTCATGAGCTTCGTTCAACGAGCTGTTACCGCTGCAGGACTCCTTCTTGGCTTGAGCGCATGTTCGAATCATTCCATTGAAGGTCGATGGACGTGTAATGAAGAGACACGAGAATACGATGCAACCGGCAACTATTTTCACACCCAGTCGGACGGCGGGTTCGGTAGAGGGGTATACAGAAGAGATGGAGATCTGCTGATCACTAAGGCAAATCGAGTTCGTAACAGGGTCTCTCACGCGGATCGCGCTTTGATGTCGCAGATGCTTGCCGCAGCAGGGAATCATCAAGGACTCGCAGAGCTGCTTAGCACTGGCTTCGTTACGATGGATACCCCAAACGCGGGGGAGTGGGGCCATCGCATCGATGTGTTGAATGCTGACCGACTTGAACTCACCCACCAATTTTTCCCAGGCAGCAGCGGGGAGCAGATAAAGGTGAAGCAAGGCCGCAAGCAGATTTGCGAGCGCATTCCTTCACCTGAATCACAGCAGGGCGATCTCCCCGCTCAGCCGGAAGCGGATCAGGAGTCTGAAGATCGGGCCGGGCGACAGCCTCCTGTGAGTCAACCATCCGCGCCGGAAGAAAGCCCCGCGCCGCCTGTAGGCGACGATCGTTCGAACGAATCACCGAACACCGCCTTGTCCCCGGTACTTGGCAGCGGGGCAGCGGAGACGGGATCTGCTTCCGACTCTGCTCCGATGAGCGCCACGCTGGGCGCTGAGAGTGATGCCCTGACCAGTAATGTTGCGCCATCCTCGACGGGAGACGATCTGCTCACTCGATTCGTGCCCACATCGTGCATTTACAGTGGCGCTGCTGAGTATTTTGGAACGCTAAGGATCGATCGCGTGTGTACGGACATGAGTCCGACCAACCAACAATGCCGCTCCTTTGCCGTGACTTTTCCAAACGGCCGAACGTTGACCAACGTGGAGGTCGGAATCGAGCCCGGATCGGATGACATTCTGCCCTTTATCGCATTGGAGCCAACCTTCTATGAAGAAGAGTTTGGCGGCGATGTCTATGGACGCTGGGCAATCAACTTGCTTGAGTGGGGCGGCGGGAAGTTCGCTGCCGAGCGTGTTCGCATCTTTGACGGCGCCGGTGAGCCAATTTCGCCGCTACTCGACCCTTCGCAGTTTGAGAAGTGGAAGGCGCAAAGGCACATGCCCGATCAAGGCAGCTTCTTTGAGTCGAAGGTGCAGCTGTCCGAGCAGTGCAACTAATAGCGCAGATGGAAACACGTGCTCGCTCTCCTCGCGCCCCGTCACACGAGACGAGTTCCGTGGAATGCACGAAGGAGAGGTCGTCTTCCACGTCAAGCGCTACATCAACACAGGCGAGGCGTACATCCAGCTTAAGGGGTTCTACCCCGATTCTGCGGACACTTTCACTAAGACTCATACTGGGTCAGAGGAGTGTCCATGTCGAAGCGCAAGCGTTATAGCCCTG
>JFJP01027056.1_pt1 | contig 25318 bp, 24 predicted proteins | sample 431651 | NCBI WGS metagenome assembly JFJP01 (sample SAMN02602958, study PRJNA72255) | Microbial mat metagenome, whole genome shotgun sequencing project. | biome: fresh water; feature: sink hole; material: water; isolation source: purple microbial (photo- and chemosynthetic) mats found in...
TACCTAAGTAATTATTTTTTTGATTTTTTGATTTGTTTTTTAATGTTTTTTAAAAAATTTTAATAGTAAATTTTTTAGTATTTTACCTCAATAGCACCAAAATACAAATGACTATATCATTGATATAACAAAAGCCGGATGCCTCAAATTTTTTGGCATGATGCAAGCCTCCTGACCAATTAATGCAAACATCAGCCTCATTCTCAGCTATTAAGAAGGCACTATCGATGGACCCACCTGTGGAAATCTGGCAAAAATCGATCAAACCTGCAAATTTGGGACAGTCGCTGATTTCTCCAATTTTATCTAAAGATTTTTCAAAAAAATTGAAAAGAAATAAAATGGGCATTTTTTGTTAATTAACATTTTTTTGTATCATTAAACAGTTGATTTCTGTCGTATTCATCGAGTTCAGTAATGCCTGGTATCACACCAATATTTTCTACCTTTTCTCCAACTAACTCCAAATATTTTACATAATCTAGGTCATGAAAAATGCACATTTCTTCTCTAGTTGCAAAGTGAGGTCTCTATAAAAAAGTTGTTAATTTTTTTCAAAACGCAAAAACTACATAAACGTTTAGATCCTTGTATAAACCGTAATTCACAATCAATTCATGAGCCATTGCTATCCTTTTGGGCTTCATAGGATGGTCCTTCCCATAATGAAATTTCCCAATTTCACCTATTAAAAAATTTATGTTTGATAGAAAATTGTTGTAGTTTTAGAAAAAAAACTGTGATAGAAATATGCTACACGCCGCGTTGGCTCCATTCAAAGATATTTTTCTTTTTATTTTTTAATAATATGTATGTTATTTTTTGAAAGATGCCCAAATTTAAAAATTCGTGTTTAAAAAAAGAAAGGTTTAATAAATGGAAAAGAAAAAAATAAAAGTAAATAAAAGTTCAAATCTTTGTAATTTTAACAATCAAAAGTTTCATTTGAAAATAATTTCAAAATGTTCTAAAAATTTAAAAATTTCTTACTAAACAGAAATTTTATTATTAAAAAGTTATTATCAGGAAAAAGTGAATTTTTATTTATTCAAAATTTTTTTAGTTTTTTTTTGATTGAATGAGAGTAATTTCAGAATAAAACCTTTCGATTTTTTACTAATTTAAGTATTTTAAAGAAAAAAGGATTATTTTTTTTTTTTAACCATTTTTTTTATAATTTTTTTATTGATTTTTTTTAATGCCAGAAACTTTCAATATTTTTCTCGGGACTGATATATTGTCTTTTTCATCTATAAGTACCCGTTTACTGGATAGAATGTCCTTTAGATTATTTTGTGTCTCGACTGGCAGCAGATTAATAACCGTCTGTAAGAACCCGAAGCTTTTTTCTTTCAAGCCCGTGATCATTTTCTGAAAGAACTCAAATTCATCCATTTTATTGATAAAACTGTATAATTTTTCCACTTCTTCTTTATATTCAAACTTTTTTATTAGAAAAAGCAAGTTATTTTATAATGAAAATATGAAGAACAAAACCTCTTGATCAATCATCTTATTGTCTAATTCATCTTCTTCGTCTTTCTCGTCAAATTCATCATAATCATCATCACTTCCATCTTCATTATCCATTTTATCAGTGTTTTTCTTCTTAAAACCCGTGTTTTCCTCAAGACTTTTCAAGTTAAAGATCAGGATTTCAAAGATTTTGGCTGAGTTTTTTTGGATTATTGGCTCAATTATCATATTATTGAAGATTTGTGAAGCTCCAAAGATCAAAACCTTTGAAAAACCCCCTTAATAAACAAGAAAAATTTCTTCTCAGTACTTTTTTATCGTAAATGGTTGTGTAAATCGAGATTTCCTTGACTAAAAACTCGAAAATCCACGACAATTTATCGCATTTCATCAGTAATTCCTGGATTAACGCGAATTGCATGTAGAAACTAGACCAGAAAACACCACAAATACAGCCTTTTAGATACTTTTGCTCAATAGGCTTGGCGATTCTTGTTAAAAGCTTCGAATAAATCTTATCCCAAAGCTCAACACTGAGAATCTCGTTGAAATTCTTTAGGAAAAATGGTGATAAAAGAACTCAGAAACTTACTTACGAAAATCACAGCTTGCAAGGTCAAAGCACCTAAAGCCTGGTTAAATTCATCACCTTCCTTCTCAATTCCTGACACGCAAAAACAAGCGATTTCAATAACCTTTTAATCATTAATATCAGTTTTTCCTTGTTAAAAACAAAGGAAAAAATGAGCTTTTTTCTCAAAGAAAAATCGCTTTTCCTCTTTAAAAAACAAAGAAAAACGATTTTTTTCTGAGTAAAAGCCTATGAAAAAACGATCTTTTATCAGAAAAAACTTGATCTAATGCAGAATTCGATATCAATCCCCTTCCGAAATACAGAAAATAGTTCAAAAGTTCGAAGATCGAACTCAGTTCGAAATCATTGATCCTAAAGCAATTTGGCAGTATCGGAAACAGCTTTTCCAAAGCAGGACTCAACCTTTGCTGGCTTTCTATCTGCAGGACTATAAGACTGAAAAGCTCTTTTTCCAGTCGAATTTTATTGGGTTTTTCAAGAAGTTCATATAAAGGGAAAAGCTCTTCTTCGAGCTTTTGAGGGGGGAGAGGCTTTAATATGATGATTTCCTCGAGGATTTGGAAGCTTTTTGAAAGGAGGATCGTCTTTTTGCGGGTTTTCTTTGAGGATTTGGTCAGACGCAGGAGGATTAACTGGATTAGGTTGCGGAAAAGCAATAGGAAGTCGTCTGGGGATTTTGATAGGGTTTTTCTGAAATTCCTTTTAAAAAAATTTAATTAATAATTAATGAATTTTTTGTGTTTTTTTTTGAAATTTTGTTTAATTTCTCTTAAATTTTATTTATTTACTTAAGAATTGTGAGGATAAGCTCATAGAATTGTGGATAGTGTATTTTGGGTATTTTCATAACGAAAATCTTGAATATTTCTTTGATTAAATGCGCATTACGCTTCTTGAGTCTTTTATTGAAAATGATCTTTAAAAGGGCATCAATAGCGGTTAAAGTGACTGATAAAGCGATTTTCTTCTTAGATTTTATTGAATTCACCACAAATCGCAGAAAATGAAAAAAGCTTTTATTGTTTTTTTCTGTGAAAAGTCCTGATCCGAAAAAACCGAAGAAAAGTGAGATTCTGCTGCATATAAGGTCTATTTTAATGAGAAAAATAAGAGAAAAAGAAGGAAAAAATCATACCTGTTGAGTTTTGCTTGGTAAGAATCGTGTCTTCAAGAGTTATCATCGCTCTTTCTAAAGAGGTCCTTTGAAAAATCGATGAAAAGATCAATGAAAATCAATGAAAAATCAAAAGAAAATAGGCTAAATTTACATAAGATCCAATCTATTGACAATTTGTTCATGAAGCACTGCAAACAAGAAAAAAGCCGTTTCAATACGTGTTTCTTGTGAGGCTTTTGACAGGAAAAACGAATTATGAAAAGCGAATTGCTTCAAACTTGGGTAATTAACCTCAATATCTGAGGGATTATTGCTGAGAACAGAGTAAATCATGCAATCTTTCATCAGATTATACACAAAAGTCATAAAACCGTCGATGTTTTTCGTAAGAATTTGAAGAAAATAGCATGAATTCGGCTTGAGACCGTCTCTTTCCTGTAAAAAAGCTAGATTTTCTCTTTAAATAACAAGGTTTTACCTTCATAAGGCAGGAATCCAATGAAATATTCAAGAATTTCTCAGGAGATTCTTTAAAAAACTCCATTTCTTCAGAATTCGTCACGAAAAATGGCAATAAAATATCGAAGAAAACTCTGATAAAAATCCACAAAAAAATAAGAAAAAATGAGAAAAATCCAATAAAAATGAGATTTTACGCTTGATAATTCATTTGAAAAAACTTGTGATTTGCCTCTAACAAACACGAATTTTTCATAAAAACGACCATTTGAATCAGTAAATTCTCAGTGTTTTTATTGGCGATTTCCTCTAAAACCTCTTTTTCCCCCATGAATTTAATCAAGCTTCTGAAAATTTCGCTTAGAAAAACCCCCGAATTCTTTAAAATCCCGGCATTTTCTTCGAAATTTTTTTCTTTTTTCATTCCTATGAGAAATTCTATCAGTAAATTGGCGCTTTTCAGTGTTTTTTGCTTGCAATCATTGAGAATATCGTTCAATTTCTCGTTATTTGTGGTACTTATCACACAATTCTCTATTTGTTTATTCAAAGGAACTGTTAATTTCAGAATCTCAATGAAAATTTCAGCCAAATTAGGCAAAACTGCGATATTTTCTAATGCATTTGTCTTCTTTTCCATGTCAAAGAGCTTAGTTATGAAATTTCTTAAGGTTTCTAACCATGTTTTCAAGACTTTTATGCTATTTAATTAAAAACAAATGAAAAATAAGAAAAATGGCCTGAATTAATAAGGACTTTTTCATTAAAAGCTTGAAATCTGGACAATTTGCGGCTTTTACAATGAATTTCCTTGGTTTTTCTAAGAAATTTGGCTTAATTTCATTGAAAAAAGCGTTAATATCAATAGAAAGCGACAAACTTCCTAAAATCGAGCGAATTATCAGTAAATTCGCGATTTCCTGCGTAAAAGTCAGCTCGTTTTGTAGAAGATTGATTTTTATTGAGACTAAAAGGTCATTTCTGATCTTATTCGCTGATAAAAACTCTCATTAAACCCTTAAAAAAACGACGATAATTTACTTAAGTCATTCAGCATTAATTTGTTCAGAATTATCAGAAATTGCGATTTATTTCCTGTTGAGACGTTTTCATTGTAAATCCCTTCACAAACGATTTGTGAGAAAAAATAAAGGGTATCATGCTTTAAATTCTCGTCGTTTTCAAGGCTTTCATCAATAAATTTCTTCAGATAAAGGGTCGCGGCTTTCTTTATGGCTTTGAGACGGGGCTTTGTATCCAGATTCTTTGTGGGATCGCTGATGATTTCGTAGAGGGTGCGAAGAAAAGAAGGGTCAGTGCTGAGGAGGGAAAGGCTTTTCTGGGACTCGAGGACCTCCGGGGTGGATTTCGCAGAGAAGGTTAGCTCGAAGAGAAGGGCGACTTTTTCTTTGAATTCCATTTGGTTTTTTTAAAGATAATTTTTTTATTTATTGAATTTTTTTTTTTTGAGTTTTTTTTCATTTGATGATTTTTTTCATTTGATGTTTTTTTTCTAAATTTATGAATAAATATTGAATAATCTTGAAATTTACATAAAGGACTCAAACTTTTTTATAAATTTCACTTATAAACACCATTAATCTCATTTTTTTCTTCGAAAATACTCTCTTTTTCCCTGTCCAAAGAAATAACATCATTATCATTGCCTACTTTCTCTCTTTTACTTGGTGAAAAGAACATATTCTGCGTCTTTTTCTCTTCCTCCCTCACTCCTTCCAATAACTTCATTATATTTTCGTCCAAGCTTTCTATTAATTTATGATCAATTTCATCCATATTCTCTTTTTTCATAATATTATCAAAAGCCCTTTGCACGATTTTCGCTTTCTTTAAAGGGTCATTCTGATGTATAAAGTCGTTTTTCGTTTCCAATCTCATCAGACTACCTACGCCTTCACGTAATTTATATGTATCTTAGAGTTCTTCATTATCACAGGTTTAGGCAAGTATTCAAAAAGGTGATACTGGTCGTGATTTAGAAGCAACATCTTTAATTTATCAATTTCTGAGAATTTTTTCAAGATGTAATTTACATCCAATTGAGAAAAAATGTTGGAAATCCCAGTTTTTCGCTGAAGTTTTTTTCTGTCAAAATCAGGCTCGCTGACAAAACAACTTTTAAAAGACTGCATTAGTGTTAAATTCAAAGGAGTTTCCTTCATTTTGAAGAAATTGTTCATCACTTTATCGTTGTCTTTTTTCTGTTTTATCGTCTGACGTTTCGGGCTTATATTTATCTCACAACTTTCTTTCAGGTTATCTTGTAAAAATGTCTTCAAAGCTTTGATTTTCTCGATTTTATCAGAAGTTTTTTTCTCTTGTGTTTTTTTTTCAATTTTCTGCATTTCTTCTTCATCAAGCTCAAAATTATAGATGTTATTTGTAAGAAACTCATAATATTCCTTCCTAATGAAGGGTTTGGAAAACAGGTAAAGTCCCAGGAAGATAATCTGCAGAAACCCGGTCATTTCCGCGAAAACATTCTGAATCTTCTTATATTTCCTGGTGTATACAGTTTGATAATTCGATTTCCTGATCGCAAAATCGATCAAATAATCGAAATTTTCCAATATTTCAAAGCTTTCTTTATCGCGATCAAAACTGAAATACTCTTGTTCAGTCTCCGAGCTACTGATCCATCCATCATCGCTAACAATTTGATTTGTTTTCAAATACCTTGTGATAATTTTCTTCAGACTATAGGTCGTCTGAATGAAATAATCCCTGCCAATAGCCTTTGCAGGCTGACTGTAATCCCTCAAATCAAATAGGTTGTCAATATTGTAAAATGCGAAGAAACTGCTTTTTAATTTGGCTTTGATTTCTTCATCAGATTTACACACTTTTTCACTTTTATTGCAAGGAGCGATAAATATTTGTAGATTATCAAATTTAACTTGGTCCCACGCTCCTTGAATAACTAATTTCTCTTTGAATTCACTCGAGATACAATAGAGGTCTGATAAAGCTTTGGATTGTTGGTGAAAATAAGCATTCAGTTTGGGTTCACTAGGCAGATTCTCTTCAGTACATGGCTCCAAAGGAATTTTAATTGCATCAGTGTTCCCAGTTGTTTGATTTCTACTCATAAGAAACAGTAAAGCTGTGTATATATCTTCATCAATAAAATGGTTATCAGTACTGTCTTGTAGCCCAAATGCGAAAAAATAGTCGTTTTTTGAAATAAATGATGGGGATGGAAATGATTGGTAGATATGAGATACGGTAGTGTCGGGATCCAGTCGATTTATCATTGAACCACCAAACGAAAAAAAGAGGAGGAGGATAAAAGAAAGGTAGATTAGAGTGAAAATTCCACCGCTGCTGGTTTTGAACTTAGGCTTTTGGTCGATTTGGAACTCAGTTTTTTGACCGAAAATATATATAGTTTGTAAAATAATTTTAACAGAAATTAAAAAAAAATATTTACAAAAAAATAAAAATAAAGAAATGTTCGTTCCAGTGTTAATCTCATCATATTTTTTGTTTCCAAATGGACATCATCGAACGATTTCCTCCTTTTTACTTAAAAAATTCTCCCTCTTACTTAAAAAAAAAAAATGAAACATAGGTGAAGCAACTTTTGTTTTAATTAAAATATAGAGTGGTTTTTGATAATTTTAAAAAAAATTTAATTTAAGAATTTAAATTATCAGTTTTGGTCCATTTTTACATAATTTATCGAAAAAAAATTTCATCTAAAATTAAAAAAAAATTTGGCTAAAATTTCGAATTATTTTTAACGATTATAATTAGTAAAATAAAGAGAGAAAAAAAACAACTTATTCTTTCACTATATTTTTTGTTTCCATATACAGTGTATGGATTTCCTCCCTTTTCTCTGAAAAAATGCTCTCCCTTTCCTTATCCACAGAAATCATCTCATCATTCTGTTTCCCTTCCCCTTCAGGAAAACAAACCAATTTCTTCGTTTCTTCACCAACTAGATGCATCCCTTCCAACAATCTAATGATATCCTGATCCAAACTATCAATCAATTTCCTATCAATATCGTTCATATTCTCTTTTTTGACAATATTATCATAGGCTCTTTGAACAGCTTTCGCTTTACTCAAAGGGTCATTATGATGAATAATATCAGTTTTTGAGCTCACTTTCGAAGCACTGGTTTCTTGAGTCTTCACGAAATTCATATGTATCTTCGAATTCTTCATTATCACAGGTTTCGGCAAGTATTCAAACAAATGATACTGGTCTTGATTAAGTAATAACATCTTTAATTTATCTATTTCAGCGAATTTTTTCAGGATAAATTTTATGTCTAATTGTGAGAAAATGTTGGAAATCCCAGTTTTTCTTTGGTTTTTTTTGCGTTCGAGAGCAGGTTCACGAACGAAGAAGCTCTTTAGAATCTGGGAAATTGTGAGATTGAGAGGAGTCTCCTTGATTTTGAAGAAATAGTTCATTAGCTTATCCTCTTTTTTTTTCTTTTTTATCGATTCACGTTTCGGACTCACTTTTTCCTTGAATTCATTGAGATTATCCTCACTGATTATCTCTTTATCGTCTAATATCGTCTTGAAGCTTTTCAATTTATCGGCTTTGTCCATTGTGCCTTTTTTCTTCTTCTTTCTTTTGTCTGTTTTCTTCATTTCATCAGGGTCAAGCTCGAAATTGTAAATATTATTCGTGAGAAACTCAAAATACTCTTTCTTGATAAAAGGACTGGAGAGAATGTAGAGGATCATGAAGATAATCTGCAGAAAACCGGTCATTTCAGCGAAAACATTCTGGATTTTCTTGTATTTCCTGGTGAGAATCGACTCATAATTGGATTTTCTGATCACGAAATCGATCAAAGAGTCAAATTTGTCCAATAATTCAAAGCTTTCTTTATCAGTATCGAAGCTGAAATAATCATTTTCAGTCTTTGAATCAGTGATCCAGCCATCATCATTGATAAGGTGATTCGTTTTCAAATACCTAGTGATGATTTTCTTTATTGTATAGGTAGTCTCAGTGAAATAATCTCTTCCTATAGGCTTAGCTGGCATCTTGTAATCCATCAAATCAAATAGGTTATCAATGCTGTAATAAGCGAAGAAACTGCTCTTTAATTTGGCTTTGATTTCCTCATCAGATTTACATGTTTTTTGGCTTTTATCGCAAGGATTGATAAGTATCTGTAAATTATCAAAAGCTTTCTGATCCCAGGCTCCTTGAAGAACCATTTTATGTTTGATTTCTCTTGAAATGCAATAGAGATCTGATAAAGCATTGGATTGATGGTGAAAATAAACGTTCAGTTTGGGGTCACTGGGCAGATTCTCTTCAGTGCATGGTTCCAAAGGGATTTGAATGACATCAGTATTACCAGTTGTTTGATTTTTACTATTTGAATACAATAAGGCTGTGTATATCTCTTCATCAATGAAATGGGAATCAGTTGCATCTTGTAATCCAAAGACAAAAAAATAATCATCTTTTGAGACTAATGAGGGGGAGGGAGATGCCTGAAAGATTTGAGATACGTTGGTGTCGGGATCCACTCGGTTTATCATTGCTCCACCAAAGGAAAAAAAAAGGAAGATAATAAAACCCACGTATATTAAGGTAAAAACTCCTCCACTTGTGGTCTGGAATTTGGGTTTTTGGTTGATTTGGAACTCGGTTTTTTGACCAAACATGTCAATTAGCTTGAAAAAATTATTGAAATTGCTTAATTGCACCATTTAATGAATTTTTTTTGTTTGTTAATATATAATTTTTTAGATTTTTATATATGTTTTGTTTGGGGAAACATATCCTTTCGTGTCAATTTTTGATATCTCAAAAAATTTTATTGCTTTTATTTCGTTTTTCAAGAAAAAAGTTTAAATTTTTTTTTTTTTTTTAAATAATTTGTTAAGCTATCCAAATCAGATATTATCGTTTTCGCATAAAACTCATATTTGGTAGCTCCTTTCCAAAATAACCTATTAATAATTTTAATTTTTTTTCAAATTTTTCAAAAAATTTAACTGAATTTTAAAAAAAATAGAATATTCCCTTTTAATAAAAAAATCTTTCCTCAAAAAAACAAGTTCGTGGATAGATTCTGGATCCCTATGAGATCAATTAATTATTGGAGTCTGGATCTATCTATCATATAACTATTGAAAGAATGAAGAGATGAGTTTCTGTTTGTAGTTGATTAATTAAATATCTTTTAATTCATTTTATTAATTATTTGAATTTTTAAATTTTTTTTTTAAAATTTGATTTTGATCATTAAATTTTTAGATTTAAATTATTGAAATTTTTCAAAAAAAAAAAATTTTAACTGGGTTTGAAATGCTTTTTTCAATTCTGAATAATAGAGAAAAAAAAATTTAAATAAAAAATTTCTTTTTATTTTTAAAATACAGAAAGGAAATGAAGTCTTTCTCATCGGAAAGCTAGTAACAAAAGAAAAATAAAGGAAAACTGATACAAAAAAGCACTAAATCTGAAGAATTTCTGCTTAATTAAAAAAAATAAAAAGAATCCAAAACATCAAATACAGATATTTCCTATTGAAATTCGCTTAAAGCCTTTTCAAGCTACTGATTTACAAGGAGGGATTAAGGAAAAATAGTGATAAAATTCGTGTTTTATACGTTTTTTTAAGTGTTTTTAAAGGAAAATAGAGATTTTGCGAAATAGAAAAAGTATTTTTATTTGTTTAAAAAAACAAGAAAGAATTTCTCTAATTATTCATCAATTAATTAAAAACCCTCAAATTTCTCAAAAACCCAAATTTTTCAAAAAATCAATTTTTCCTTTTAAATCAATAAGCATTTACAGTTTTCTGCGGTGCCATCGACCTTCTGATCTTTTTTCTTCAAACAGCTCCTAATCGCCTCATCAAAGCACAATTTAAGTCCTTCTTGCGTTAAAGCACTACACTCTATATACTTTCCTCCCAAATCTTGTATAACTTTCTCAGCAGTCTGCTTCACAATATGAGCGTTTTTCTCTCCATTTATCAATAAACTCTCGTCTCGCAAATCGATCTTATTGCCTGCGAATATTTTCGGGGCTTTATCGTTTTTTTGCGATAATTCAGGGTACCACTTTTTTATGGCATTTTCAAAAGAAGAAGGCTCAGTTACTGAGAAAACAATGATAAAAACATCTGCTTGTGGGTAGCTTAATTGCCGTAATTCACCATAATCCTCTTGCCCTGCTGTGTCCCAGAGACTTAGCTTGATGTTCTGCTTCTCGACCTGGACAGTGGCTGTGTAGTTCTCGAAGATCGTAGGAACGTATTCAGTGGGGAATTTGTCAGAAGTGTAACTTATCAGCATACAGGTCTTGCCCACAGAACCGTCGCCCACTAACACACATTTTATCACCTTTTGGTTGGGGTCTGGGTTTTTTTCCATTTTTTGTGAAGATTCTTTCGAAAAAATTATTTGTTTTTAATGAGCTTTTTTAGAAAATGAATTTTTTTTAAATAGGGTTTTTAATGAGTTTTTTGAATCTGAAAGAAAATTCATTAATTGAAAATAGATAAATTTGGCTTTATTTTAGGGATAGAAGGGATTTTATTGATAAAAAGGGGAACGGTAAGGAGGGTGATTGGGATTATTATAAGCGATTTCATCAAGAATGAGGAGAAAATACTCAAGGGTACGGTATAGGGAAGGGAATCTGAGAAATTTCTTATGATATTTGATTTGAGGGATTGGTAGATTTGAGCTTTTTCTTGACGAATTAGCGATATTTGCTGATTTATGAGGTTTTCTTGAAGGGATTGGGCTTCGATTTGCTTGCGATATTTGATCATTTTTATTTCTAAAGACCATTGATCTTTTTCGTTCATTTTAGCTAAAAATCGAGTTTTTTTAATTGATTTGATTTTTTTCGTGAATTTTTTATTGATCTTGTTTTTTACTTTTAATCACAAATTTTACGATTTTCTTAATGGATGAAAATTTCGTCGTTCCTTCTGAATTCCCTCAGATTTATCACGATTTCCTACAAAGTCTGCTAAAAGACCAGCCAGGCGATATCGTTGATTACGCTGCCTATTACTTCGAAGCAAAACAATCAGTAATTTATTATTATTATTATTGAAAAAACACATAAAAAGATGAAGGAATTTCTATATATTGAACCAAATCTGCGTAAAATTCCCATAATCAAACCAAAAGAGCCTCTTTTCTCGAAATCTTTAGAGGAAAATGAAGAGGAAATCGTCGTTTTAGATGGACCTATAGAGGAATACGAGAAAATGGCACTGATGATTCAACAGAAATTCCGTAGTTCAAAGATTATTAAAGCGAAAAAAGACCAGAAAAACAAACCAAAATCCTAAAATTCTTTTACAATCCTAAAAAAACCTGATTTTTTCTTAAAAAACCCTTTTTTTTATCCTTTAAAAAACTTAAAATTTTTCAAAAATTTAAAAGAAAAAGCTAAATTTTCCTTTAAAAAAGTTCGATTTTCCTTTAGAAAAAACAAAAACCGATTGACAAAACCCACAATATTTCCTTTCCAATGTCAAAAAACAACTGTATAGAGATTTTCTTGCGAACGCGTCCCACAAAGCGTCCTTTCCCTGGCTTAAGTTCCTCTTTCTTCCCCTTATTTCCCTAATCTCTTTATTTCTCAGATCTCCTTTCCTCCGAGAATAAAGCAGAGATTTTTATTGCCAAAAACCTTTCATCTGGCTATGTGAACAACACCAAAGAGTCCTTTAATTTCTCTTTTAACACAGTTTTCCCCATTTCTTCTCAACAAGAGGAAATCTTTACAAATGTCGCAAAGGAAGTGGTTGATTCCTCAATAGAAGGCTATAACGGTACGATATTCGCCTATGGACAAACTGGCTCTGGCAAGACCTTCACGATAACTGGAGGAGCCGAGCATTACGAAGATCGAGGGATAATTCCTCGTACTTTAGCCTATATTTTCTCCGAAACCTCAAAGAAAAAGGACTCTTTTTACGAAATAAGCGTCTCTTATCTCGAAATTTACAATAATGAAGGTTTTGACCTATTAAACGAGTCTCATACCAGTAAAAACCTTCACGATTTGCCAAAGGTAATACCTCGAGAGACTGAGAATGAGGAGATAGTCCTTACCGGTCTCAGTGTCCATAAGGCTCAAAACGAGGAAGATGCTTTGAATTTACTGTTCATTGGCGATACGAATCGCGTTGTGAGCGAAACACCGAAAAACGATGCTTCGACCAGATCCCATTGTATCTTTATCATACAAATCGAGGCTAAGAAGGCGGGTTCTGATATAAAAACGGTCAGTAGACTACATCTCGTAGATCTTTCTGGTTCAGAGCGAGTGGGGAAAACTGGTATAGAAGGTATTTTGTTCCGGGAAGCCACACAGATCAATTTAAGCCTCCATTATCTCGAAAATTGTATCGTTTGTCTGAATAAAAGGTCAAATGGTGAGAATATACATGTTCCTTATAGGAACTCCCTATTGACTTTAGTGCTAAGAGACTCGATTGGAGGCAATTGCAAGACGAGGATGATAGCGAATATTAGTGCAGAAAACGACGATATTGAAGAGTCGATTGCTACTTGTAGGTTTGCCAGTAGGGTCGCTATGATAAAAAATACGGTAGTAAGGAATGAGTCTGTTGATCCAGCATTGGTGATTGAGAGACTGAAGAGGGAAAATGCTGAGCTAAAGGCAGAACTGGCCATGATTAAGGGGGGGGAAGTGAGGGAGACATTGAATGAGGGAGAGGTCGAGGAATGCAAGAAGGAGGTCGAGGAGTTCATTAGGAACAGAGAACCGGGAGTTCATTTGATTTTAAGTAAGGGAAAAGGGGTTTTAACAGCGTTTTTTATCATTATTTATGTAGATGATAGACTGAAAATTAACGAATGTTTCTATCAATTTAAACATTTGTACAATGATTTATTGAGGAAAAGTGAAGGGAGTGCCTCGAAGGAAACATCATCCAAGCAGAAAAACACGCAAAATAACTATAATAAGGAGAACCAGAGCAATGAGCTAAATAACGAAGAAATTCAAAAGTAAAATTGATAAATTTATCATCAATTTTTATCATTTTTACGATAAAAAGGCTCAAAATTCTGTTACAACAGCGCGATAATGAGATAATAATCCTTCTGAACCTGATAAACAAATCAAAGAAACCCAATGGTGATGAAAACTCCCTTTCTCTTCCAGTATATCGCGATTCCACAGCCACTGACCTGCTTTCCTCCTATCATTCCCAGCTAAAACAGATTAAATTCCCTGAAAACTCATCAGAAACCTCTAATACTAAGGCAAAAAGCATGAATTTTTCAGAAGAAAATTTAAATAAATTGAAAAATACTGATGAGATTCTCAATAAATTCAAGTCTTTTGGAGGAAATTCAAAGGAATCAGTGTTTTCTGGCAGCACTTTTCCTAGTGTAAATAAAGGGATAAATGGCTCTAATGAACTAAATGAAGCTTTGTATAGTCCTTTAAATGTGACCAATGAACAACTGATGGATAGGGTGGCTTGCTTTGAAATGTTCAGGAAAAGCTATAGGAGGAACGAGGTTATGGAAGAACATAAGGAGATCCTGAAGAAGAAGTTCGAGGAGGGGAAAGTCCTGGGAGAAAAAGTCAATAAAGTCAGAAGCTTTATCATTCAGCTGAAAAATCAAGTATTTTTTCGTAAATTACGATATTTTTCATTGAATTTTCCTTGAATTTTCATTGAATTTTCATTGAATTTTCATTGAATTTTCATTGAAATTTCATTGTTAGATCGAAGAATTACGCAAAGAAAAGGCGATAATTGGCTTAATGGCTTCAAACGATGAGGCTTCAAAGAAGGTTTTTCCTGAAGAAGAGCGGCTTACACAAGAGATCGAACGGAATAAATTGATTTATAAAGACGCATTTGATAAACTGAAGAACGTGAAGGCTGAAATCGAAAGAATACAGCTTTTATTGGAGAAATCAAGAGAAAAAATGCAAAAGGATTTCGAGAAATGGCTTGCTGTTATGCTAGATCAAAGGAAAATAATGGCTCCAAAACTCGAATTATCAATAGAATTCAAGAAAGTAAAGGGATTTTTGGGATTTTTACTCAGGTTTTTTAATAAGCTGCCCAAAGTCAATGATAAAGACGTTGAGAAGAAACTGGAAGCGTTTTATAAAGCAAGGGATGAAATCTATAAAAACCATTAAAAAACTCCGTTTTTCTTCATTAAAATAATTATTTCTTCATTAAATTTCTGGTTTTTGCAATTAAATCATAAAACTTCATTAAATAATAAAACTTCCAATTTTCTTTAAAAAACCCTTTATTTCTTTTGAAAAAATGATCGGTCAAGGCCGTTATCAAGAGCGTCTTACCAAGATCTCAATCCTTTCAAAAAAGGCTGAGGCTTACAATTCTCGATTCGATGAGCTCGAACAAACAGGATTACCTTTAAAATCGATCTCCAAAACGATTTTCAATGAAGAAAAAGCGAAAAATGAAAGGAATATCGATGTATTGCCTTTCGATGAGACTCGGAAAGTGATTGATGTGAACTCGATTCTATCACTTGGCTTCGAAAAAAGCCATATTGTCTGTTCTGAAGCCAAAAACATGAATTTAACGATAAATCAGAAGTTTCAAAGGACGAAAGAACTGAAGAATTTAAAGGAAAAAGCAGTGAAAAATGGCTTGCCCTTTGAAGAAGATAAGGAAATTGGTGATTTTATTGATAAATTATATCGTGGATTTTTTTAAAGGGTTTTTAAATAGATGTGGAGGAGAAATCGAAGGAAAAGGAAAAGAAAATGAAGGAAAGGATATACAGGGACCATTTGAAAGAATTATCAGGACAGGATCTCTATAAAATGTCGAAGAAATCGAATTATGGACAGGAATTCCGTATGTTTCTATGAATTTTTTGAGTTTTTCGGGGTTTTTACATGAAATTTTAATGAATTTTCCTTAATTTTTCTTTAATTTTTCCTTAATTTTTCATTTGATTTTTCATTTGTTTTTTATTTGATTTTCCGGATTTTTTCATTGAAATTTATCGTATTTTTCTTATTAGAATTCTCGGATTTGTATCAGAAAGATTGTGATAATCAGAATTTCGACAATCATTTCCGCAAGAACGATTTGAAATGGTATTCCGAGGCTTATGTGCGCCATAAGGGCACCATGAGGAAATAAGCCATAAAACTATCACATTTATAAAGAAATATTAATATAAAAAAATATAAGAAAAAACTCAAATTTTCTCATTAAAAGATTAATTTTTCGAAAAAATGCAAAATAAGAACAAAAGGAACTCAATTAAAGAGAAAAGAGCCTATAATACCTCCGATTTGAAAAGAAAAGGGGATTTTTCTGATAGTTTAAAGGAGGTTTTGAGGAAAAAAATCAAGAATAATGAAGGAAATCAAGCTGTTATATCACAAAAAGAAGAGAAAATCAATGAAAAAGGAGTTATTAAAATCTCGACATCAGGAAAAAGTACGATAAAAGAGGATTTTTTGGGAAAAGGAAGCCTTTTTTCAAAGAAAAATTGGTATTTTTTTAAGCCAAAAATCAGTTTTTTCATTGTTTTTTTTATTTAAATGAGGTATTTTATTTTAAAAAAACATGGGATTTTCAATGCGAAAAATCCTTATTTTCATCAGTTTTTAGCGATATTCTCATCGTAGCTCCCTATAGAAGGAAAAATATGGTATTTTTATGATAAAATTTGGGATTTTTGGCTGAACTTGTGATGGATCATTAAGGATTTGGGTGTTTTGTTGGAGATTTGCCTGATTTCTTTTGATAATTTCAACGATACTCACGAGCTTTCCTACGGCTTTTTCTAATAAAAAAACAGGGTTTTTATGCAGAATTCCTCCTTTTTTAAAGCGAAAAAACGAGATTTACCGGAACCCATAAGGGTTATTTCCTTTAAAACAAGGCGTTTTTCACCTTTTTCATCGGTTTCTTCATGTTTTTTCTCGAAAAAATCCAGCACTTTCTTCACATAATCCGTTATTTTCTCTAAAAATTAATCTTTTATTAATATTTTATACATATTTAACTGATAAAATGATAAAAGGAAGCCTTCTTTCAAAAAACCCTTATTTTCCCCCAAACTCCCTTATTTTTAAATAAAAAAATGATGATTTTTAATAAAAAAATATCATAAAATTCTTTGAAAAAACAAAAGAAAATTTCTCGATAAATTAGTAATTTTATCATCAATTAACTATGGAAGAAAGCAAAAGTTCTTCACATTCTCCTACATTCGCTGAATCTCCTGATTCCCTTTCCCATTCAAAAGAAGGCTGGCTCGTGCTTTTCTCTGGCTTTTGCCTTCATATGATCCTTGGGTCTTTATTCCTATGGGGGGACATCATGATCTATATTTATTCCTATTTCAGAGAATATGATGAAAACGCCTCTTTATCAACACTTTCATGGGTTTTTCCTGGTTTTTACCTGATTTCTCAAATTACAATGACTTTTATTGAGGATTTACTCGTACGCTTTTCGGTGATAAAGCTTTGTTTTTTCTCGCTTTTACTGTTGATTTCTCCATTGATAATTACGTCATTTATCCAGAAAACAGCGATTTTCATGGTTTTTTATGTGGTTTTTACGGGTATTTCCTTAGGAATTCTTTATATGTTACCGATTATCTGCGGTTTGAGGTATTTTCCTGATAAAAAGGCAAGAGTTATTGGCTTAATCCATTTTGGTGATGTTTTTGGGTGTTTTTTGTATGCTTTTCTCATCAATAATTTCCTCAATATTAATGATCTAAAACCGGATTTTATCAGTGAAAAAAGCATTTATTTTAATGAATGCGTTGCTGGACAAATCCCGCGATTTCTAAAGATTCTAGCTGCTTCCTATCTGATTCTCGGATTTGTCACTTTATCATATATTCAAAAACCCAGAGAAAAAACTGAAGAATTTATCGTAAATTCAATGAAAAAAACAAAGAAAAATCCTTTAGAAATGTCCTTGAAAAAAAAGCTCGGAATTGTGGTTTTATTCACTATTATGAGCATTGAAGGGCTGTTTTTCCTGATGTTTTATAAGCAAATTGGCTTCAATAGAGGGATAAATGGCTTTAATTTACTGTGGATAGGGGCTGCGAGCATCAGTATGATCTGGCTTGCGCGAATACCATGGAATTTCATTAAAAATCCGAAAACAACTATAATTTCAGTGATTTCTATGCAATTTTTCGCGAAAATCGTGATTTTCAAAGAAAACTGGTATTTTATCACGATTTTCTCAGAATTCATCAGTCTTGGAGGACTTTTCTCAGTCGCTCCTCGTGTTTTTATAAAGGAATTTACTGAGAAAATGGCGAAAAAACTGAATAAATTACAAATGATTTCCTTTGGATTATCGCCGTTTTTTATCATGTTTTTTAAGGAATTACTGATAAAAATCGATGATAATTTCTTATGGGGATTGATCGCAAAAGATGTCTTTTGTTTGGGATTGGCTATGGTATTATGGTCGAAAAATGAAGGAAATAACGAGGTTTTTGGCTTAAAACGAGAAGGTGAACATTATGAGATGATAAGAAACGAGCGAAATGAAAATAAAAACGAAGATGAGGGATTTTAATTATTTTTTTGCATGTTTTTTCGTGTTTTTTTTTTTTTTAATTGTTTTTTTTTTGAATTTTTGAATTTTTTAATTAAAAATGAAAAAAAATGAAAAATTTTCTAAATTATAAATTTTTTCTAAATATCAAAACATGATTTATCCATTTTTCTTTTTAATTTTATTTTTCGACGCTGCAATCTCATTCCAGCAAATATCCCATTCTGCCTTTAAGAAAGACCAGAGTGCCAATCCAGAATCCTCTCAGCGAGCATTTCCTTTATTTTCCTCACAGGACTCAAATTCCCAATCAGCTTTCTTGCCTTATTTTTCAAATGTTGATATCGTAGCAACCCCTTATTCTCTCATTAATGTCACCATTTTGATTCATGGCCTTGATTGCAATGCAGCAAGTTATTTTGCTCAGGGTATGAACTTCTCTCAAAATCAAATAATCATAGTTCCATGGTTTGGAAATCAAGTTTTTTCATTATCAAACTGGATCGGAGTCCCTACTAGCTCAAATCTTACAAATCCGATCTGGCTCACTTCTACATGGAGTGAAGGAGGATTTGACTCAAAATATAATATGTCATCCTTTCAAATTTTGGATCAATTCATAAGGTATATTCTTAAGAAAGTCAGCCGAAATGGCAACAAGATTATCATTGCTGGGTTTTCAGCTGGAGCTCAATTCGTCCAAAGATATGCTTGGGCTACTACGTTGGGAAATGATGAAAATTTGAGATTTTTCGTTTCAAATCCTTCGACATATTTGTATTTTAATGACAAAAGACCAGCAGTCGATTGCCGACCTTTAAATAGTGGTTATGTGAAAGAATGCAGCAATTATTTGAATCCGAATACAGCATTCCTCTTAGAAAGCACTAACTGTGCCAATTTCAATCAATATAAATATGGACTTGAGAAAGCAGACAGTCTAAATCCATTTATCACAAAAGCAGCTAACAGAAGTTTTGCTGATACAGTTATAAGTTATACAAACAAAGAATTGTTATATGTTCTAGGCGAATCCGATGTTTGTAACTGTGAAACAAATGGATATAACAATGATGTTTCCCTTTGCTTTCCTTATGATCTCATTACTTGTCAAGATACATATCCTGACTCAAATGATAATAAATTAGATACAACGTGTCAAGGAATGATTCAAGGCAGCAATAGGCTACAAAGGGGATTAAATTATTTAAATTATTTGAATCATTTATGTGGAAGCGGTTGGGTCAATAATTATGCTCTTATTCCTGGAATGGCCCATGATTCTGCAATGTATTTTAAATCACAATATTTTCAAGATTATGGATTTGGAAGAAAAGAACTAAAGATTAAAACCATTTGCAATATAAACACTGAGCAAATTAATTAAAGAAAAGCAAATTAAAGTGTTTTTCTATAATTTTTAATTAAATTTTGCAAAAAATAAATAAATATAGTGAAAGAATAAGTTGTGGTTTTTTTTCTTTCTGATATTAATTTTATGAGTAAAAAAGGCAAATTTGGTCCAAATTTTATTTTAATTTATTAGTTTTAAGAGGAAAAATTATCAAAAAAAAATAGGAAAAATTTTTAATTAAGAAATTAATTCATCAATAATCTATTAATTTTTCAATGAATTTTTTTCTCTATCAATAAATACCATATCCTCTTTTCTTTCGTCGAAAATATTCTCTTTTTCTCTGTCCAAAGAAAAAAGTTTTTCTATCCTTCTGTGAAATGAACATATTCTTTGTCTTTTCCCCTTTATCTCAATCCTTCCAATAACTTCATGATATTTTTGTCTAAAGAAATATTCATTACAAAGACATCGTCAATGGGTTAATATATGAATGAAATTCCTAATAAATATTTAAAAAACTTGTACTCAATTTGAAGCGATTCGCTTTTCATAATCCGTTTTTCTGTCGAAGGGCATACAGAAGTTGATTTTCATTGATTTTCACCGACTTTTTCCAATGATTCCTCTCAAAAAAAGATTGAAAATCCTTTGGAAATCATAATATTAAGAAGGTGATTTTAAACAGTTTTTTTCTTTTTTTTGAAAATTTTTTTTGTTGTTGAAAATTTCCAAAAAATTAAATAAAATTTAATGAAAAATAGATTGAAATATAGCCTTTCTTCTTTATTCCTTATAACAATGAGTTGTCTTCGACCTTGTGACCCTCACATTCCCCTTCTGTTCTCCTCCATTGGCATTACTGCCATTCCCATTCATGACGATATTCACATTTTTTATCTCGAAGTTCTCTTCCTCTTCAATTTCACCATTAGTAGAATTCTTCTTTTTCTCGTATTTCTTGATTTTTATCGAATTTTGTCCATTAATTTTCACGTGAATTTCATTGTTAATTTTCTCGTGAATTTCAAGGTGAATTTTCTCAATTTTATTATTAATTTTATCAGTATTTACTCCATTACTACTGATATTTGTGTCAAAATTCTCATCTTTATCATCTTTTCCTTCAAGCCAATTTATCAGCGATTCCACAACAACAGTCACATGATTACAGACCAGCGCTTTTTTGGGGTCATTAAAGGTAAAAGCATTGATTTTTATCAGGTTGAGGTCTTGTTTTAAGGACTTTTTAAAGGTTTTTTAAGAGGTTTATTACACATGAAAAACAATTACTTCTTCGTTGCGATAATACGCTTTTTCTAATCGATTTAACACTTTTCTCAGGTTCATTTCAAAGGGTACTATACATGGATATGAAGGGAAATCGCTTATATCAACTTTATCAATGAAATGCTCCGTGATTTCCTGGTTATTTTTGATGAAATCCTCTATATATGAGGATATTTCCTTTGTTCTTTGACTGTTGAGAGTCTATTTTTATGAGTAAAAATGGAGAATTCAATGATGAATTTACTGGTTTAAATAAAGAGAAATCAATTTTTTTCAGTCCACGAGAAGAAGCATATGATAAAATATCCCATATATTGATCCTTTCTGGAGCTCGAACGAAAGTTTCCTCATTCCTTAAGCCCTTTTTAGCAGGATTTCTTAGGTTATAACCGTCTTCATCAATACCACAGATCTTCACCATTTTCCAATAAGTGCTCGGAAAATGCGCTTCTTCAGCACTTATCTGATGGAAAAATTAATTTTTTCATTAGAAAAACCACGATTAAAAAACTCAATGATAAAAACAAGAGAAAAAATATGATAAAAAACTAAAAAATTAATAAAAAACCTCTAAAATTTGTCCAGAATGTTCTTGGAAGTTCTTCCAATAGCTAATGGTCTGATTGCTTTCTAAACTCCTAACGAGTTCCATCGAATACTCATAAACATCCTTCATAACCAAGAACCCACTGATATTGCCTTCCTCGCAAAACTGTACAGAAAAGCTGATCCCCATCCCCAAATCCTTCAATAAAACCTTGGCGAAAACATTGAGACTTTCGAATTTTCGAAGGACTTTCTTGTTTCTTACAATAGGAAAGCCGTATTCTATGCTTAAAACCTCACAAAGACTAGGCTTTAAAAGCTGCGGAAACATCACAAAAGGTAGCATTTCTTCTATATTTGCTGTATAATCCAACAATTCCCAATATTCCTGAAGAAATTCCTCATGTCCTTGGAACAGATAATACACTTTATCACCGATTTGCGGTATATAGTGCCTTTCACATTGCTGATCAGAATCAAGCCAATGTCTTGAAAAATCATCATAGTTAAAGGAGTTTATTGTGAGAGGCTTTTTGTGAAGAAACCAGCATTCAAAGCAAAAGAAGTGATTATCGTCTTTTTCTAAACCTCTGCGAAAAGCGCAGGATTCGTGATAGTATTTATCACAGGGCGAAGAAGAGCATTTACGAGACGGGTTATCACTCAAACAACGAGAACATACGATATTCCGGTTGTAAAAGAAAGGGTCATCTCCATGGGAAAATGGCTTTATGGAACGAATTGGCTTAGAATACTGAGGAGTTATAAAGGAATTCTCGAGAAATTTAGAGGAATTCTCAGCTAATTTACGCGTTTTACGTCTATTATCAGAGGAAGAACTATCGTTAATTTTCAGCTTTTTCCTTCTTGTGGTCAAAAGGTCAGGAAAATCACTTTCTTCAGGCCTTTCTCGTCTTTTTAAAGGGTTATTGCTTGAATTCTTCACGATTTTCCTCGGTTTCTTCTCTTTGTACTCAAAGGAGTCCTCTTCTTTATATTCTTCAGTAAATTCGTCATCCATATAGCTTTTTCTTGCAGTTTTTTTCCTTAAACCCGTCCTCATTCCCTTTAAAGACTGTTCAGAACTATCGTATTCCTCTTCTTCTTCAGAGTCTAAATCGATTTTATCAGGAAAATCAGAATCTTGGTCATTTATCCCAACTTTCTTTTGAATTCCTCGCGTTTGGGGACCGGTCCTTTTAAGGTGATTTGGCGCGATTCGTGAAGAAGTTCGAGTCCTTGTATTGATCTTTTTGGAGGGAATCACAAGGGAAATGTTCGATTCTACTTCCCAATTCTCGTCTTCGGGATCGTCGAAATCTATGGTTTCCTTTGTATTTCGAAGGGGGGAGCTTCGACGGATTAAACGCTTCAAAGGCACTTGATTTGAGTTTTCTTCAGGTTTTTCATTCTGATTTTCCTTTGAATTTTCCCCATTTTCAATATCGTCAGAATTTGGAGTTTTATCGTATTTTATAAGGGTTTTATCGGGTAGAAGAGGCTTTTTAATGGGTTTTATTTGAGGTGAAGGGGGGGGAGGAGCATGGTCTTGAAGCTGGATTTCGAGGGAAGATTGTAGTTGTTTACGCTGTTTCTCGAGAATTTGGAGACGCTGGGTCTCGAGCTCTTCAAGGGGCTTTTCAAGAAGACTTCGATGGTTCTCGTTCTGATTGAAAAATAGAAATAAAATGAAGAAATTAAAGGAAAAAGTGAAAAAAACCTGGTTTTTAAAGAAAAGCAAATGATCAAATTCTCTCGTAATATCTTTTTCTTCAGTATTTTCCCCTTTATTTTCTTCTTTATTTTCTTCAATTTCCATTAAATCCTCACTTTTTCGAGCCAAAAATCCCTCATTCCTATGCGTCTCGAAATACCCGTTTCTCATCAGCATCTCTAGTGAATTCCTCGGTTGTTTCGGGTATTTATTCCTCAAAATATTGCAAATATCCCCATTTGCTAAATTCTCTTCTTGTCCAGTAGCTGAGTCAATTATCCTCAGTAATTCATCGAATTCGAATCTCCTATGTTCTGTCAAGTAAAACTGCTCAATAGGCGTATAATCAAAAGGATCTCTATTCCCATAGCCATATATTGAGAAAGTACCATAAAAGGTGGAAATTGCAAAGGAATAGCCATCAGGCGAGAATCGACCGTCTAAACAAGGCAATTCCAAGGTAGAACAGTTGAAAAAAGAGCCTTTTTCTACAAAAGTGTTGAGAATTAAGCCTAATTCGATATCCCAAAGGGTTATTTTCCCATCATAATCAGCAGAAAACGCGATATTCTCCTTGTAGGGATGGGGCTCGATTATGTAAATAAACTGGTTCATTTCTAAAGGAACTGTCGTAGAATCGATCTTTTGGATCACTTTTTGGGAAAAAGTATCGTAAATCTGTATATTCGACAGTAATTTCCCGGATTCGGACTTTTTCCGAGATTTACGAGAAAAAGAAGCCATTGCGTAACGAGAGGAGCACGACCAGTTCACTGCCCAACATTTCGCGTCATGGGTCTTGTGCTCGTCGAAAAATATCGTGAAATCGCTGCAAAGACGGTTTTTTAGTTCAGAGGAATGGGTTAAGTCCGAAGACATGTTCCAGATCTTCGCTGTGCCGTCAAAAGAAGCTGAAATTAGCCTTTTTTTACAAAAAGAAATTAAGAATTTATGGAGAAATTAGAAAAAATGAGAAAAAACTCCTAAAAAACAAGAAAAAACCCTACTTTAGTCCATCTTTAGACCAGACAGTCAAATGGCACGTTTTCTTATGATCGCTCCATAGAAAGCTCTTCAGACTGACGTCATTTCCTCCATATTGTCTTAATCTTTTGATCGAGTCAAACACCACGATATCACCTATCTGCGTCCCCACAGCCAGGAATCCTTGTGGATGGAAGTCTATTGAACAGATGCCTTTCGACGAGGGGAAGTCGTATAATTGCATATAGCTGCTTTCCAGCCTTGTGACCTTTTGATTGAAGAAATATATGCCATTATTCTGCAGAAAATCAATAGAATCGTATATATAGATATTTCCCTCTTCAGAGGCACAAATCAAAAGAAGCTTATTATCAGTGAATTTATCAATGTTTATAGGAGAAAAAGAGAAGAAAAATAAGATCAGGAGCTTCTCATTGATAAGCTCGCGAAGAACCGCGATAGGCTTTTTCTCAAGGAAATTCCAAACGCGAATCGAGCCGTCGTTGGAACAAGAAGCCAGATATTTGTTGCAAGGACTGATATCTATGGAGTTTATTAGCGATTTATGGCTTTTTAACGTGGCAAGAAGCCCACCGTTTTCCGCTGACCATAGCTTTATGACGCTTTTTATGAAGAAATATGAAGATTTATTAAGAATTGTGAAGATATATGAAGAAATATGAAGAAATATGAAGAAATATGAAGAAATATGAAGAAATATGAAGAAATATGAAGAAATACGAACAGCAGGTTATAAATAGGACTATTTAAATAGTCATAATCCTCGAATTCATCATCAGTTTTATGTGCGAAAACGCTCTTTAATTTCTGGAAATTCTCAATGAAAATCTCTTGAGGAAATCTTTCAGATTTATGAAAGGAAAATTCTCGTGATTTTTTCAGAATTCCCCGATATTTTCGCTGGGGAGCTCTTGTGATAAAAGGCAAGAATTTATCACTAATTCGAGCCTTTTTCTCATTAAAAACGCTGAGTTTCATTTGTTCAGCTTCTTTTAGAAGGGAATGCTCCTGGAGTATCGACTCTAATGAGGAATTATTGAAGAAAAGCCATTGTTGCATGAATTCCTCACAAGAAACTGGGTCTTTTAGCTTATTTGGCTTCAAAAGGCTCATTGTGTATTTATCATTGATCTTTTTTAAAGAAAATAGGTTAAAATTTAGCGAAAAATGAAAAATGTGAAAAATAGCAAAAAATGTGAAAGAAAATG
>JFJP01000288.1_pt1 | contig 25315 bp, 20 predicted proteins | sample 431651 | NCBI WGS metagenome assembly JFJP01 (sample SAMN02602958, study PRJNA72255) | Microbial mat metagenome, whole genome shotgun sequencing project. | biome: fresh water; feature: sink hole; material: water; isolation source: purple microbial (photo- and chemosynthetic) mats found in...
CGAGGCCCTGGCGGCCGCGGTGAAGACGGTGCTGGAGGACGCGGCCGAGGGCTGAGGTAAAGATCCACCACGGAGACACGGAGGACACGGAGGCAGCACAGAGAAGAACACGGAGAAAAGCCTCTGGACCAGATTCCCTGTTCTCTTCCATGGTGTTGGTGGTTCGGCTACTCCGCTTCAGAGAACTCCGGCTCGTCGTTATAGGCAATATCCTTCGCTCCGGTCAGGCGGATCACATAACCGCTGAGGACCCCGGCGCCGAGCGCCAGCGCCACCGTCACGAGGATGCCCAGCAGCTGCGCGCTGGCGGCTCCGGGGACCACGAAGACAGCGATCAGCCCGCCCAGGAGTCCAGGCATGCCGTGCAGGTTGTGCACACCACAGGTATCGATCAGCTTGAAACGAGCCTGGAGCCTGGGCTGGATGATCACGTAGCCGACCACGCACAGGGAGCCCGCCAGAAGGCCGATCAGGAATGCACCGGGGGCCGAGACGGTGTTGCAGGTGGCGCCAACGCTGACGCCCCCCGCCAGGGCCGCATTGCAGATATCCGCGAACAGGGGCTTCCCCTTGCGCAGCAGCGAGCTCAGGACATAGGTGGCGAGGGTGGCTCCGCAGAGCGCCAGGATGGTGGCGATGACGGTGCGGGGCAGCTGTTCGGCAGGCACGACGGCGCTGCAGAAGCTGGGCCAGAAGATCCAGAGGACCATGGATCCGAGCATGGAAAAGCGGTCCGAGGTGTCGTCGCTCTCGATAGGCTGCCGGAGGTCCGCGGTGCGGGTGAGAACGAGGGCCAGCCCCAACCCGAAATAGGCCCCGAAGGCGTGGATGACGATGGACCCCGCCGCGTCCACGAAGCCCTTCGTGAAGCCCAGACCTCCGTCCAGCACAAACCATTCATTGAGCATGTAGGCCGGGACCAGGAGCGCGGCCAGGAGTGCGTACTGGTAGAGCCGCAGGCGGCCCAGCACCGCCCCCATGGCGATGAGGGCCGAGGCGCAGGCGAACTCGGCGAGGAGCAGGGCGTGGATGCTGTCCGGTGCCAGCGCCTCGGCGGAGAGCACCCCCGAGGCCCGGAGGAACAGGTACAGCGGAATCCCGAGGGCCACGACCAGGTAGGTGCCGGTGGTGGCGCTGTAGCCGTATTTCCTGACGAACACCATCAGGAAGCCGAAGCCCACCAGCAGCATCGCCAGGATATGGATGGAGAAGTTGTACTGCTCCACCTGCCGCAGGCCTCCGGCTTCCGCCGCCCAGACGGGAGAAGAGGCCGCCATCCAGGTGACGATAGACAGTCCCAGAACGCCGATTTTTCGTTTCAAAACGTCTCTCCTCATGGAACAGGTATCCCCGCTCCGGGGAACCGGATTGCTGCGCCACAGGCCCGGCCAGGGCTGCATCCGCACGCAACGCACGGGGCCCAGGCACGCCTGAATTCATGAACCTAGCGCAGCGTCCAATAAAAATCACGTAAATCTTTGCTGTGCCATCGGTCACGAATTGTCGAGAAATCACGGAATCAATGTTGTGGTATTCATCTTTAAATCAAGCCCTTGAGTCCATTTTTAGTCCCATTTACGAGGCTCTATCCATGGACAGAAAGGAGAATTCCACGCTCCCGGCAAAGGGCAAGGGATAGCTCACGCATGGGCCTTCGGCAAGCTTTGCGAGGCTGATTCAGCACCGCGCGCTGTTGTCAAATCTGTTTCCCATAAAATTGCAGCTGAAAGTCACAAGTATGCGTTCACCTCTCCATCCGGTACAAAGCCGGGGTTGGCACCACGGATGCGCAACAAGCTACACGGATGAAGCGCTGAAAGAGGCATTTGGACGGGGATCAACGGGGATGCGCGGGGATGCTTCTAGTGGACATCTTCAAACGTTCAAGACGCGAAGGCTCCGGCTCGGGCGATTGACTTTCCGCAGGCTTTTTCTCTTGCACCATCTGGGCTCTAGTATCAAGGGCAAGCGTTCAGCCGGTGATTGGCGAGGATGTCTCTTCAGATGGCGGAGTCGCAGGCCTCCCGGCCCTGCTCGCATTCGCGAGGCGCACGGCAAGCCGTGCGCGTTCAGGGAGGGACGGCGCACTGCCCACGCACGCGTGGTCCGGTCGCCGTCCCTCCCTGAACCGGGGCCGGGAGGCCGGTTCCCGTCTCCTCATCCCCGTGCATCCCCGATGATCCCCGGCTGCTTTTCCTTGGTTCTCTTGGCGTCTTAGCGTCTTGGCGGTGAACCTGTTCTTGGGTTGCAGAGCTGCACTGAGTGCATCGGTGGTTAATCTCATACCTGTTTCCCTTACCCATCCGGCAAGCAGGAGGGTGAGGGGAGTGAACGCGCACCGTCACAAATGTCCCTGAAGCGCTGTCGCCGCGTCTCAAACCTTCGCCAGGGCCCGGTAGGCCTCCAGGAAATGACTGGGCTGGGGCAGAATCGTGTCCTCGAGGAGGGGGTGGTAGGCCACCCAGGTATCCAGGGCCGCCACGCGGCGCACCGGGGCGTCCAGGTCGAAGAAGAGCTCGTCGGCGATGCGGGCCGCCAGCTCCGCGCCGTAGCCCCAGCTGCGCGTGTCCTCGTGGGCGACGATCACCCGATGGGTCTTCTTCACCGTGCGCGCCACCGCTTCCCAGTCGTAGGGATTCAGGGACCGCAAGTCGATGATCTCCACGCTGATCCCCTCGGCCTGAGCCATGCGGGCCGCCTGGACCGCCCGGTAGACCGTGCTGCCGTACGTGATCACGGACAGGCTCGTACCTTCCTGCACTAGCCTGGCCTTCCCGAAGGGGATCATGAAGTCCGGGCCTGGATCCAGATCCTTGTTGTGGGTCTGGCGATAGAGGTGCTTGGGCTCCAGGAACAGGACCGGGTCATCGCAGCGGATGGCCGTCCGCAATAACCCAGCGGCATCCCGGGCCGTGCTCGGGTAGACCACGCGCAGCCCCGGGATGTGCGTGAAGGTACTCTCGCCGCACTGGCTGTGGTAGATCCCCCCGCCGGTCAGGTAGCCGCCGATGGGCACGCGGATCACCATGGGGGCCTTGAAGGCGTTGTTGGAGCGCCAGCGCAGGGTGGCCAGTTCTTCCCGCAACTGCTGCATGGCAGGCCAGATGTAGTCGAAGAACTGGATCTCCACCACAGGCTTGAAGCCCTGGACCGCGAGTCCGATGGCCCGGCCGATGATGGTGGCCTCCGCCAGGGGCGCGTTGTAGACCCGGTGGCTCCCGTAGGCCCTTTGCAGGCCGTGGGTGGCCTTGAAGACGCCCCCCTTGCCCTTCACCTCCGTGAGGATCTCCTCCCGGGTGGCGTCCGCCACATCCTGCCCGAAGACGAGGATGCGCGGATCCCGCCCCAACTCCAGCTTCAGGGTCGCGTTGATCAGGTCGATCATGGTCCTGGGCTGGCCGGAGGCAGGTTCCAAGGCGCGGTCTTCCGTATCGAAGGCGGGCGAGGTGGGGTCCACTGCTTCGCTGTAGAGATGTTCCAGCACCGTGGCGGGATCCGGCACGGGAGCCTCCTCAACCCCTTCCCAGGCCACGTCGATCTCCATCTGGATTTCGGATTTCATCTGCTCCAGTTCGTTTTCGGTGAGATCCCGCAGTTCCACCAAGCGGCGCCCGTAGGTAACCACCGGATCCCGCAGGGCCTCCGCGGCGCGCTGATCAAAGGTCTTGTAGAGCTGCTCGTCATCGGACAGCGAATGGGAATAGGGGCGGATGACCCTGGCTCGCACCAGGGCCGGACCCCGGCGCTGGCGCACATAGCAGGCCGCATGCTGCAGGGCGACATAACTGTCCAGAGGGTCGCAACCGTCCACGTTGTCGATCACCAGCAGGCCATGGGGCTCCCAGCCCTTCAGCAGGGCGGCCACATCGGCCCCGGCGTACTGCACCGAGGTGGGGGTGGAGATGGCATAGCCGTTGTCCTGGATGAGGAAGAGCACGGGCAGCTTGAGGTTCACGGCGCTGTTGAGGGCTTCCCAGAACTCCCCCTCGGCGCAGGTGCCGTCCCCGGAGGTGGCCAGGACCACCGTGTCGGACGGGATCCCGAGTTCCTCCGCCAGGCCGCCCTGCTCGGCGCGGAGCACCCCCTCCGCCACGCCCACGGCCTCCAGGAACTGGGTGCCTGTGGTACTGGAACAGGCGAAGATGTTCCGCTCCGGGGAGGTCCAGTGGGTGGGCATCTGGCGGCCCCCTGTGGCCGGATCCAGGCGGGATCCCACGGAGCCCAGGAACATGTCCCTGGCGCTCACGCCCAGGCCGTAGGCCAGGGCCCGGTCCCGGTAGTAGAGGAAGAACCAGTCGTGGCCGGGCCTCAAGCAGAGCACCGCTGCGGCCTGCACGGCCTCGTGCCCCGCCCCGTTGATCTGGAAGAAGACCTTGTTCTGCCGCTTCCCGGCGATCTCCCGGTCGTCGATCCGGCGAGCCGCGTAGATGTTGCGGAACAGGGCGATGCGCTGCTCCCGGGTCAGGGGTTGCAGGTCATGACAGAGGCCATCCTCGGACACAGGCGCTCCTTGCTGGGGCCATCAACGGGCGAGCCCAGATAATACAACCAAATCTGTCAACAATACGAGGTTCCCCTGGCCATCTTTCGGCCCTGGTTCAACCCACGGGGGTTCCAGTGGGTCAGATCCAGCACAGGGACCCTAGCCCCATACCTCAACAGGAGACCCACATGACGACCCATTTCACGAAGCTCGCCCTGGTCCTTGGCCTCGGCATCCTGCCCCTCGCCGCCCAGCCCTACGGCCACCCCGGCAAGGCGGGTGGTCCTCGGCCAGCGTCCCAGCTGGACCGCATGGCCGACCAGCTGAAGCTGACGGAAGAGCAGAAGGCCCAGATCCAGGCCATCCAGAAGAAGCACCTGGAGACTTCCACGGCCAGGCTCCAGGCCGCCGCCCAGGCCCGGGACGCCTACCGCGAGGCCGCCCAGAAGCCCGAGACGCCCAGCGCTCAGCTCAAGACCCTCTACCAGGCCCGGTCTGACAAGGCCTTCGAGCTGGTGCTGGAACGCAGGGCGATGACGAACGAGATCCGTGCCCTGCTGACCCCCGAGCAGCGGACCCAGCTGGACACCTGGAAGGCCTACCAGCAGGCGCGACAAGCCTATGGGAAGCGCGGGCGCAAGGGTTCCCGCTACTGATGAACTGCGCACCCCACCGGGGCGGAATCCCGCTCCGGTGGGGTGCGCAGTGCTTGCGTCTCTGGTCTAGAGGCCCTGGGGATAGGCTTCTTCCCCATGCAGCCCAGCATCGAGACCCTTCTGCTCGTGCAGTTCGTCCACCCGCACGGGGGTGATGCGGTCGATGATCCAGAGCATGCCGTAGGTGAACAGGAAGGCCCAGACACTGGAGATGACCACCGCAGCCACCTGCTTGCCGAAGAAGCCCCAGCCGCCCAGGAGCAGACCATCAGCACCATTGGGGTTCCAAGCCTTGGAGGCGAAGATCCCCAGGAAGATGACGCCGATGAAGCCGCCCACCCCGTGAACGCCCCAGACATCCAGGGCATCGTCCCAGCCCAGCTTGTTCTTGAGGGCCACGGCGTAGTAGCAGATCCCGCCCGCCAGGATGCCGATGAGGGCTGAGGTGGCGGGGGAAACGTAGCCCGCGCAGGGCGTGATGGTGGCGAGACCGGCCACGGCTCCCGTCAGGAGTCCCACGAGCTTGGGCTGCCGGGCGTTGGCCCATTCCACGAAGAGCCAGGTGGCGCCAGCAAAGGACGCGGAGATATCGGTATTCAGGAAGGCCGATGCGGTGATGGAATCCACGCGGAACTCGGACCCGGCGTTGAAGCCGTACCAGCCGAACCACAGCAGGCCCGTGCCCAGGGCGATGAGGGGAATGGAGTGGGCGGTATTCTCGACCACCTTGCGCTTGCCGACATACAGGATCGAAGCCAGGGCTGCGAGACCCGCGGTGTTGTGCACGACGATGCCGCCCGCGAAGTCGAGAACGCCCCACTGGGCCAGGATGCCATCGGGATGCCAGACCATGTGGCAGAAGGGGAAATACACGAAGATGAGCCAGGCCGTTAGGAAGAGCATGTAGGCCTTGAAGGTCACGCGGTTCGCGAAGGCGCCGGTGATGAGGGCGGGGGTGATGATGGCGAACATCATCTGGTAGGCGATGTGCACGATCAGGGGGATACCCGCTGTGCTGCCGCCCAGGGTGTACATGCTGGTGAGGTCCACGTGCCGGAGGAAGGCGTAGTAGGTGGGATCGCCGATGATGCCCCCGAGGGAGGGGCCGAAGCTCATGGAATAGCCGAAGGCGAACCACAGCACCGTGGTCCAGCCAAGGGACACGAAGCTCTGGATCATGATGGCCAGCACGTTCTTGCGGCCCACCAGGCCGCCGTAGAAGAAGGCCAGGCCCGGCGTCATGAGCATCACCAGGCTGCTGCAGATCAGCATGAAGGCGGTGTTGCCGGTATTGATCGGCATGGTTGCGGGATTCACGGAACCTCCTTGCAAAGCAGAAGAGAGTGCCATCCCGCAAGCCGCATGGACAAAGGCCCGCAGGGAAAAGCCGGAGAACGCCAGGACTGGAAAGAGGGGAACCGGAACTCCAGACCATGGAGTCCAGGCACGCCCGTGCCGATGGTCATTTAACCTCGTCGCAGGAGCCAAAAGACAAAGCCTGAGGCAATCTTTACGGCAATTTTATGCCGCACCAAGCAGGACCACCCAGGAAGCCATGCGCCAAGCCCAGCCGTGACATCATGGGGGATCTCCCATGCCAAGGGGTTCCGGCAATGCCTCCAGACCTGCCCAGCCGTACCGAACCCATCCTGGTGGCCCTGGGATCGGATGCCCGGACGCTGAGGCTGGTGCATGCGGGCTTCCGCATGGCTCGCGAGCAGGGTCGCCCCTGGATCGCCATCCATGTGGAGGTGCTGGGTTGGGAAACCCCCGAGGAGGCCGATCAGGCCAGAGTCTGGCTGCAGGAGGCGCGGGAGCTGGGCGCGGAGGTGGTCTGGACCGAAGCCTCCAATCTGGTGAATGGCCTGCTGGCAGAACTCCGGAAGAGCAGCGCAGTGACCTTGCTCATGGGTCAGAGCCGCGGGGTCGGCCCCTGGGCGCGGCTGGAATTCGCGAAGACCCAGGAACTGTTGAAACGGAGCCTGGCAATCCAGCTTGCCATCGTCCCCCTGGAGGCCGCTCCACGGGAGACGAAGGCGGTCCAGACCCTTGCAGACGCTGCGGGGGTCCTGGCCGCCACAGCGGTCCTGCTGCTGGTGGGCGCCATCTTCGCCGCGGCCCTGGCGACGCTGGTGGGCTTCCCTGCCATTCCCGCAGTATTCGCCGCCTGTGCAGCCTTCGTCGCTCATCGCTGGGGGCGCAGAGCCGCACTGCCTGCCCTGCTGCTCAGCCTGAGCATCTATCTCTATCTGTTCGCCGAGCCTCGCTTCGACTTCTTCTTCACGGACTGGCCCCGACTCCTCTACTTCCTCGGGACCCTCGTGGTGGTGCAGGTGCTGGTGGATCTCGTGGATCGCCTGCAGCGCGAAACCATGGCGGGGCGGCGCAGGGAAGCGGAAACCGTCCTGTTGATGCTCCTCGGGCGCGCCCTGGCCCGCTGCTCCACTCTCCCGGAAGTGGCCGAGGTGCTAGCCGACAGGATCCGGAGCCTCTTCCGGGCCGAAGCCTGGCTACTGGTTCCGGGGACAGCCAACACCTGGAACCGCCTTCCGGAATCGGACGGGGCCCCTTGCTGCCCTGCGCCGGACGAGCTCCTTGCGGTCACCAGACAGGCCTCTCCCCGTGCGGATCCCCTGGAACCCTTGTTCACGGCAGGCTGCAGCCTGGTGCCCCTGGCGAGCAGGGAGGGAGCGGAAGGCTTCCTGCAGATCCGGCTTCCAGAGGGCGCTGCCTTTCCCCAGAAAGCCTGGGGCTCTCTCCAGGCCTTCGCCGTCCAGGGCGCCCTGGCCATGGAACGCGTCCGCAGCCTGGACGCCGTGCGGCAAGTCCAGGTGGACCACGCGACGGAACGGATGCGAAACGCTCTGCTGAGCGCCATCTCCCATGATCTGCGCACGCCCCTGGCAGCCATCCAGGGTGCCGCCAGCAGCCTGCTGCTGCCAGCCGAACCCCTGCCGGAAGCCACCCGCCGGGACATGCTGGCCATGATCCGCGACGAAAGCGAGCGGCTGGCACGGCTCCTGTCCAATCTCCTGGATCTCACCAGGCTGGAGAGCGGCGCCCTCTGCGCCCGCAAGGAATGGCAGCCCCTGGACGAGGTGATCGGATCCGTGTTGCGCCACCTCGAACGGGGCGGGCAACCCGTCGTGACGGAGGTCCAGCTGGAGGAGGGCCTGCCCCTGGTGCCCCTGGACGCCGCCCTCACGGAACAGCTCCTGGTCAACCTGCTGCTCAACGCACGGCGCCACGCCCCGGCAAGCCCGGTCGCGCTCCGGGCCTGGACCCGGGAAGATACGCTGCAGCTGGAGGTCTCGGACCAGGGACCGGGCATCCCCGCCGCCTTCCACGAGCGCATCTTCGACAAATTCTTCCGCATGCCCGGGGCGGCGGGAGACGGGGGCGCGGGGCTGGGTCTGGCCATCTGCGAGGCCATCGTCAAGGCCCAGGGTGGGCGGATCTGGGTGGAAGACAGCCCTGCGGGCGGCGCCTCCTTTCGCATCTCGCTCCCCATGGGTGGCACTCCCCCCACCTTGCCCCAGGAGAATGCATAATGGCCCTTCCCGTGATCCTGATCATCGAGGACGAAGCGTCCCTCCGCCGTTTCCTGGCACCGACCCTTGCCCATCAGGCCTACCAGGTGCTCCAGGCCGCGACCGCCTCGGAAGGGATGGCCATGGCCCGGAGCCACAACCCGGACCTGATCCTGCTCGATCTGGGCCTGCCGGACCAGGACGGCCTCCAGGTCCTGGAAGACATTCGCACCTGGAGCCGTCGTCCCGTCATCATCCTCTCCGCCAGGAACCAGGAACGGGTCAAGGTGAAGGCCCTGGATCTGGGTGCGGACGACTACCTGGCCAAGCCCTTCGGCGCTGCGGAACTCCTGGCGCGCATCCGCGTCGCCCTGCGGCATGCCGTTCAGGACGTAAGCCCCGAGCCGATCTTCGAGCATGGGGGACTGCGGGTGGACCTGGAACGGCGGGAGGTGACGGTGAACGGGGACCCCGTCCATCTCACGGCCCTGGAGTACAAACTCCTCGAAGCCCTGGTGCATCGCGCCGGAAAGGTCGCCACCCACGCCCAGCTTCTGGCGGATGTCTGGGGTCCCGGCGGCGAGGGCCAGACCCACTACCTGCGCATCTACATGGCCCAGCTCCGGAACAAGCTGGAAGCGGATCCCACCCGGCCGAGACACTTCCTCACCGAACCCGGCGTCGGCTACCGGCTGGACGAAGAGGACTGAACCCCGTCAAGGAGCCTCGAGCTGCAGGGTTGCCGGGTCCAGGAGAGCCCGTTGCCGCAGTATCCTCTCCGCGAATCGTGCAAGCTTTGCATTGTCCAGAACCTGGGCCAGCTCGCCACTTTCGAGAGCCTGCTCCAGTCTCAGCGCAAGCCAGCCGCTCGGGAGGTTGCGCCTGCGGCGGAATTCCGTGCGGCAAGCCTTCAGCCAGGCTTCATAACGCTTGGCGGATCGTCGCAACCGGATGATATCCACGCCGCGGGCCTGGTACAGCTCGCCCAGCTGACCGAAGACGATGGCCAGCTCGTCGGGGGGCTCAAGCAGTCGCCGCAGGTGCTTGTGGGGCAGCAGCCAAGGGAGGTTGGAATCCTTTCGCGCCTGTTCGATCCGCTTCATCTGCTCTACGCGATGCGACCGCACGGGGCTTCCCGAGGGCCGCTCCTCCCGGTAGAGCTCTCGGTAGAATTCTTCCAGGTCCGGCCGGTGCTCCCTCAAGAGGCTGAAAAAGTGCTTCTTCTGTCTTCCGGGCCGCAGAGTCAGGCCCCCGGAAAGCGCGAAATCCACGCCCGCGGACTTGAGCTGGCCAAAGAGGGACCGCATGGAAGCGTCATCATCGGTGATCCCAGGCAGGAAAGGCATGGTCAACGCACCCGTGAGGCAGCCAGCGGTCTTGAAACGGCGCAGGACTTCCAGTCGATCGAGGAAAGGGGAGGCCCCAGGCTCGAAGATCCGCCGCAGGTCCTCCTGCAGCGAAGTGATGGAGACGAGCACCAGCACCGTTGCCCGGGTGTTGATCCCCGACCACAGGTCCAGATCCTCCAGGATGCTGGCGGACTTGGTCAGGATCACGACCGGCAAAGGCCCCATACCGCCCACGTCGCGATGATCCGGCATCGCGCAGAGCGTCTCCGCCAGTCGCCGGGTGAGGCGGTGCTCGGCCTCGCAGGGCTGGTAGGCGTCCGTCACACCGGAGCCGAGGCTCAGGGGGCCCCACTCCCGCAGACCCGGCAGTTCTGCGGCCAGGCGTTCCGGCAGGTCTTCCCGTGCGACGATGTCCCGCTGGAAGTCCCCTTCGACGTAGTATTTCTCGGCCCGCCCGTCACAGTAGGCACAGCCGTGCCCGCAGCCTCGGTAGGGCGCGCAGGCATAGAGCGAATAGGTGAATGGATCCACCAGAGCCGCACGCCGGAGGGCGTGCGGGAGCGGAAGGGTGGCAGCGTTCATGGCCATGAGTGTGCCTTCGAAACGGCGGAAAGTGCATAAGGGTCAGAACGCGCGAAGCAATGGGGTATCGTTTATTTACCAATTCCATGGCGTCAGAGCAGGAAAGGATGTATCTTTTGTCTCGATTTCCCTGCCTGGAGTGGTTGTGGGGGTCAAAGCACTGCTGGTCTACCCGGAAATGCCCCCGACCTACTGGAGCATGCGCTATGCCCTCCCCTTCCTGGGCCGGAAGGCGGTCTACCCTCCCTTGGGCCTGCTCACCGTGGCCGCGATGCTACCCTCGGACTGGGACCTCCGGCTGCTCGACCTGAACGTGGAACCTTTGACGCCAAAGGACCTGGAGGATGCAGATCTGGTCCTCCTTTCCGCCATGCTGGTGCAACGCGCCTCCTTCGAACGGGTGATCGCCCTCTGCCGTGACTCCGGGAAGCCCGTCGTGGCAGGAGGTCCCTTCCCCACCAGTTGCCATGAACAGATCGAGGGAGTGGATCACTTCGTGCTCGGGGAGGCGGAAATCAATCTCCCGCCCTTCCTGGAGGATTTCCAGCGCGGCAACCCCAAGCGCTGCTACCACGACCCCGCCCGCCCCGATATCACCCATACGCCCCCGCCCCGCTTTGCACTGGTGGACCGCAGGCGCTACGCCGGAGCCGCGCTGCAGTACTCCCGGGGGTGTCCCCACAGCTGCGAGTTCTGCGATATCGTCGAGCTCTTCGGGCACAAAGCCAGGACCAAGACCCCGCCCCAGTTCCTGGCGGAGCTGGACCTGCTCTTCGAGAGCGGCTGGCGCGGATCCTTGTTCGTAGTGGATGACAATTTCATCGGCAACCGGAGCCAGGTCCAGCGTCTCCTCCCGGAGCTGGCACGCTGGCAAGCCGAACGCCGCTTCCCCTTTTCCCTCTATACCGAGGCCAGCCTGGATCTGGCTGCGGACGAAACATTGATGGACCAGATGGTGGCAGCAGGCTTCAACATGGTGTTCGTCGGCATCGAGACCCCGGATCAGGCCACGCTGGCAGCGATCGGCAAAGGGCAGAACACCCGCTCGGACCTGCTGGCCAGCGTGCACGCGATCCAGAGCAAGGGCCTCGAGGTCTCGGGCGGCTTCATCGTGGGTTTCGATGAGGACCGGGAGGACATCTTCGACCGGCAGATCCGCTTCATCAAACAGGCCGCCATCCCCACCGCCATGGTGGGCCTCCTCACGGCCCTACCGAAGACCCGGCTGCATGCTCGCCTCACCGCCGAGGGGCGCATTCTGGGAGCCTCCGGAGGGGGCAACAACACCCACGATCTGGAGCTGAACTTCGTGCCGCGCATGGAGGCGAGTCTCCTTCGCGCAGGCTACAAGCGGGTGCTCGCAGAGGTCTACAAGCCCAGCCACTATTTCGCCCGCTGCCTGGCCTTGCTCCAGCGGATGAAGCGGCAGAAGGCCTCCTGCCGCAAGATCCGGCTGCCCGAACTGAGGGCCTGCTTCTATTCCCTCGTCCGACAGACGTTCACGGGCTATGGAGCCGCCTACTGGTTCTACCTGCTACGCGCCCTGTCCAGGCGTCCCCTCATGGCTCCGGAGATCGTGGCTCTCGCGGTAAAGGGCCACCACTTCTTCACCATCACCCAGAACCTGCTGGAACTGGAGCGCTTCAGGGACGGCCTCGAGCGCCTGCGCCGGAAGCTGGAAAGCCGGATGCAGCACGTCAGCCTGGACAACCGCGAAAATCTGGCCGTCCTGGAAACCTACCGTGCGCGCCTCGTGAAACGGGCGCTGTCGCGCTGCCGCCAACTCCGTCCGGATTTCCGGGACAGCGCCCTCAGGTCCGTCCAGGATTTTCGCGCCGCCACCAGAGACCTCCTGGCCCAAAGCAGGCTTTCCTTTGCCTCTCCCCAAAACTTCCGTTCCAAGTGAACCTCGGCCCGAGGCAACCTGGTTCCCTGGTCACGCGGCTTGGCCCTCCGAATCGTCGAATTCGATGAACAGGCTCGGGTTCCCGGAAGAGGCCCACTCGGATTCCGGCGGACAGGGAAGGCAGGGCCGGTCCGGGAGCTTGGCGAATACGGACCACAATGCCTGCCAGAGGTTGTGTTCCGCCTCGGCGATATCGGTGCCATCGCGCAGGAAGGTGTAGCCGTTCACCAGACTCCGGGTCCGGGCCAGGAGGATCAGGTACTTTCCGATCCCAGGTTCGTCCTCGAAATAGCAAGACTCACCTGAAGGGAAATGGTTCTCATCGAGGAAGCAGTAAGGGATTCTCATGGAAACCTCCCTTTCACAACTGCCACCTTCAACATGGTGTCTTTCCGTTCCCTGGCAAGGGGCCACAGCTCCGGGGGAGGTTTCAAAACCCTCGGGAGCCATGCGCCGTGCTAGTCTGGAAGCCGGAGTGACCTCGTCCCATGCCTTGGTTCCGCATGCTATCCCCTGCCCCCGCCGCCTCTATCGCGACGCCGGGGAGCGTGAACCCGCCGGACAGGCATCCCGCGTTGTGGAGACGGGTCGCTGTATGACCGCCGGGCGCCATTGAACCGTGGATGGCCCGGCTTACCGCATCGACCCGATCGCCGCAAGGCTGGCTGGAACTATGAAAACCCAAGGAACTGTCATGCGAGAAATGGATAAGGCTTTCGACTTCAAGACCGCGCAGACCCGCTGGTACGAAACCTGGGAGACCGCGAAGATCTTCGAGGCCCACCCGGACAGCGGCAAGAAGCCCTGGTCCATCGTCATCCCCCCGCCCAACATCACGGGCAACCTGCATATGGGCCACGCCCTGGTGTTCACCCTGCACGACACCCTGACCCGCTTCAAGCGGGCCCAGGGCTTCGACGCCCTCTGGGTGCCCGGCGTGGATCACGCGGGCATCGCCACCCAGATGATGGTGGAGCGCCAGCTCAAGACCGAGGGCAAGACCCGCTACGATCTGACCCGCGAGGAGTTCCTGCAGCGCCTCTGGTCCTGGAAGGACGCGAACCAGGGCGCCATCGAGAACCAGCTCCGCCGCATGGGCGCGAGCGTGGACTGGACCCGCAAGCGCTTCACCATGGACCCCGACCTCAACAAGGCCGTCCGCAAGGTCTTCGTGGAGGCCTACAAGCAGGGCCGCATCTACCGGGGCCCCCGCATGATCCAGTGGGATCCTGCGAGCCAGACGGCCCTCTCGGATCTCGAGGTGAAGTACGAGGAGAAGCGCGGGAAGCTCTGGTACATCCGCTATCCCTATGCCGATGGCAGCGGCTGCCTCGTGGTGGCCACCACGCGCCCCGAGACCATGCTGGGCGATACGGGCATCGCCGTTCACCCCGATGACGAACGCTTCCAGAACCTCCTGGGCAAGACCGTGAAGCTGCCCCTCACGGACCGCGAGATCCCCATCGTGGCGGACCACTTCGTCGATCCGAAATTCGGCACGGGCTGCGTCAAGCTCACGCCCGCCCACGACCCCAACGACCACGCTGCCGGAGCGCGGTTGGGGCTCGCGTCCATCACGGTCATCGGCTTCGACGCCAAGATGACCAGGGAGGCCGGAGAGCGCTATGCAGGCCTGGACCGCTTCGCCTGCCGCAAGCTTGTGCTCGCGGATCTCGAGGAGCAGGGTTTCCTGGAGAAGATCGAGGACTACACCCACCAGGTGTCCGTCTCCGATCGCACCGGCTGCGTCCTGGAACCCCTGGTGTCCGAGCAGTGGTTCATGGATGTCAAGGATGCCGCCAACGCCTCCCTGGAAGCCGTCCGCAGCGGCCGCATCAAGTTCACCCCGGAGCGCTGGGCCACGGTCTGGGAACACTGGCTCACCAACATCCAGGAGTGGTGCATCTCCCGACAGCTGGTCTGGGGCCATCGCATTCCCGCCTACACCTGCGAGCAGTGCGGCCACCTCATGGTCGAGATGGACGCCCCCGCGGCCTGCGAGAAATGCGGCCACGACAAGCTCACCCAGGATCCCGACACCCTCGACACCTGGTTCTCCTCGGCCCTCTGGCCCTTCAGCGTCTTCGGCTGGCCGGAAGAAACTCCCGATCTCAAGCGCTACTACCCCACCGATGTGCTCATCACCGGCTATGACATCCTCTTCTTCTGGGTGGCGCGCATGGTGATGTCGGGCCTCACCTGGATGGACGAGGTGCCCTTCCGGGCCGTCTACTTCAATTCCCTGGTGCGGGACGAGCATGGCGCCAAGATGTCCAAGACCAAGGGCAACGTCATCGATCCCATCGAGACCATGGATGAGTACGGCACCGATGCCCTGCGCTTCTCCCTGGCCATCATGGCCGCGCCCGGCACGGACATCGCCATGTCCAAGGGCCGCCTGGAGGCCAGCCGCAACTTCTGCAACAAGCTCTGGAACGCTGCGCGTTTCGTGCAGATGAACCTGGAGCCCGAAGTCACTCTGGAGATCCAGCCCGAGCTGGGCGAAGCGGAATTCTGGATGATCCGCCGCCTGCGGGAGGACCTGCACCGCGTTACCGACGCCATCGAGGCCTTCCGCTTCCACGAGGCCGCCGAAGTGCTCTACCACCTGGTCTGGGATGATTTCTGCGCCACCTACATCGAACTGGCCAAGGTGAACCTGCAGCAGGGCACCCCGGCCCAGAAGGCCGCCATCCTGCACTTCCTGGACATCCTGCTGCGGACCCTGCACCCCCTGGTGCCCTTCCTCACCGAGGAGATCCACGAGGCCGTCATGGAGGGCCGCTTGCCCAAGGGCGAACCCGCCCTGTTGGCCGCCCGTTCCTGGCCCCTGGAGGATCCGCTCCTGAAGATCGATGGCGGGGACCCCTCCCTCATCCCCATCTTCCAGGACGCCCTCAGCAGCCTGCTGCGCCTGAAATCGGAACAGGGCGTGGACCCCGCCAAGCGCGTGCCCGCCCTCTGCACCCTGGGCGAACTGGAGCCCTTTGCGGACGCCCTCAAGTCCCTGGCCAAGCTGGATTCCCTCACCTGCACGGAAGGGGATCTCTCCACTCCCACCCGCGCCGTGGCCATCGTGGGCGGCGGCATGGTGGCCCTGGAGCTGGCGGGCCTCAAGGACCCGGAGGCCGAGCGCGCCAAGCTGGAAAAGGAGCGGGACAAGCTGCAGAAGGAGATCGAACCCCTCCAGCTCCGGTTGGCGGACGAAGCCTTCATCACCAAGGCCCCCGCCGTCGCCGTCGCCAAGATGCGAGGGCAGCTGGAAGAGCGGGTCGCACGCTTGGAAAAGGTGCTGAGCCTTCTCTAGGCCCCGGTTGCGCGGAATGGGAAGACGTTGTGACTGAGGGCTGGATCAGCGGAGGACTTCCGTGGGTGGGTTGAAGCGAAAACTCCAAACCCTTTATTTGCGACTACTTACCGATAAGCAATTCGTCAAACGGCAGTTCCGGGAGGCCTATGGTCGCCTCCCGGAGCTGGTGCATCCGGTCACCTTCAACGACAAGATCCAGTGGTACAAGCTCCACTACCGGCGACCGATCATGACGACCCTGGCCGACAAATATGAGGTGAGGCAATATCTGATCGATCAGCAGTTGGGCCATATCCTCAACGAGTTGCACGGGGTCTATGATTCCTTCGAGGACATCCCCTTCGAGGCCCTGCCCAAGGCTTTCGTCCTGAAGGCCAATCACGGCAGCGGCTGGAACTTCATCTGCAAGGACAAGGATCGGCTCGATCTTCCCGCCCTGCGCAATCAGGTAAACAGCTGGCAGGGCATGAGCTACTACCAGCTCCGCCGCGAGTGGGCCTACAAGCAGATCAAGCCCCGGATCATCTGCGAGCGATACCTGGAGAACGAGGAGTTCGGCGAGCTTCTCGACTACAAGTTCTACTGCTTCGGTGGTGTACCTGAAGTGATCTGGGTGCATTGCGGACGCTTTGGCCCTGGTGGCGTGAGATTTGACGCCTACGATATGGCATGGAACCAGATCCCGGTGTCCAAGGGCAAGCCAGCCGCAGGACTGAACCTGCCCCAACCTCCAGAGTTCGAGGCCATGCGGGACATTGCCCGCCAACTAGCGGAAGGCTTCCCCTTCATCCGCGTCGATCTCTATTGCGTGCAGGGAAGGATCTATTTCGGTGAGCTGACGTTCTACCCGGACAGCGGCATGGTGCCATTCACACCAGACCACTACAATCGCTTCTTCGGGGATTTCTTCAAGCTGCCTGAGCATCCAGTCTGCGAATGAGACGAATCGGAGAAATATCGTGGCGCTGTTTCAAAGTCTCTGGATCGGTCAGCCGCTCTCGCCCATGGAAGTGCTTTGTATCCGCTCCTTCCTGGAGCAGGGACATTCCTTCGAACTTTATGCGTACAACGATCTGCCAGGGCTGCCTGCGGGGTGCGTTCTTCGTGACGCCAGCTCGATCCTCCCGGAAGACCAGGTTTTCTATTACAAGAAGGATCCTGGCAAGGGGAGCCCCGCAGGCTTCTCCAATCTCTTTCGCTACAAACTCCTCCTGGAAAAGGGGGGCTGGTGGGTGGACACCGATGTGCTGTGTCTTGCTGCCGCAATGCCGGAACGCGAAGTGGCCCTGGCTCCCGAAGAGCCTGCAAGGATCAATGGCGCCATCATGAAGTTCCCTCCTGGCCACCCGGCCATGGCCTGGGCCTTTGCACAAGCCAAGGCCGCCGGACGCAACATCCGGTTCACGGAGACAGGGCCTCTGATGGTGACCCGCATGGTTCAGGAGTTCGAGCTGCAGGAGGCGCTGGCCTTGCAACAGGACTTTTATCCAACCCATTGGTCTGAAGCCAGCTATGCCTTCGATCCCAGAGCCCGGCAGGTGGTAGAGGCCAAGATTTCAGGTGCCTGCTTTTTCCATCTATGGAATGAAATGTTCCGGCAGTTGGGCTATTCAAAGCAGATCTGCCCCCCCCTGGGCAGTTATCTCCATGAGCGGTTCGCCGCCTACGGGATGCTGGAGGCCTTTGCACAAGGGTATGTCATGCGTGCTGAGGGAGACGAACATTACCTCGAGGTCCTTCCCGACCAGGCTGAAGCCGGAACGGCTGCAGCCAGACCCTCCCTGGGGGATCGCCTGAGGCACTGCTTCTGCCGCTCCGGAGCCGCAAAGCCTCCCAGGATCCCTCTGGCTGGCTGGGGGACCGGCAACAACAGCAAGGATCAGGACCATGGATGATGGATGATCCGGACCACCCAGGTTTCAGCCCAGCTGGATCTCAACGGAGCTGCAAGGGGGGCAGGCATGGACTACATCATCCTTCAGGCAGGCGGCCGGGGCACACGCATGGGATACCTGACTGCAAACAAGCCCAAGGCCCTTCTGCCAGTCCATGGCGCGCCCCTCTGCCTGCACCTCATGCGGCGGTACCCCTCAGCCCGGTTCATCATCATTGCCGACCACAAGCAGGAGGTATTGAGTGCCTATCTCGCCCTGTTCGCGACGGCCCAGGTGGAGGTGGTCACGGTTCGTGGGGCGGGAAACTGCTGTGGGGTCCGTCAGGCTTTCGAACGGGTTCCCGCAGGGCAGCCCTTTGCGCTCATCTGGTCCGATCTGTATTTCCAAAGCCCTTGCCTCCCCCCGGGGGATGAAGTGGAAGCGTCCAACTGGATCGGCCTTGCGGAATCCTTTCCCTGCCGCTGGAGCTTTTCGGACCAGGAACTGCGGGAAGAAGTTAGCGTGCACGAAGGGGTGGGTGGCGTCTTCCTGTTCAAGGACAAGGCCGAGATTGCGGACATCCCGGACACAGGAGAGATCTGCCACTACCTGCAACGCAAGGGAACAGCTTTCCGGCCCTTCACGCTCACGGGCGTGATGGAGATCGGCACGCGGGCGGTCTATGAAAACATCCTGACGGGGATTCCCCGTTCGCGGCCCTTCAACGACATCGTCCGTCAGGGCACGATCCTCGTGAAAATGCCCCGGGACGCGAAGGGAGCAGAACTGGCCGGATTTGAGCAGGACTGGTACCGAACCGTCCAGGCGTTCAACTGGGACTTCATTCCGAAGATCCATGCCTATGATCCGCTCACCCTGGAGTGGATTGATGGCTTCCCCCTGCATCAAGCCATTCGAGGAGAAGCCGAAAAACGTGCCCTGCTGGACCGGATCATCGAACAGCTGCAGGTCATCCACGGTGCCTTTCCTGTCCGGGCGTCCCCCGGCCGGAGGAATGACCAGGAAGCCCTGGTCCACAAGACTTTTCGCCGGCTGGAGAGCATCAAGTCACTGCTGCCGTTTGCCGGAACCGAGGTCATCACCATCAATGGGCGCCGCTGCCTGAATTTCCACAAGCATTGGAACATCGTCGAAGCCATGGCGGAAGAATTCATCGCGCCGAGGTATCACCTGCTCCATGGCGATCCGACCTTCTCCAACATGCTGTTCCGCACACTGGACGATCGGGTGTTCTTCATAGATCCCAGGGGCTATTACGGAGACGAGAAGCTGTTTGGCGACGTCGACTATGACTGGGCCAAACTGTACTATTCCCTCGTGGGTAATTACGACTCGTTCAATGATGGCCAGTTCAGGCTCGAGCTGGGGCCGGGAGAAGCCCATCTGCACATTGCCTCTGATGGGTGGGAACACCTCCGGGACACGTTCCTGACCCGCACGAGCTGCAATGTCCGCAAGATCGAATTCCTGCACGCCATCCTCTGGCTATCGCTGGCCGCCTACGCCTGGGACGACTACGATGCGATCTGCGCTGCGTACTTGAATGGAATCCAGCACATGCAGCTCAGCTATGAGCAGGCCGGGGGGTCATCCGTGCTTGCGGGGCATTGAGACGCACCATGGGAATCGCGAGAACGCTCCGCAGGCAGTTTCCCCAACAGACCGGATGGTTGTTGTATACCTTGCATTACCGCCGGGCGATGGCGCTCACAGACCGCACCTGGGGGTTGGTCTGCCCGTATGGCATCGGCGACACCTATCTCGTGTGCGCCCTGGCCAGAGGACTGCTGCACCGCCGGGGCGGAGACAAGGTCGTCCTGTTGACCAGAGCCTGGCACCAGGAGATGGCCGCCCTGTTTCCTGACGACATCACCCGCTCGGTCCTTCTGCAGGAAGCCCATCTCCGCACTTTCCAAGCCCTGCGGTACCGGAGGCCTCTGCAACCGGGAGAGCCTGTGGTAGCGCATCCCTGGAGCCATGCAACCCAGCCCGGCATTCCGGACCATCTGGCACCGAGGCTATCCCTGCTGGACCGCTACCGGCACTTGTTCCAACTGCCTCAGGACACCCCCCTCACCCGTCCTCATATACCCCAGGCGGCGTACGACTCCGCCCGGACCCGGCTGCACGCAGTGGGACTGCCGGAAGGGCGGACCGTCCTGCTGGCACCAGAGGCCGTGTCTCTCGACATGCTTCCCCACGCCTTCTGGCAGCACCTGGTGCGCACCCTCCGGAAGGCGGGCTGGGCGGTCGCCATGAATCGTCCAGGTCGCGGTCCGGCCATGGTTCTCGAAGGCGTCGTGCCTCTGAGCTTTCCTCTCCAGGAGGCCATCCCCCTAGCCGAGCTTGCGGGATGGGTGATCTCGTCCCGCAGTGGCCTATGCGATCTCCTCTCCTCGGCGGACTGCAGGTTCAGCGTTCTCTACCCCAAGAGCAACCGTCCCTGGTCACCCTTGCAGGAGTTCGGCTTGATCGGCATGGGGTTGTCGGACCGGGTTGAAGAGTTTGAGATCGCCCCGGGCGATGACGATTCGGAAACAGCTCGCAGAATCCTTGGATGACCAGCAGGTCGACAGGCAGGTCCAGCGCCGGACACGGCGTCCACAGGCCAGGCCCCGGAACCGGGAACCACCACCCCAGTCACTTCCGGAGCGGGCAGGTGCTGAAGCCCAACAGGGTGTAGAGCGGGCAGGTTCCCAAAAGCCCTGTCGCGAGAGGGACAAGGCCCAGGTAGCCCCAGAAGGTCTTCGGCCCCAGGAAGGTCAGGGAAAGCAGGCCGAGGCCCAGCGCCACGCGCAGGACGCGCTCGACAGGGTGCTCGTTGGTGGGGAAAAAGCTGGCCATGGAATCTCCTTCAAGGACCCGCATTGGGGCCGCATAGCTTAGAAGCCCCCGGGGCGGGAAGTGCGCCAAGGGGTGAAGGAAATAGTTCCAGGGCAGTCTGTGATAACGTTTCGCCTTCAAAAGATATCAACAGCCCTCCCACCAGGCGCGCCAAGACCTGCACCTTCAGGAATTGGATTCCCTGGTGTTCCTGGTGCCTCTTGGTGTTCTTGGTGGGAGCTGCTTTCCCATGGATCGCGAAACGGTATGAGCCGTTGCCAGCCCGGGGCCTACCGGGGCTCTGGAAGGCTTGCCAGTCTGGCCTTGCGGACTTCTGCGGCAGCGCCGTGCTGCAGCAACACTGTGTCCTGGGCGATATTGACCAGCCGGAAGCCCCGGGCCGCCATGCGGCAGCCGTCCTCCGCAGAGCCCGTATAGATGCCGGCGATGAGGCCGTGCCGCCGGGCGGTCGCCAGCAGAGCGCCGCAGGCCCTCGACAGCTCGGGGTCTTCCAGGTTCCCGGGCCTCGGAAGCCCCAGGGCCAGGCCCAGGTCCCAGGGACCCAGGTACAAACCGGTGAGGCCCGGCACGCTGGCGATGGCCTCCAGGTTGGCGAGGCCCTCGGCCGTCTCGATCAGGGCGAAGGTGAGGGCGAAGGACTCGGCGCGCAACACATAATCGGCACCGATGGACACCAGGCTGCGGGTGGGACCGAAGCTGCGGAAGCCTCGGGGCGGGTAACGGCAGGCCGCGACGAAGGCCTCGCAATCCGCAGGGGTGCTGATCATCGGACAGATGACGCCGTAGGCCCCGGCATCCAGGGCCCGCATCAAGCCGCTCGGCTCGTTCCAGGACGCTCGCACAAGGGTCGGCACCCGGGTCGTGCCGATGGCCTGGAGCATCGCCAGCATCCCGGCCGGGTCCATGAGGCCGTGCTGCAGATCGATGACAAGGGCGTCGAACCCCGCATGGGCCATCACTTCCGCGGTCCAGGGGCAGGGCATGGTGAGCCAGCCCGTGTAGGCCGTCTCCTCGCGCTTCCAAAGCTCCAGCAACGGATTACTCAGCATGGCGACCCTCCATCCTTCTCGAATCTTGCCAACCAAAAGAAGGAACTGCGAACGAGCGCCCCCTGCTGCCGCGAAGCGAAAGCAGGGAGCGCTTGTTTGCGCTGCCTGCTTTCGCTTCGCGTGCATTCACGTCATTCGCGGTTTCAACGGCCAGAGGCCAGGTCCAGGATAGCCTCAAATTCCGCCTTCCGTACAGGCTGGATGCTCAAGCGGGAACCCTTCCGCAGGAGTTCCATGTCCTGCAGCGCCGGAAGGGACCGGAGGGCCTCCAGGGGGATAGGCTCCGGGAAGATCCGGTCGAGCTGGACCTCCACCAGGAACCAGGTCGGGTGCCGGGGGTCGCTTCTGGGATCGAAGTGCGGATCCTTGGCATCGAAGGCCGAGGGGTCCGGCGTGGCCCCCCACACAACGGTGGCCGTGCCCACTACGGCCGAGGGCTTGGCATTGCTGTGGTAGAGCAGGATGCGGTCCCCGACCTGCATCTCGTCGCGCAGGAAGTTCCGGGCCTGGTAGTTGCGGACGCCCTCCCAGAGCGTCCGCTGCGCAGGCGCCGCCGCCAGATCCTGGATGGAAAAGGCGGTCGGTTCAGTCTTCAGGAGCCAGTGCTGCATGGGGGTACCATTCCTGTTGATGCGAAGAGATGAGTCTCACGCATTGTATGGCACCTTGAGGGTTCACCAGCAACCTGGAGCCGTTCCACAGAAAGAAGCGGAGCATCCCGAAGGCGGTTTCGCTTCCATTCCTTTGTGTGCTGCTTCGATTCAACGATGGAGGAGAAGGTTCCTCAAGATTGACGTGGAGGAGGGAACGTAGGTCACTACGATGATCACGAAGAGCATCATCGCCATCAGCGGGATCAGTCGCTTGGATATCTCCCCGATGCCTGCGTTCGCCAGTTTGGCTGCCACAAAGAGCGTGCCTCCCACGGGGGGCGTGTAGAGGGCGATCGCCAGATTGCCCGTGAAGATGACCCCAAAGTGGACCATGTCCACCTTGAAGAATACGGCCAGGGGGATGAACAGTGGGGCCGACAGCAGCATGGCGGGCAGGGGTTCGATGAAGATGCCCAGGATGAAGAGGGCGATGTTCACCATGATGAGGAACTGCCAGGGTTGGGTGGCCACCGCCGCGATCCAGGTGCTCATCTGCTGGGCCACCTGCTCGACCGTGATGAGCCAAGCCAGACAACCCGTTGCGCCGATCACCAGCATTACCGTCGCACTTGTCTTGAAGGCGGTCAGGAGCATGGCGGGCAGATCCTGGAGCTTCATGTCCTTGTAGATAAAGACCGAGATCACGATGCCCGTGATGGTGGCCACGGCTGCTGCTTCCGTGGGAGTGAAGGTGCCGGTCCAGATGCCCCCTACGATCACGACGGGCAGCAGGAGGGCGAAGGCTGCGCTCTTGAAGGCCTTCCAGATCTCCGACCAATCAGCGAACTTCCCACCCGTATCGCAGCCACTCTTCCTGCCGAACCGGGCGCACCAGAGACACAAGCCCACCGCCGAGAAGGTGGCCGGTACGATGCCAGCCATGGAGAGCTCCCGCATCGAGACGCCGGAGACGAAGGAGTAGACGAGGAAGGGGATCGACAATGGCATGAGCAGGGCCAGGGTTCCTGCCACGGCCAGAAGAGCCGCCGTGAAGGAGCGGGGATAGCCCTTCTCGATCATCATGGGAATGACCAGGGAGCCGATGGCTGCCGTATCCGCAATGGCGGAGCCGGAGATACCGCCGAACAGGAGGCAGGACACCACTGTCACGATGCCAAGCCCCCCCGGGAGGAAGCCGAGAATGGACTGGGTGAAGGCGACGATGCGCTTGCCCGCCCCACCCTTCGCGAGGATCTCTCCCGCGAAGATGAAGAGGGGAACCGCGATGAGAATGTAGGGCTCCACCCCGGAGAGGAAGGACAGCAGGATGGTCTCGGGCGGGTGACCGAGATTGTGGGCCCAGATCAGACCCAGGGTGGTCGAGAGCAGCCCGAACATCAAAGGCACGCCCAGGAGGGCGATGGCGAAGAAGACCGCAAAGAGCTCGATGGCGAACATACTATTCTCCCCCCCCATAGCGGACGTCCCGTGGCACACCACGGAGGATCTCGAAGAGGTCGAACAGGATGAAGGTAAGAGTCAGTGCGGAGCCCACGGGCAGCGCCATGTACTGGAATGCCATGGGCCAGTGGAGGACCGTCATCTGGTTGCCCCAGTTGTGGTTGACGATGCTCACCCCGTAGTAGACGCAGACGGCGAGGACGGCGCCGCAGAAGAGCTGGACCGCCGCATCCGCATAGCGGCGCTTCGGCTCGGAGAGTTTGTCCACGAACTCGGTGATGGTCATATGGACACCCCGGCGCGCCGCAGCAGCCCCTCCCAGGAAGGTGACCCAGGTCATCATGAATTCGCAGAGTTCCGTGGTCCACGCGATGTCGAAGCTCATGACATGGATGAGCACGTTCATGGAGACCAGCGCCACCATGATGGTTCCGACCAGAACGATGCTCAGATCCACCAGGCTCGTCAGCCAGCGGATGGGGGCAAGGCCTGGAGGGCCTTGCGGGAGAAACAACATAGGCCTACCTCACGGTTCCTTGACAGGGGACAAGCCCGCCCGGGACAGACGACCGGCGGGTGGGCCGGTCGTCTGTCCCGCTCGGCTCCCTAGACTACTTGACAGGCATCGACTTGCGAATCTCTTCAGCATCCTTGAGGAAGGCTTTGACCTCGGTCACGCCGTACTTGGCAGAGGCATGGTCGGTCACCGGCTTCACGGCCTCTCGGAAAGCCATGACATTGGGCTTCATCACCTTGGCACCCTTGCTCGTCATCTCGGCCAGTTGCTTTTCTTCCACGGCCTTGATCTCCTTGCGGCTGAACTCGGCAGCCTCCTGGGCGGCCTTGAGGACGGCCTTCTTGTCGGCAGCGGAGAATTTCTGCCAGGTTTGTTCAGAGACCGCAAGGGGGATGGGGCTGTAGACGTGGCGGGTGAGCGTCACGTAGGGCGCGACTTCGTAGAACTTGTTGGAATAGATGGTGTCAACGGGGTTTTCCTGACCAGCCACGGTGCCCTGCTGGATGGCCAGATAGACTTCGGGAAGCGGCATGATCTGAACCGCGAAACCCATGGCTTCCAGATTCCAGCGCATCATCTCGTTGGGGAAGGTCCGCAGCTTCTTTCCTTTGGCGTCCGCGGGGGTATTGAGAGGATCCTTGGTGGTCATGCAGCGGAACCCAGCCTCCCAGGTGGCCAGGAAACGGAAGCCCTTGGCTGGAGCCTTGTCAAATTGTGCCTGCAGCCACTTGGACGTGTCATAGAGCTTCCAGCCCTGCTCGTAGCTGTCCACCAGGAAGGGCAGCATGGTGAGGTTCAGGGAATCGATGTGGGGCGCGTAGGAACCTGTGCTTGAGACCGTGAAGTCGATGCCACCCAGCTGGAGCTGTTCGATGTTCTTGGGGTCGTTGCCCAGCTGGCCTGCGGGGTAGACGCGGACTTCGTACCGATCCTGGGTGTAGGCCTTCACCTTCTCGGCGAACAGCATGGCGGCGGCATGGCGCGTCCCGGCCTGCTGGTCCGTATGGCTGAATTTCAGCATCGTCGGCCCGGCCAGGAGCGCTCCTCCCGCCGCCAGCATCATGATGCACCGTCCGAACGTCATGATTCTTGTCATGCTGCCCTCCTGAGATTCCAGCTCCGCTGGAGAAGATTGTTTGT